>Ga0116155_10002194_pt1 | contig 13405 bp, 12 predicted proteins | sample AD_UKC032_MetaG_FD_89890 | JGI IMG/M metagenome (GOLD analysis project Ga0116155, IMG submission 89890) | Active sludge microbial communities of municipal wastewater-treating anaerobic digesters from USA - AD_UKC032_MetaG | ecosystem: Engineered > Bioreactor > Anaerobic > Digestate | place: USA...
GCCAGCCGCTACGCCGTTTTAAGGGCATGCGGCTCGCAGGCTTTGCCTGCGAGCCGCATAAAAAATTAAAATAAAATTTCAATCTATTTCAGCGTTTCGACTAATTAGCAATTCGAGTTAATATGCAATTACTTGGTTTGAACTTTATAATCCAAATTTTTCAACATTATCTCGTTTAATTCATCAAAATTTTTCAATCCAAGTTGCGCTCCAAAGCTTTGAATAATCTGCGCGGAGTTTATTGAAGCAAACTGTAACGATTTTTTAATATCGCCGTTAAATTTTATCATGCTGCCTGTAAATGTGCTGGCAAAAGCATCCCCTGCGCCAAGCGTGCTTACAACTTTTACGGGGAAAGTCGGCGCATAATATATTGTCTTCCCGTCAAAAGCATACACTCCCTTTTTTCCTTCAGTTATAACAACTGTTTTAGGACCGTAACACTTTAACTTTATTATAATTTCATTTAAATTATGATCGTTAATATAATCGCTGTCTGTCGGTTTATTAGGAATTCCCGTAATTGCGGAAGCTTCTGATCTGTTCATTATAAGGATTTCAGCCGTTTTAAGCACTTTTTTTAAGTCATTAATGCCCCGTTTAATTTGAGTAGAACCAGGATTAAATGCCATATTAATTCCGTTTTCTTCAGCAAATTCAGCTATTTCGTCCAGAATTTCGTTGGATTCTCCGCTAAGCGACGCAAAATAAATCCATTTAGTCTGTTTAATTTTTTCTTTGTCTATTTCTTTAAGATTTATCCTGCTGTTTGCTCCTCTATGCATCAGGACGGTTCTATCTCCTTCAAAGCTTGTGAGGATAACAGAAAACCCAGTTTTATCTTTGGGAGTTCTTATTACCATTGAGGTATCAATATTACTTTCCTCAAGGCGGTTTAAAATCACTTTTGAGTTAAGGTCTTCTCCGATTTTTACGATGATTCCCGTTTTAAATCCAAGATTAGCGAGATTTACCGCCGCATTTGTCGCGCCACCGCCTATATCATAGGCAAGATGATCCATTTCTATTTTTTCCCCATAATCAAAACAAAGATAAGAATCTTTTGTAATCGGGGTTTCCAGGTTCATTATTTTGGCTTTGTCGGTTTGGACAAATGTATCAGTCGTAGCTCCGCCAATTGTAATAAAATCGTACATTTTTTATGCCTTTTAGTTAATGAGTGAGGTTAATTCGCAATTTCGTCTATATGCGGCTCTTTGGCATCAAGCTCAAATTTCTTGTGTATCGATTTTAAAGCAAGCTCTGCCTTTTCTTTTGCCACAAGACAACTGATTTTAACTTCACTGGTTGAAATCAGCTTAATATTAATGCCTGCATCGGCTAAAGCGTCGAACATTCCGGCGGCTATGCCGGGTCTGTCAACCATGCCTGCTCCGACAATGCTTATTTTAGCGATATTATTATCTACAACGATTTCAGAAGCGTTTATTTCCTGTCTTACTTTTTCCAACACGCTTATAGCGTTATTAAGATCGCTTTCATGCACAGTAAAGGCAATATTGTTAAATTGCTCTTCTTCCAAAGACTGAATAATCATATCAACGCTTATATTATTTTCTGAAAGCTTCATAAATACTTTCGCCGCAATCCCCGGTCTGTCAGGAACTTTTAAAATGGCGATTCTAACTTGTTTTAAGTCTGCTGCAACCCCTGTTACCGGTCTGTATATTTCCATATCATCATCTCCTACTACTAAAGTGCCTGGGTCATCCAGGTTAAAACTGCTTCTAAGCCTTAAATGCACATTGAACTGTTTTGCGGTTTCGACTGATCTTGGATGAAGAACTTTTGCTCCTACCCTTGCCAGTTCAAGCATTTCAACATAAGAAACCTTGTCCAGCCTGCTTGCATAAGGAACCATTCTTGGATCAGCAGTGTATATAGCGTTAACATCAGTATAAATATCGCATCTTTCCGCTTTTAACGCCGCCGCAAGAGCAACTGCCGAAGTGTCGGAGCCTCCTCTTCCCAGCGTGGTTATTTCTCCTTCAGGCGTTATTCCCTGAAAACCCGCCGCAACTACAATTTTATTTGCGTCTAAATGCTTTTTAATTTTATCTGTCTTGATATCAACAATTCTTGCTTTTGAATGGATACTTTCTGTTATAATTCCTATTTGCGAAGCAAGCATGCTTATTGCGGGACAGCCTGATTCCTGTATTGCCATTGCTAAAAGCGAGATTGAAACTTGTTCTCCTGATGAAAGAAGCATGTCAAGCTCTCTTGTGTCAGGATTTAACGCAATTTCATTAGCGAGTTTTACAAGATAATCCGTTGTTTTGCCCATTGCGGAAACAACAACTACAACCTGATTACCGTTTTTATATTCTCTTGTTACAGCTTTTGCTACGTTTTTTATCTTTGCAGGGTCTGCAACTGATGAACCACCGAATTTTTGTACTACTATCGCCATTTTTTTCTTTCTTCTTCTCTTTCGATTTACTTTGTATTGTTATCAATAATATCATTAAAGGTCTTTTTATAGTCAAGCTTTTCAATACTTTTATTAAAATATATTTGGATTAAGCCTCTTTGATCCGGATAAGCCTCATACATATTTCTTAGTTCGTTTTCAAAAGCTTCTTCCTGTCCCATCCTAGCTTTTATATAAGCTATACTTGCAAGACTGCCGATATGACCAGGATCATACTGTAAAGCTTTAAGGTAATACTGGGTTGCGTTGATGTAATGTTCTTCTTTTTTATCTTCGTCCCCTTTTTCTTCGTAAGCCGCGCCGATTATAAACAATGCCGGAATAAAATGAGGCAGTTTAAAAACTATTTGATTTAGAAAAGAAATGGCTTCATCATATCGTTTAAGCTTTACAAGAGCTTCCCCCTTGCCGATAATTATAGCTAAATTGTTAGGATTAAGTTTAAGAGCATTTTCAAGTTTTTCAAGAGCATCTTTTGCCGTTTTATCGTCTTTTAAAAGAATCATCGCATATATCATACTTACCTGCGCTGAATCAGGAGCAAGCTGATAGGCTTTTCTTATTTTCCTTATTGCTTCTTTGTCATCTCCTGTTTCGCTTAAAGCAACAGCGCAACCGATATATGAATCGAGATGGACAGGATCGTTTTCAATAGCGTTTTTATAATATTCAATTGATTCCTTATACTGACATAGCATTGTATAAGCTGAAGCGATAAGGAAATTTGCCTCTGTTTTCTTTAATGAAAACTTTGTCGCTTCTTTATAACGCTGTATTGCTTTTAAATATTCGCCTTGCGCGCTTGCAATCGCTCCAAGTTTTAGATGCGCTTCAATATACCTGCAATCGTTTTCAACAACTTTTTCCAGTAATTTTTCCGCGCTTTCAAGTTCTCCTATTTCAGCCCTGGAAAGGGCGAGATAATACATTATTCTGTTGTCTTCAGGATTTAACTCAAGTGCTTTTTCAAGTTTTTGAGCCGCTTCAACGTGTTCTCCTGTTTTTTGAAGCGTAACGCCCCATGAAGAGTAGAGTTCTGCGTTATCCGCTCCTGATTTTTCCGCAAGTTCATAACATTCCGCCGCTTTATCATATTTATTCATTTCAACAAGAATTTCCGCCATATTAATTTGAAAATCTATTCTTGTAGGACACATGCTTATGGCGATTTTTGCATTTTCATACGCTTCTTTGAGCATATTTTTCTTAAAAAAAGCGTACGCCAGATAATGTCTGGTTTCGGGATTATTCGGCTGAAATTTCAAGGATGCGTTAATTTTTTCTATTGCTTCATCATATTTTTCAAGTTCTGTTAAAACTACTCCCAGAAGAAAATTTGCCTGAGCGGACTGAGGATATATTTCAACCGCTTTTCTGAATTTTAATTCCGCAACCCCTTTTTTTTCCTGTTTTGCTAAAGATATACCCCAGTTAATATAAATTTCAGGGTTTTTAGGTCTTATTTGAAGCGCTTTTTCGTACATTTGTTCAGCTTCTTCATATCTTTCAAGCTCTATAAGAGCCGCTCCCCAAAGGGTATAAGATTTAATATTATGCGGATCAATTTTTACAGCTTCTCTGAATTTTTCAACAGCTTCTTCAAACCTTTCCATTGTAGCCAGCGCAATTCCCCAGTTATTAAAACTTTCAGGATTCACGGGTCGCATATATGAAGAAGCTTCAAATTTTTTTATTGCTTCTTCCATATTTCCCTCGTTAGCAAGGTGAACTCCCCAGTTTACATAAGCTTTTGAAGGAATTGAGGTTTCTTTTGTAACTGATTTATATTGACTTAGTGAATCATTGAATTTTGAAACTTTATGTTTAAAATTTTTAATAAATTTATACATTTTATTGTTTCTCATTTATGTTTTTATTTGTTGTAATTATAAACTAAACCTGTTTATAAATTCGAACTTATTACTGCAAAGTGGTATATCAAAATCAAAAGAAAATATTTTGTTACAAAAAAAATTAAAAGGTTTAAAAAATAGAAATTTGGGAAGAAAGAATATAGAACTGGCGAGCAATCTTCCTTCAATCCTTCTCTCTAATTCCTCTCTCTAATATGTGGTAGACTAATGCGGCGAAAGCCGTATTTTTTTGTTTAATTTTTATTGTTCCACAATTTCAGCTTCGTAAGTATCCCTGATTTTTTCCTTAATTAAAGAAGCTACGTCTTTTGCTATTTTGCTTTGCATTTCTTCGGAACAGTTTTCAAGCATTTGAATAGCGGTTCTTAAGGTTTTATCAAGATCATACCATCTTTCATTACCTTTTTCGCAACGACCTTCTTCTACCGCAGATAATAAATCGTCTATAGACCTGAATGCATCAGTTTCTATATTATGTTCAATAATAATTTTTATAAGGTTTATTGCAATTTTGACTTGAAATTGGTCATTTGTGGATTCAAGGATTTTCATCGCTTTTGAAAGAATCGGGTCTTTATCATACCAGCGTCTGCTTTGTTCCATATTTACGCCTTTTTTAAAAATGCTTTCTTCTTTTAATAATTATTTATTATATCATTTTTTTAATCAGAGTAAATTACTTGAGTTGTTATGCCAATCAAAAGAAGTTTTCGTTAAGTTGTTAAAAAGCTGATATTTTCAGCCCGAAGAATCTTCTTGCATTCATGCCATGAGATCCTTCGCTTCGCTCAGGATGACGGTTTTGGGGTTCAGGATGACGGTTTCGGCTAATTAGCAATTCACAATAAATATTAAAATTCGTAATAATTTTTATATTTTAAAAAATTAAAACGCAAATTTTTAAGTGAATTTGTGTTTATATAAGTAGCGCTATAATAAACGTCAAAACTACTTAAAGACTTTTATTATAAAAAAAGGGGAAGGTTAAACAAAGAAAGCTGATGAATAATACAGGCTTAAATACAACGCCATACCAGCCTAATTACAGCGCGCCCACAACGGATAAAGGCGCTGTAAATATTTACATTAGCGGAATTAATACTCCTGGAAGCAACGCGCAACAGCAGTATTATCCAAGTCCTTATTATTACCCGCTGCCTTATTATGCGCCAACAAATTATAATCAACAAAGCGCTCCGGTAGCCGCTAAAACATTAGAGCAGCCAGAGCCTAAACCTCAGGAAGCCAAAAAAGTTGACGAAAAAAAAGTGACTCCAATTTCTCCTGAATTAATAAATAACTTGAACTCATTATTAACTCAGGGAGATAAACAGGCAAGAATCAGAGCTGTTGCTCAAGTTTTGAAATTATTGCGGGAAGACGTAAATACAAGAAAGAATGATCCGAAATTAATCGGTTTAATTAATACGTCGCTTCATTCAAATCAGCCGGATGAAGTTAAAACAGCCGCTCTTGTCGCTTGTAATAACGGATTAATTGTCGGCAACGAAAAAACAAAAGAGTTATTAAAAATTATTTCGGGTAAAAAAGATAAATATGGCGCGGATTCGCTCGCAACATCAGCCTTAAGCCTTATGCCGACTTCAGGACAACGTTTAAATGTAATTTCAGAATAAAGGATTATCATAAAAATGAGTATAGTTCAGGGAATAAAAAATCAATTTAATGGTTTATCCTGGCAAACGCCTGTAAATTGTGCTAAAAAGACCGCAACTGTAACAATATCGACCTTGACAAATAAAAAAGTAATGTATACAACAGGCGCTTTAGCGGGTCTTATTGCTCTTTACCGTATTTTCACAGATGGACCGCATAAAGGATTAGAGCATGCAAACGAAGAAATGGGAAAAGATTATGCCGATCTTTTTATAAAAGCGGGTAAATCTTCAAAACACAGCCATTTTCTTGAAGTAATCAAGGAACCGGTTACATTGTTTTTATTTGACAGCTCTGTTCATCCGGCTTATGTAAAAACAAAAAATGTTATATTTTCAACAGCTATGGAAACTGTTAATAACGCAATAACCCTTTCAGCGGCGGCAGGAGCTATTGCCGCTCCAATGCTTTTGAATAACCCTATAGGAATTGGCATAGGAGCAGTATCCACAGGGATTTTATTATTAAGAGGCGCAAGTTTTATTTTACATGATGTTTTAGGGGTTGGGAAAAAAGGTTTGTAATATTTTTTAACAAAGGGTAAAAAAAATAGCAATCAAATATTTTTTTAAACTTTAAACAAATGATAAATAAAAATTTAAAATAAATAAAAAGAAAAAATAAAAATAAAGAGGGGACTAAAATGACGCTAAATTATGGAAATCAATTACCAGCATATCCGCCAGTCGGTTTTCCCGGGAATATTTACGGACAAAACCAGAATCCTCAATGGAATGCGGTAAGTGTTCCAGCTCCGCAATATACTTATCCCGGTTATTATGATATGCCTTATAACCAAGTTTACGGCGCCCAATCAGCTCCTGCTCCAGTTACAAATGCGGCGGTAAAAATTGACATTAACGGCGCGACTGTAAACGGCAGCGGCGGACAAACACCTTCTGCCGGCGGATTCCATAATATGCCAATGTACCCTGGCAGAACGCAAATGATGATGCCTCCTCCGCAATACATGCCTCCGGCTTATCCTCCGGCAGATACTAACGCGCAAATGCCGCCATACATGACGCCACAAGCTCCTCCTCCGCAGCATGCGCCTATTCCAATGCCAATGCCTGTTCCAATTCAGCAAATACCGGTATTGCCGCCGCCTCCAATGATACAACAGCCAAATATACAAACTCCGCCGCCTATGATTGATCAGCAAAAAGCTCAGCCGGTTCAAACAGCCGAACAAGCTCCGGCGATAGCGCAGCAAAGTCCTATTGACCCTGCTGTTCAGCCGCTTTTTCAGGCATTAAACGCAATAACGCCTCAACCTGGTCAGATAGTTTCGTTACAAGACCAATTGCAGTCAATTCAAACAATTGCTCAATTTGCAAAAACAGCGCAGGCGGCAAATGATATGATAAAGGCTGAACCGACTAATCCAACGGCAATACAGTCTAAAGACAAGGTTGACAAGCTGATAAATCCTTTATTAATTGATGAAAAAACCTTTAAAGGGTTAACAAGCATTGCTATCAATGATACATCAAGCTATTCGGGAACAGATAAACAAAAAGCCGAAGAAAATAAGCTTATAAGTATGTGGACACTTGCGATGCTGCAAAAACTTTTTAGAGAAGAAATGAATAAAGAGCTTCAAAAAGAGAATATTCCTCCTATGTCAATAGGAGAGATTCCCGGCGTTTCTCATCTCGTAGGCAATATAAAATCAGACCCGAATCCGGCGATAAGAGAAGGCGGCATCGTTGCTCTTATGGAAGTTGCTGACCCTAAAAACCCAAAAGATTCAGAAATAATGAAAACTCTGCTTCAAACAGCAATTAAACAAGATCATTCGGAAGATGTGGTTAAAACAGCAACTAATGCTTTAAACGAATTTAAAAACTAATTTTATTCAGGCTATAGTTTAAAATGGACGGTAAAACCGTCCATTTTAGCGCGATATACCAATCAATTTAAAAAACCGTTACAGTGATCTTAAAAAGAAATCGGGAAATAAAAACGATAGTTTTTGTAAAGCCTTGATTTGCTGGCGTTTCGGCTTCGCCGAAACGCCAGCAAATCCCTTACTCAGCCCGCGCCGCCCGCAGGGCGGCGCGGGCTGTAGGTATCAGCTTTTTAAACAATTAACGAAAACTTATTTTGATTGATATAGCTTTGAATCATTGGCATTAACAGGTTTTTTAGCAATATTTTCACTTATTTCCTTAAAATTTTTTATTATTTCTTCTGTATCCAGCAACAATTTATTAAGCGGGTCTTCTTTTTTATATAGGGGAGAATCGAAAAAATGCATTATATTTGCCTCCTTTAACTTTTTAATTAATTATGTTTTTAATCAATTTTTGATAATGATAATATAATGAAATTTTGTTCATATAATTAAATTTATACTTTTTAGGAATATTTATAGTATTTTTTTTTAATATTTTAAGCACAAATTTTATGTCCTTCCTGATCTTTAATAGATACAAAAACGAGTTAATAAAAATCCTAAATTTATGTTTATTTGAGTATAAAAGGCATTATTTAATAATTTAAACAAATAATCATCTTTCCAGAGTTTTAAACCTTAAGAACTATACCAATTCAAATAAGTTTTCGTTAATTTGTTAAAAAGCTAATTAAGGATTTGCAAAAATCATCTTTTTCATTTTTGGATTGGTGTAATTATATATCAAGTCCGATATCGAGAACGCCGGCTTTTGCGGTAATTGAGCTTGTGGATATATAATTTACTCCTGAAGAAGCGCTTTTATTTATGTTTTCAAGGCTTATAGCCCCGCTGGCTTCAATAATTACACGATCATCAATAAAATCAACAGCGTTTTTCATCATTTCAACCGGCATGTTGTCCAGTAAAATTATGTCTGCTCCAGCTTCAAAAGCTTCTTTTACCTGATCTAAATTTTCTGTTTCAACTTCAATTTTTACAGTATGAGGAATTTTACTCCTGGCAACCTTTACAGCTTCTTTTATACTCCCTGTTATCTCAATATGGTTATCTTTAATCATTACAGCGTCATAAAGTCCGAATCTATGCGGAGAACCTCCCCCAATTCCTACGGAATATTTCTCAAAAACACGAAAATTCGGACAACTTTTCCTTGTATCGCAAACTTTAGCTTTATAAGGCTTGATCGCTTCCTGATATTTATTTGTTAAGGTTGCGATTGCGCTCATTCTTTGCAAAAAATTAAGCGATACTCTTTCTCCCGCAAGAATCGCCCTCGCATTTCCGCTTATAACAGCAATTTTCTGACCCGCTTTTATTTTATTTCCGTCTTTTATAAAGGTTTCAATTTTAATTTCAGCGTCAAGAAAAGAAAATATTGTTTTTAAAAGCGGCAAACCTGCTATAATTCCGTCTTCTCTGACATTATAGCTTGCGATGATTTGTTTTTCAGGATCAATAAACGAATCGGTTGTTAAATCCCCATGCCCTATATCTTCAATTAAAGCCTGTTTTACAAGGTCTTTTGCCATAAGGCTGTCTAAGGAAATCATTAAATTTTATTCTCCCCCTGTATAAAATAAATGGCTTAAAATTAACTTTGATCCTGCTTGCGAGGCGGGTTCTCGTAAGGATAGCTTCTAAATAATCCCATTAACAGCGTGTTAAGTTTGATTTCCATAGTATTAAGATCAGCTTTAAATTCATTTCGAAGATTCGTTTCAACCTCTTTAATTTCTGTTCTAAGATTCGTTTCAACTTCTTTAATTTCATGGCGAAGACTTGTTTCAACTTCTCTTAATTCAGAGCTGAAGGAATCAAATCTTTGATTAAGTTGATGATTCAATTGCCATATCATCAATAAAATTCCAAGAAAACCTATTATAAAAGTTACTATCTCTAAAGTCATTATTAAACCTTCCGATTTTTTTTATTATTATAACTTATTTAAAACAAATTTTCATTACAAATTTCTGTTTCTTCTATAAACACAAAAACATTCCGCAATTTAATTCTTTTGAAATAAAGCTGTTAAAGGCTTTTAAAGAGGTTTCGGGGAAATCTTCCCTAAAATGTCCACCTCTGCTTTCTTTTCTGGAAATTGCGCTTTTTGTTATTAATTCTGAAATAGCTAAAAGATTTCTAAAATCGTATTCATTTGCATTTCTGCATTTATATTGCCGGTCAAATTCAAGCTTCAGTTCGGTTATTGTTTTTAATGCTTCTCTAAGTCCCGCATCATGCCTTATAATACCGGCATTTTCCCACATTGTTTCTCTTATTTTTTCTACAAATTCCAAAACATCAGGTTGATAGTCAAAATAGTTTTTTTCATATTCGCTGATAAGACAATTTATCTTACAGTCATTGTTTTGAGAAGGAATTAACAATTCTTTTTCGGTAAGAAGCTGGGCTAATTCGTTTGCAACAACGACACATTCCAGCAGAGAATTGCTTGCGAGTCTGTTTGCTCCGTGAAAAGAAGTGCAGGCGGCTTCTCCTACCGCATAAAGACCGGTTAATGAGGTTTCGCCTCTAACGCTCGTTTTTATTCCTCCCATTATATAATGAGCGGCGGGTGATACCGGAATACTGCCTTTTAGCATATCTATTCCGTTTTCTTCACATGCTTTTATTATGTTCGGAAATCTTGCTTTAAGCTTTTCTTCGGGAATTTTTGAGGTGTCGAGAATTACATGATCGTAGCCATTTTCTTTCATTTCAAAGAAAATGGCTCGTGTAACGATATCTCTTGGAGCAAGATCGCCTCTTTCGTCATATTTACAGGCAAATTGCTCTCCATCCGGCGTTTTAAGAATTGCGCCTTCTCCTCTTACTGATTCGGAGATCAAAAATCTGGAGCCGTTTTCCTCAAAATTAAGCGCTGTCGGATGAAATTGTATAAATTCCATGTTTTGAACAGTCGCGCCTGCTCTGTACGCAAGAGCTATTCCATCTCCGGTTGCGATACGAGGGTTTGTCGTTCTGCTGTAAACCTGACCGGCTCCGCCTGTTGCGATAATTACCGCTGAAGAAAATATTACTTCGTACTCTCCCGTTGTTTTATCAAAAACAATAACCCCTTTACATCTGTTTTCAGAGTCAATGAGCAGATCAACCGCAATTGTTTTTTTGTAAATACGGATTCCCGGCTTGTTTTCAACAAGATTTGAAAGAGCAATTTCAATGCTTCTTCCTGTCGCATCCCCGCCGGAATGAAGTATTCTGTTTACGCTGTGAGCTCCTTCCAGCGTTAATTCTATTTTTTCATCGGGCTGTTTGTCAAAATCCACTCCATAAAAGATTAAATCTTTTACGGCATCAGAACTTTTTTCTGAAATAAACTTTGCAACATCGGGATCAGACAAACCCGCTCCTGCGTCTAAAGTATCTTTAACATGCAATTCCACTGAATCTTCCAGATTCTCGGGCAAAACGCCTACTATGCCTCCCTGAGCATAACGAGAGTTGCTTTCTCTTAAATCCGATTTAGTTATTATCAGAATTTCCTTATCTGATTTTTCAGAAAGTTTTATTGCTGTATATAGCCCTGCAATGCCGCTGCCAATAATTATGAATGGTTTTTGCGTAAATTTCATGTTAATTAGTTTTGTCGTTTAGTATAATTATGCATAGATTGTCTTTCAGGTTGAAAAAGCCTATTTATAAGCTTTAAGAAGGTGTCTTGACACAACCATTCTTTGAACCTGGTTTGTTCCTTCATAAATTTGGGTAATTTTAGCGTCTCTCATCATTCTTTCTACGGGGAATTCTTTTGTAAATCCGTATCCGCCAAGAACCTGAACCGCATCATTGGTAACGTCCATCGCTATATCACCGCCGTAGCACTTGGAAAGCGCCGCATACATAGATTTTGCCTTGTCGTTATTTGTTACTAAAGTTGCGGCTTTATAAACAAGAAGACGCGCCGCTTCAACTTTCATCGCCATATTTACGAGCATGTTCTGCACAGCTTCAAAATCGCCGATTGGTTGATTAAATTGAACTCTTTCTCTTGCGTATTTAAAAGCGAAATCAAGCGCTCCCTGCGCAACTCCAACTCCCTGAGCTCCAACTCCTGGTCTTGAAGTGTCAAGAGTATTCATAGCAAGTTTCCAGCCTGATCCTTCAGACGCAATAAGGTTTTCTGCGGGAACTTCCATATCTTCAAAGATTAATTCAGCTGTTTCAGACCCTCTAATTCCAAGTTTATGCTCTGTTTTGCCAACTTGAAAACCAGGGAATGATTTTTCGACAATAAAACAGCTTAAGCTTTTAAGACCTGCTTCAGATGATGTTTTTGCAAAAACAGTAACAATATCAGAAATATTTCCATGACTTATGAAAAGCTTTGTTCCGTTAATAATATATTTATCGCCTTTTTTTACAGCTCTGGTTTTAATTCCCATGAAATCGCTTCCTGCGCCAGCTTCTGTCAATCCAAAAGCGCAAAGGCTTTCGCCGGAAGTTATGCGGGTAATATATTTTTGTTTTTGTTCTTCTGTTCCGCCAAGCATGATTGGCTTACTGCCAAGTGTATTTACAAGACAAGCCAGGGCGCAGGAAAGGTCAACTCTTGATAATTCTTCCACAAGAATGCATTCAGTAACAGGATCAGCTCCGCCTCCATTGTAGGCTTCAGGATACGGCAAAGATACCAGTCCGTTTTCAACCATTTCTTTATAGATATCAAACGGGAATTTCGCGTCTTCGTCAATTTGCGCTGATCTTGGGGCAATCACTGTTTCGGCAAATTCTCTGACACATTGTCTTATATCCTGTTGTTCCTCTGTTAGTTGAAAATTACTTACTTCCAATTCACTCATAACAGCTTGATTTGTCATTTAATTATCCTCTTTTTTAATTTTTATACAGATTTAAATAAGTACTATTTATACACTTTGTGGTTTAGTCTAGCCCAAAAACAGTTGAAAGTAAATTATTTTTATTTTTTATGTTTATTTATAGTGATGTTAAAAAGAAATCGTTAAATAAAAAAGACTGTTTTTGTAAATATCAACTTTTTAGCAAATTAACCAAAACTTGTTTGGATTGGTATAAATTTCCAAGAAAGCAATTCATGCATCGATAAGTTAGAAGCTGTCTTGCTAAAAAAGAAAATTAAATAACTAACAGCGTGTGAAATATGCCAAATAACGTTATGCTGAACTTGTTTCAGCATCTATCCAATAAACAATTATAAGCAATAATCCGAAAGCCGGAAAGATCCCGAAACAAGTTCGGGATGACGGTTTTCATTTACTAAATTTTTTAACAAGACAGCTTCTAACAGACAAAAAATTTTCAGCTCTTATTAAATTTTGCCGAACGAGCGAAGCGAGTGAGGCAAACAAACAAGGGGCTGTCCCAAAAGAATGGACAGCTCCTTTAAATTTTGGTAAAATAATTATACTGAAAGCATTGTAAACAGGGGAGCTAAGCCGGCATGAACAAGAAAGTTGTTTTTAAATACTACAA
>Ga0116155_10002197_pt1 | contig 13397 bp, 15 predicted proteins | sample AD_UKC032_MetaG_FD_89890 | JGI IMG/M metagenome (GOLD analysis project Ga0116155, IMG submission 89890) | Active sludge microbial communities of municipal wastewater-treating anaerobic digesters from USA - AD_UKC032_MetaG | ecosystem: Engineered > Bioreactor > Anaerobic > Digestate | place: USA...
GGATATTCGATACTCGCGGCCTCGATCGTGCTGGCGGTCATGGTTTTTCCGATCATAATCCAGATCACTATCGAGGTATTTCATTCGATACCCGGCGAGCTCAGGGATGCGTCGCTTTCCCTCGGCGCAACGAAATGGCAGACCATCAAGCTCGTGCTTCTGAGAAAGGCCCTGCCGGGAATCATCGCCGCCAACGTTCTCGGATTTTCCCGGGCGTTCGGGGAGACCATGGCGGTTCTCATGGTCGCGGGCAATATCCCGGCCATACCGCACTCGCCGCTCGACGCGGGGTATCCTTTACCGGCGCTGATAGCGAACAATTACGGTGAGATGCTTTCCATTCCCCTGTACGACTCGGCGCTCATGCTCGCGGCTCTGGTGCTCTTCCTGATCGTGATCATGTTCAACCTGCTGTCCAGGTACATACTGTCCAGGATCAACCTGAGGGCCGCATGACGAGCCGTAAAAAAATCGAGGAGCTGTTTTTCAAGTGCCTGATGGTGCTGAGCCTGCTCGCGGTCATGGGATCGCTCGTGCTGATCATCGGGACCGTCATATACAAGGGCGCGGGCTCCATGAGCCTCGACATGATAACCAGCACCCCTGAAGGCGGATATTACCTCGGCAAAAAAGGCGGCATTCTCAACGCGATCGCAGGCTCGTTGATACTTACCGGAATCGCCACCGTGGCCGCAATCGCGCTCGCCCTGCCTCTCGCGCTTTATATAAACCTTTACCGCGCCAGGAGGTCCCGTTTCGCCGAAATGGTCAGGCTGTCCATGGATTTTCTCTGGGGCATACCGTCGATCGTGTACGGCGCGTTCGGCTTCTCGGTAATGATCTTCCTGGGGATCAGGGCCTCCCTGCTCGGCGGGATCATCGCGGTGACGCTGCTCATCATTCCCATAATGGCGAGGGCGATCGATGAAGCGGTGTCGCTCGTGCCGCGTGAGCTCCTCGACTCCTCATACAGCCTGGGGGCCACAAGATTCGAAGCGGCTTTTAAAATCGTTGTCAGGCAGTGTCTTCCCGGAATCGTGAGCGCGGTGCTCATAGCTTTCGGCAGGGGGATCGGTGACGCGGCGTCGGTCCTGTTCACCGCCGGATTCTCGGACCGTATTCCCCTTTCCCTGTCGGAGCCCGCTGCGACCCTTCCGCTCGCCATCTTTTTCCAGCTCGGCACGCCGTTTCCCGAGGTGCGCGACAGGGCCTATGCGAGCGCGCTCATCCTTACCGTGATAATCCTGGCGCTCAGCATAACGGCCCGCGTGCTCGCGTCCAGGTTCAACAGGCATATCATAAAATAGGAGCCCGTGATGAAAGAGACATCCCATCTCAGGACCGAAAACCTGACAGTATCGTACGGCGGGGCCGAAGCGCTGAAGAACATAAACGTGGAAATTCCCGAAAAGCAGATCACAGCGATCATCGGGCCTTCGGGATGCGGGAAATCCACCCTGCTCAAGTCATTCAACCGCCTTCTCGAGGAAAACGACGGAGTAAAAATATCGGGCAGGGTCCTGGTCGACGGAGCCGACATCTACTCGGATTCAGAGGACATCACCTGCATACGAAAAAAAATGGGTCTGCTGTCGCAGAGGCCCTACCCGCTTCCCATGTCGATCTACGACAATATCGCCTTCGGGCCCCGGATCCACGGCATGAAAAAAAAGGCCGGGCTCGACCGTCTCGTCGAAAAATACCTTTCGCTCGCCGGGCTCTGGGACGAGGTGAAAGACCGCCTGAACGAGCCCGCATCCCGCCTGTCGATCGGCCAGCAGCAGCGCCTCTGCCTCGCGCGGGGGCTCGCGGTCGAACCCGAGATCATCCTGGCAGACGAACCGACCTCGGCCCTTGACCCGAAATCGAGCCAGAAAATCGAGGAAGAATTCAAGAAGCTGAAAAGCGACTACACGATAATCATTGTGACCCACATATTGAGGCAGGCGCGTCGTCTCGCGGATTACGTCCTGTTCATTTACCTCGGCGAGCTCATCGAACATGGGCCCTCGCGCCAGATATTCGAATCCCCCAGGGAGCAGGTAACCAGGGAATACATACAGGGCGTGATAAGCTGAGCATACCGCTTATCCCGGTGTGGCTTTTTAAATCCTTCAGCAAATCCCCCATGTAATTTCTATTTGCATTTAATACATCCGGTGATATAATTATAATCAATGGCGTTCGGCCGGGGCAAAATCTGCGATGGAGGCGTGGATGTACCAGATCAATGAAGTCATGTCCCTGGTTTTCTGGGTCGTCGGCTGTTTGCTTTTCGCATATTTATCACGGCGTAAAGCAGTACCCCGCTACCCCCTGCTTTTCGCTGCTTTTCTGTGCATCCTGTCGAGCAATGTTTTCACAATTATCGAGGGATTCGTCTTCTATGACGCATTCAACCTGCTCGAGCACCTGGCCTATCTCGCGGCCGCAGGCTTTTTTCTCGCGGGGATAATACTGGAAATCAGGGAGAGGCCATGATCGAGTACACGATCAGCTGGATCAATGTCGCGTCAATGGCCATATTGACCGCCACGCTCTGCTCGATCATGTATAAGGCATCCAAAGGGATCATCATGCCCGACAGCGCCATTTTTCTCGGCATAATAATCTTCTTTTCTCTTTTTGTCTGCACCGGCAACCTGCTGGAGCACGGGGGAATAACCCCTGCGCTCGACTTCTACGAGGATTTCGCAGAGATGTTGGTCCCGCTGTTCATCATCATCCTGCTCAACTCAATGAGGCTCCATTCCCTTATCGACGAACGGGCGAAAAACATGCTCGAGCTCTCGGCCAGACTCAGGGAAAGGGACGAGCTCATCAAGGAGATCCATCACCGGGTGAAGAACAACCTCCAGATCGTGGTGAGCATCATAAATCTCCTGCGCAACGCCCATGACGAAAACAAAACGATCGAGCGCATACTCATGGCGCTCGAAAACAGGATATTTTCGATGTCTGCGGTATACGATACCGTGGGCGCCACCGAAAATTACGCGGTCATACCCGCCGGGCAATTCATAAAAAAAATCGGCGAGCAGGTCGCGTGCAACATTCCCTGCGAGATCAGGAATAAGAAAATCGGCCTGTTCTACGATATAGACGATTCCATAAACTTCACTATCGAATACGCGGTGACTCTGGGCATGCTGGTGAACGAGATAATCACCAATGCGTTCCTGCACGCTTTCAACGGCCGCGACGAGGGCTCCATCACGATCAGCCTGAAAAAAAACGACGGGGAGACAACGCTTTCAATACGGGACAACGGTATCGGGGTGCGCTCCGATCGTTTCGAAAACGGGAAAACGACCATGGGTGCGGTATTGATCAAAAACCTCTCCGAGCAGATCAAAGGGACTTACTTTGTTTCTACCGACAACGGAACGACCGTGACCGTCAGGTTCGGGGAGTGAACCCGGAATAACGCATCGCGCCGTAAGTTCACACGTGAAAAAATCTCTTCAGGTCGACCCTTTTCCTCAGAAAAAAATGGTAGAAAAACAGTAAAACGGCTATCGGGTAGATCGACACCATCACGATGAACGACCATGATATGCGAACCTGTCCCCTGTAGCCCGACACCAGCAGGTCGAGCCCGAGACAGAAGACCCCGGCCGTGAAAAGGGCCGTCGAAGCCAGGAGCGCGGGCCATTTCTTGAATACCCGGGCGAACAGGGCCAGCAGCAGGGTCGCGGCGGTCGCCATTCCCGATATCGGAAGCCCGAGGGCCAGGAACCAGTCAAGCGATCCATCAAACACGTCGACGAGAGCGAGAAACCCGGTCGTCACCGCGAAATTCAGCAGAATCACGAGCCACAACCGCCTGATGAAAAGAAGCAGAACCCCGGCATAGATCCATCCGGCGCCGATTCCGGCAAGGGCGTAGCGCCCCCATGTTATGCGCCCGTCGAGCACGAGATTCACCGTCAGCACCACGAGGAAGGCCGTGACGAAAATCGCGGTGAACGCGAGCCAGGAGATCAGCCGTTTCTGCCCCCCGGTCATCGGGGCATCGCGGTAGCGTTCCGGATACGGCCGCTCCCCTGCGGCACCGGAATCGCCGAATTTCTGTATCGGAACGTTGCACAGCGGGCATGAATCCGCATCCGCCCCGACCTCGACCCCGCATTGCGAACAGTATGGCATAACTTCCCCCTAATTGCTCTCTATCCTGACCCGTATCCCCTGTTTCACGAGGTTGCGGAAAAAAAACTTCTCGATGTCGGCCTCGTCGAGAAAGCTCACGAAGCTGATGTACGCCCACTTGTTGTACGACACCACTCCCACGTTAACCCTGGTCAGCGGATTCGGGTTGGGCAGCGCTTCGATGCGCTCGACGTGCCGCGATATGCCGGCAGGCAGGGACACCGCGCCGATGTTGGTCACCACTCCCGAATGCCTCGACGTGGCCCCCCTGTTGTAGATCATCTTCATGATCGGTCCCTTGAGAAGCAGCGGCACCGAACGAAGAACAAGGTTCGTTTCGCCGGCGATGTTGCGGGCGATCTGCTGGTTGATGAATTTTTCATCGACTTCGACCCTCATGTAATGGTACACGATCCGCGTGATTTCATCCATGGTGTAGAAGCCCAGCCTTGGATCGACGCCCGGCTTCACCGCCAGGAAAAAATTTCTCATGGTCTTCGAGGGATACATCTTGCGGAGGTTGACCGGGACCATGATCCTGATCGGAGCCATGAGTTTTCTCATTTGCCGTTCGGGCATGGACGTGATGAATTCCTGGAGCGAATAGATATACACCGAGACGATGAATTCGGTGAGCGTGAGGCCGCGGGACCTGGCTGCGGAGAGTACCTGTCCGAGCGAAACGATCCCGGTGCGCACGTTGAGCGATCCGGGCCTGATGAGCTCGCCCGGGACGTGAAATGCCCGGGACTCTTCAGGCGGGAACGGGATGTTCTGTTTGTAGTAGCGGGCATAGGCGTCTTCGAATTCCTCTCCATCGGGGATTTCTTCGGGCGACAGTATGCCGGGACCCGAAGCAGCAGTCACGCCCCTGAGCCTCAGGTACTCGGCCAGCAGGAATTTGAGAAAGATAACGCCGCCCGTTCCGTCGGTCAGCGCATGGCAGAACTCAACCGATATCTTTCTCCTGTAATACAGCACCCTGAAGAGAAATCCGCCGTCTTCGCGCCTGTTCATTTTACGGCACGGATCGAAGAATTCCTCCCTCGCCCGCGGGACCGAATCCGTCTCCTGCAGGTAATGCCAGAACAGCCCGCTTCGCAGCGTGACCCGGTAATACGGAAACCGGCCGATGACGTTCTCCAGTGCCTTTTGCAGAATACCGGCATCAACGCAACTTTTAAGCGTCGCCGAAATTCTGAAGACGGCGCTCATGCGCGACGTCATCACGGACGGGAAAATTTTCGCCGCATTGTCGAGGCGGTACCATTTCAGGTGGCGGTTTCGCATCAGACGTTCTTTTGTAGCATTAATGATCCCGAACATCATAGCACTCACTGTCGGCTGCGGTCAATATCTTATTACAGGGCGTAATAACCGGGGCTCACGCCGGGGATTATTATTGACGGTCAATGCCGGATGAATTATCTTGTAACCGCATGAAACTTCGGCATCGATTCATCCTTGTCCCGGCCGCGATCACGATTGCAGCCTTGATATTCCCGCAACCGCTTCGCTCCGAAGTCAGGGCGACTGCCTGGGAGGTATGCGGCGAAGACGTTCCATCATCGAAAGAAGACGCCGCAACCTGCTCGAAGTGGCGCCCTGTGACCCTTCCCCTCATACTGAAGGCCGAAGGCCCGCCCGATGGAACGGTCCGGTCCTACCATTTCAGGAGCGAGCTCGAAGTCAATGAAGACCCTGCCCTGTTCCGCGGAATCTCGATCGGCAGGACCGGGCCCAGCGAAAGCCTGTTCATCAACGGCCGATGCGTGGCGAAAGGGTCATTCGGCGCAGCGACCTATATGCCGCTGCACGCCTACTACCTGTTGCCCGAGGGGGCCCTCATCCAGGGAACAAACCGCATCTGCATAACCATCGACGGTTATGCAGGGCATTTCATTTCCATACGTGGACCCGTGCGCATTCAGAGCGAACAGGAATTCGAACTCAACAAATTCCTTTACGACATTCTCTATATTCACGCGCCCGTGGGCATCGCCTGCGTCTGCCTGGGTTTCGCCATCGCGCTGCTCCTGTACCACTTTCTTACCAGAAGGGAGCCCATTCTTGTTTTCAGCTCCCTCTCCCTGTTCCTCCTTGCGCTGAGGATCATCCTGAATTATCTCCCGTATGCCATTGTCCCCTTCGGCCTCAACTACGCCCTTGACTGGTCGATACTCCCTCTCTTTTTCGCCCTGCTCATTATGCTCGTCCAGTCGATTTACCGGTCGTATTTTCGTCTTTTTAACATCATTGTCGTCACGCTGCTGACGGCCTCATCAGTGCTGATTTTTTTCGCCAACGGGACCTTTCTCGGGTGGCCCCTGCGGCCGGCAATGGCCACCACGGTGTTCATCTTTATCGTCCCGGTCTTCGTCACGCTGCTGCGGCGCCTCGCTTCAATGCAGAAAAACCGACTGCGCTTCATCACCTCGGCCCTGTGCCTAGGCGCGGCATGCCTGCTGGCGGCGGCCGAAATAGTCCTTGAAGCCGCTGGATGGTCGACGAGCAACCTGATCCTGATCTACTGCTCGCCGCTGTTTATCGCGATCTTCGCCGTGCTTTTCGGAAGGGAAAGGATGCTGCGAAACCGTGAGATGGACGAGCTGTACAAGGGGCTCAGGGGGTCCCGGGACAGGGAGCCGACGATCACCGAATCATCCGAAGAGAAGCTGAAAAGGGTGATCGCCTTCATCGACGCCAACTACCAGTCCGACATCTCCCGGGAGGGGCTCGCGGCCGCGGTCGACCTGAATGCGAACTATATGGGCACCCTGTTCAAGTCGTATACCGGCATGCGCATCAGCGAATACATCAACGAGAACAGGATCAGGGAGGCGGCTGCGAGGCTCAGGCAGGGGGATGAAAAAATCATCACCATAGCCCTTTCAGTCGGATTCGAAAGCCTCGCCACGTTCAACCGGGCCTTTAAAAACCGCATGGGCGTCACCCCGTCCGACTACCGGGCGGGCAAAAACTGAGCCCGAATCCCCCTCAATTACACAGTCGAGCAGATGACACCCCCTTTTCTCAATGGTCTCTCAGGATCAAATCCACAGTCGAGCAAATGACTTTACCTGATTTTCACATTCTGTCCGTTTGACAAGACCCACGTCCCGGTTTGAGGTATCTTCTGCGTCATGTACGGTTCGGATGCACGGTCCGTGCCGGCAGTCAAATACAGAAATATAACATGACAAGGAGAAAGAAATGCACATTTTCGAGCCTTTGATCCACGCAGGAGGAATACTCCATATTTTTAAGAACATACCGGCGCTCGCCGGCATTGCGCCCCCTGATTCTGGCTGGGAATTCCTCAAAAGGCGCTATGTAAAGGTTTTTTCCGGCTCTCTTGAAGTCAGAGGCGGACTCCCGGGCATGACCACCGAAAGAATCCGAGCTCTCGCTTCAGGGGCCGTAGCTCTGGCCCTCGAACAGTACGGAGACATGCTGGTCGGTGCGCAGGTGCGGGTCGCGCAGGGGCGCATTCCGAACGAAAGAACCATCCGCACCGGGTATCATACCCTGCGCGACGGCGCATCGGCCGGAAAAAAGGTCGTTGTCGAAATCGTCCATGACCCGAAAAAAGAATCATACAGCATCGCGGCAACGGCCCACGATCATGTCATCGACGGTGTCCCCCTGTTCCTTCTGCTCCAGCTCATCCATCATCATATAATCTTCGGAGAGGATTCCCTGCTGAAAAAAATGTCCAGGACCTGGAAATGGTCGCACGAGAAAAAGATCTCGTATTACGAAAATAAATCTGCAAAAATTCAAAAGCACTCCCATGAAAGGCGAACCCCGGCCGCCCCCCTCATTCCAGCCGGGGCGTTCATCGACGTGACCGAAAGCGCAGTCACGAGACTCAGGAACAGCATAAACGCCGACACCGGCGTAACGGTCCCGACATCCCTGGTCGAGGAATCGCTTCTGGCCATGCTCCTCGAACTGGACTACCTGCAGGACTGCGTGTCCAGGCACGGAAGCGAACCCGTGGCCGCGGGCAGGTATGACGGTCTCGGATTTGTCCGCATGCAGGGGCTTAAAAATATTTCGCAAATGCCGCCCTCCCTCCGGTACGCGCACCTTTGCCCTGTGCTCTCCAGTGCGGCGCAACAGGTTCCTCTCGAAAGAGAAGGAAGGGGAAAGGTTTCTGTTTTTCTTGAAAGATACAGGCGCGTCCCGCTCTTTTACACTAATTTTTTTGACAGGAGAACGACAAAGGAGGGAGTTATCGTCATAGCGGGTCATGAACTCATGGGCTCAAACCTCAACGGGGTGGATTTCGGGATACCTCTGTGCAGGGGCGGGATCACCGCCGATAACATCCGGTTTACCTTCATGCCCTCCCACGCGGAGCACAGCCCCGTCGTGTTTCATGAACGGATAAGAAGGGGCCGCGACCCGCACATAACCCTGTTCTCGCTGGGCTGTGCGCCCGCGACCATGTCAAACGGCCGAAAGATCGTTTTCAAATCGATAAAGACCGCGCGCATGCACGCCGAACCCTATCTGTTGAAATGGGGGTATTCGGCCTCCTATCTGAAAGAATTGTCGGATGAAAAAATCGTCTCTCTTTTCTATAATGAGATCTATTCGCCGGGCAAGCCCGCTGAAGGAAGGCTCGAGAAGCTCGCCGAATCGGTTCTTCAGGCTGGATCGGGAACAGTATCCGATAAACAGGCCGACAGCAGGCGCTGCCGGGCCTTTTTCTTGACATCGGATGAGAAGCGTGGTACCACAGTAACGACCAGCGGTCCGGCGGAGCGGACAAAGAGCGGGAACATGACTCATGATTGCATGGAGGCGCCATGAAATATTTAAGCGTTATCATAGTCTGCCTGATCACGGCGGCATCGCACATCGCCTGTTCAAAAAGCGGCACAAAGCTGCTTATGCAGACGTCAAAGGGCGATATCCTGATCGAGCTTTATGACGGCAAGGCCCCGGAAACGGTCCGTAATTTCCTGGGCTACGTCGACCAGGGGTTCTACGAGGGAACGGTTTTCCACAGGGTCATTCCCGGTTTCATGATCCAGGGCGGGGGATTTACCGCCGACCTGGCCCAGAAAGAAACCGGAAGGCCCATACGGAACGAAGCGACTAACGGGCTCTCAAACGAGCGCGGCACCGTCGTGATGGCGAGAACCGCGGCGCCGCACAGCGCAACCGCGCAGTTTTTCATCAACACGAAAAACAACGCATTTCTCGACCACGGCCCGAGGGATTTCGGCTACTGCGTTTTCGGCAGGGTGATAAAAGGGATGGAGGTCGTCGACTCGATCAGCGGCACGCCGACACACGATGAGGGAATGTATCAAAACGTGCCCGATGAGCCGGTCATTATCATCTCCGTAACAAGGATGTGATCTCCGGTCAGCTTTTTCTGTCGGTTATTTCCCTGTGGAATTCGCATAACCGGTACAGCTTGCCGGTTTTCGGATTCTTCTTGGTGACTTTCGCTCCGCACCTCACGCAATATCCGTTCTCGCGTCTTTTCCTGTAAAGCCTCATATATCGCTCGGTGCCCGACGACCTGTATTTGCTGATCTGAATCCTGAAGCCCTTGTAAAAATAATTTCCAATCGGCTCTTCTGATCCTTCCTGCAGGGCTTCGATGACTTCATGAAGTTTTTTCAATGTGACTTTTTTGGGTTCCATACATTATACCAGCCAAAATATAAAAGATAAAAGCATCTGCCATTTAAAAAACAAACAATAAATTTTCAATAAAAAAACCGTCCCTGCAGAATTTGGTTTCTCAATAATCCGGCAGCCGGCTCGTTTCAGCCTTTTTTCGGGAGAAAAAGAAGCGGATTCTGCGGTTTGCCCCCGCAGTCGATCTGGAAATGAAGGATGTTTGCGGAACTCACCCTCCCGATCATATCGCCTGCATCCAGCATATCGCCGTTCCTGACATGCACCTCGCCGAGGTTCGAATAAACCGTCATGTATTTCCTTTCGTGCCTGACCATGACATACTTTCCGTAACCCCTCATCTGTCCGACCTTCTTGACCACGCCGTCAGCCGACGTGTACACGCCCGAATCGGGGTTCCCCGCAATGATAAGACCGATGGGCCGCACTCCGGTGTCGCCGTCACGCCTGAAAGACACGATTTTTTTAAGCGGCCACCGGAACCGGGGAGCGTCAGGCCGCTGTTCGACCGTTTTTCTCTGTACGGCGGCAGTCGCTGCGGATTTCGGTCCCGGGATCACGAGCAGCATCCCGGGCACTATTTTTCGTTCTGACACTGAATTGGCTCTCTGGAGGTCATCGAGCCTGACATTGTGTTTCCGGGCTATCCCGTACAGGGTGTCCCCTTTTTGTACACGATATTTTTTTTGCCGGGCAGTTTTCCTCGGTTTTTGCCGCGCGGATTTTTTTTTCTGAGTTCCCGAAGACCTGGAATGATCATAAACGCGATAAGCGGCCTGTGCATGACGGGTTTTACATTCAGAACCCTGACAGAGGCTGAATACAAATATAAGGGCGCAGAAGCCTGCGAATATGTTTTTATGACCAAACATCCCTGTTTCTCTAAACCCCGTTCCGTGGGGTCCCGTTTAATGTCTTCAGCCAGTAGCGCCAAAACCGACAAAGGGGCATAAAACCCCTTAATCTTCATATCGGAACCGGTATCCTGATAGTTTAGCATTATATTTTTTTGACTCCAAAGAAGCGCCGAGTTGATATTCAGACAACGGATGAAACTTCATCTTGACCGTAACATGCATATATGCAATAATATGACCATGAAACAGGATGATCTTAAAAAATTCCAGAGCATCTGCCTGGGAGTGAAAAAAACCTTTTCCGACAAGGCGTGGGACTTCGACAGCAGGTTCAATTCCCTCCTTATTGTGTTGGATCACCATGGAATGAAGGCCATGATGAGTGCATTGGACGACGAATTCTCGGAAAAATGGGATTCGGCTTCCATTAAAAAAGCCTCAAAAGCGATAAAAAAACTGGTCAAATCGCTTTACGGGATCGAGCATGGACAGTTTATCTATTCAGATGAAAACGAGGACCATGACCTCGCGCTTTTCGCAGCCTGGTGGCCGTGGGGTAATGGGGACAGTGTTTCCCTGCGCATCAGCATTTTTTCGCCTGAAAAAAAAATCATCGACTCGATTGACGTGAAGAAATACCTGGTTGAATGGTTTGATCTCTGAGCATGGCATTTCACGAGATTCCGGGAAGGACCGGCAGATTTTTCATTCCGGAAGACACCGGCGGCAAAAAGAAACATCCCTGCAAGGACTGTTTCAACTGCCAGTTCTGCGACGACGACCGGTGCAGGTATTGTCTGAAAAGAGAAAAGTGCAATTCATGCGAAAAAAAGTCTGATGAAGGAAATAATCCTTCATGAAATCCCGTCTGCGTTAACCGCTCCCGTAAAAGGCCGCCACTGATGCCGGTCATGCAGGATATCAGCCATCCAAATAGATAAAAATCTATTTACAAAGAACGGCATAAAGCCCACAATAGATCAAAGCATCCAAAAAAGGGCACAAATCCCGATAAACCTTGCAGGAGTACCGTATGCTCGAAAAATACAGGGAACGCGCAGAATCCGTCAATTTTCTTAATATTTATAAAGCCCGCAAGGCCGTATATCAGAGCCTCAAGAAAACCCACCTCATCCACTATCCCGGTCTTTCACAGATGACCGGTGCCGAAATCTATATCAAGCACGAGAACCACAATCCCACGGGGTCCTTCAAAATCAGGGGGGCAGTCAACTTTATGGCCTCCCTGCCCGATGATGTCAGGGAAAAGGGCGTGATAGTGGCGACCAGGGGGAACCATGGACTGGCCACGGCCTGGGCGGCCAGAAATGAAGGCATATTCTGCAACGTTGTCGTGCCGATCAACAACAATCCCGAAATCAACAGCGTCATCAAGGGCCTCGGGGCCGAGCTCATGCAGCACGGCAAGGATTTTTACGAGACACAGGTCTACTGCGAAGAGCTGGCCGACGAGATGGGCTACTACTATATCGAGCAGGGAAACGAACCCGGGGTCCTCAACGGCCTGGGCACGATGGGGCTTGAAATATTCGAGGACCTTCCCGAGGTGGACACGATCATTGTGCCGGTCGGCGGAGGAGGAGGATGCGCCTCTCTCATCAGAGTGGCGCAGGCGATCAACCCCGGCGTGAACATCATCGGGGTCGTCGCAGAAAAGGCCCCTTCTCTGAAGCTTTCACTCGAGAAAGGCGAGCTGGTGACGACCGAGGCGGCGGAAACGTTCGCGGACGGGCTCGCGGCGCGCTCGATATTCCAGATTCCCTACCTCATCATAAAGGATACGATCTCCGAAGTCGTGGCCGTCACCGAAAAAGAACTGATACAGGGCGTACTTCTTTCGCTCACCCAGACACATAACCTGGCTGAAGGGGCCGGGGCGTCCGGCATCGCGTGCGCTCTAAAAATCAAGGAAAAGCTCGCCGGAAGAAAGGTCGTAATCATCATGACCGGAGCGAACCTCGACCGCAAGCACCTGCTTCTGGCGTTGAACGAATGAAGGTAGATGCCGATAATAAGCGCGAGGATGGCCGATCCAATGGATAAAACCAGAATCGAAAAGATAAGTTCAGCGCTGTCGGCTCTTTCCGGAATTACATCGATCGCCGGCATTGATATCGTCAGCGTATCAGCCCAGCAAACGACCGTGCTGGCCGCAAAGAAATTCTCCGACGATTTTTCACCGGTTCCCGCAGAGGCCGTGATCAAAAACGGCGAGCTGCAGAAATCCGTCAAAGCAGGCGAGCCGGTTTTCTTCCAGGACAAGAACGACGAAGGCGCGGCCTGCCACATCTGCGTCATCCCTCTTTTCATCGAAGAGGTATCCGTATACTTCGTCGCCCAGGCCAAATCCCAGATTTTCGAAACCGACGGCGCAGTGCTCGTTCTCGCAGGCAGGCTCATCGCCGCTTCAGGGGAGCTGCTGTTCGGGACAGCGAAGACCGAAGACGCCCGCTATAAAGACGAGCTCATGAAAATGCGCAACGCCCAGGCGAGGCTTTTCCCGAAATTCGACAACATCCCGGGGCTCGACATATCGGCCGTATACCTCCCGACCGATCTCATGACAGGAACATTTCTCGACGCCTTTCACATCAGCAAGGACGTTTACCAGATCGTGACGTGCGACATCATCGGTAACGACGCATCGTCCTCTTTTGCCGGTGCGGCGGTCAGAACCCTTGTTCGCTCGTACTCATCAGGCGCAAC
>Ga0116155_10002205_pt1 | contig 13356 bp, 9 predicted proteins | sample AD_UKC032_MetaG_FD_89890 | JGI IMG/M metagenome (GOLD analysis project Ga0116155, IMG submission 89890) | Active sludge microbial communities of municipal wastewater-treating anaerobic digesters from USA - AD_UKC032_MetaG | ecosystem: Engineered > Bioreactor > Anaerobic > Digestate | place: USA...
ATTGCCCACGTACATTGAAATCCAGTTCCAGTCCAAACACCCCGCCTCCACGACCTCGAACACCACCCGAGGTTCCACCACGCTCAGCGGATGGCACTCCTCGGCCAGCGAGCAACAGCCCAACAAGCCCCCCAACCACCACAAGAGCCATCCCATCCGTACACGTTGCCGTTGACCTCCACCCTCCCTCCCCAAGCCCCCGCCGACACAAGGCAACTGGGCGACACACACCCCATCAGCCCGCTGACTTCGACTCCTGGCTCCCATGGCGCTTCCTTACCTTCTCTGCCCTATTCCATCGGCGTGAAAACTTCGAGACCGGGTACCCCCGTCGTGCCGTTTTCGGAGACCTGCCAATCGGTCTCGCCGGAGTCGGGGCTGCCGCCGTTTCCATTGCGATCCTCGAAGTAGTCGGCCCACCCGTCGCCGTCGTAATCGAGCGGCAGGCCGTTGGCGTCCGTGGCGACGTAATGAAAACCGATATCGACGGCGGTCGAGGCGTCCTTGACTTGGTTCGTGGTCGTCGTGTGGTGGTACAGCCCGGCGGCACCGGCCAACCGACTGCCCCTGTCGATGAAGTTGGTCGAGGCGTGATACCAGTTGCCCAAGGCCCCGGTGTCGTACGTGAAGCTCGACACCACCACGTTCGAACTGCCCCCCAGCGACGTCGTGTTGATGTACCCGTTGTTCCCCAGCGTCAGGTAGCCGCTCGCGCTGGCCGTGGCGTTGTCGAACGCGTTGTCTTTGAGCGTCCACGCCGTGCGCGTATCGCCTTTGCTGAAGGTTAGACTGCCATTGAGAAAGAGGTTGTTGTACGCGTCCAGGGTAAAGCCGTAATAGCCAGGAATGTCCACTTGGTAGCAGTAGAGCAGGCAACGCTGCATCAGGTTGTTCCTCCAGCTAATGGCCATCCCCGGGGCATATGCCCAGACCGAGATGTTCACACCCCGGATCTGCGAGTCGCTCAGGGCAAGCGTGCTCAAGATGCTCCCGCCGAGCCCGGCGATCAGGTGCCGCTTGGCCGCCACATGGGCCAGCACCGACACGTCCGTGAATCGCAGGCGCACCTCCGGCGGACTGGAGGCGTTCAAGCTCAGAACGCCCGCACCCGAGCCGGACGTGCCCCAAACCACCGGTTGTTCCTGGACCGCTTGATACTGCACCAAGCGGTTCAGCATGGACGGCCTGCCCTCGCTGATGAACTTCGCGCCCGTCCGCAGCGTGGTTCCGCAGCTGCCATACATTCCCACCGCCACCCCGTTGGTCAGCAGCAGCGTCGCGCTGGTCAGGTTCAACCCGCTCCAGCAATAGTCTAATGGCGCGTAATGGTATCCCAGGTCCCGCGCTGCGGCGTCGCGCTGGGCTTGCGGACTGAGCGTCACGGAGGAGGTGAAGTCGTTGCTCAGGACCAGGGGCGGATAGGTCGTGAGCGACTTCAGCGTCGCGGCCAATTCGCTGTTGATGCTCGTCGAGGCTCCGCTGTAGTTGCGGTACGGACTGTCCGCCGCCAGATAGTTGGCCCCTTGGCCCACGGTCTGGAACACGCCGCTGGCGCTGCCCAGGCTCACGCCGCCAACACTGACCGTCACGGTCCCCGCATTCGTCACCCCGGCCAGCAGGCAGTTGGTGAGGTAGAGCCACGCGCAAGCGTTGTTGTAATTGAGCCAAGTGGCAGTGTGGACTGTCAGGTGCTCGCACCGACCGGTCGAGCCGGACCCGCTGAAGTTCGTCAGCACGTTGTGGAAGAGTAGGTTGCGCAGGCTCGACTCGGCGTTGGTCGGGCTGAACCCACGCTGGCAGTTGACCAGTTGACCATGACTGAACACGTGCCCCGCCTGTCCGCTGATCGCGATGGCCGTTTGCGCGTGCGCGATCCGGAAGTGCTGCAAGATGGCCGCAGTTGCATTGGTCGTCCGGTCGATCTCCAACGCCACCCCCGCGTAGTAGCCGCTGAGGTTGTTCGCGTACTGGACCGCGTCACCCACGCTCGCATCATCCCGGGCTGTCAGGACCACCGGCCGGTAGGCGGTTCCCTGCCAGGCGATAGGGCCTTCGATCTTGAGCTTGGCTCCGTTGGTAAACTTGATCACCGTGCCGCCCTCGAACGTCCTCAGGCCTTTGAGCGGGAGAGCCGCCGTCACGCTCACGTAGTAGGTCGTATCCCCCTTGAACACGTGGTTGCTCTGCCCCGTACTCAGTTGCAGGGCGTAGTCCAGGACCAGCCCGCGCGAGGGCCTCTGCGTGGCAGCCAACCGCGAGGCCCACGGTCGCAAGCTGGCCAACTCAACACCAGTGCCCCAGCCGTGGGGGCGGGCGGGGCGGCGCCCAGGCCAAGCGCCGTCATCGGACCTCGTGGCTGCGCTCCTGAGCGCGTGGCTGTCTCCGCCACGCTCCGCCCTTCCGCGCTCTGACGAGCGCAGCCACCATTCCTCCTCGCCCGGCTTGGCCACAGGGCTCCCGCCGTTTCCCTCGAGGTGTGCATGCCGGGGTGCGAGCCGCTTGGGCGTCACCGACGCTGTCCGTCGCACCCGCGATTTGAGCGTGTCGATCCGTCCCTGGTCCGGCTTGGGCAACGCATCCATCAATGGCCCCAACGCCACGTAATCCACCCATTCCACCAAGAACCGCCGCCCCTCGATCAGTTCCCAACTCGGCCGCACCGGCGCGCTCGCCTCCGCCCGGTCGGACTCGATCCGAAACGCCTGGCCTGGATCGATGTGCATCGCCCCGAAGCTCAACCGCTCGATTCCCGGCCCCACATCCACCCGCTCCGGCTCCGGTCCCTCGAACACCTCGGTCAGCACCAGCGCGCGGGTGGACCCCGGATCCAGCCCCAACTCCGCCACCAGTTCCGGCCCGATCTCATCCTCGAGCAGAATGTCCTGTTCGAAGCCGGACAGACTGAGTCGGTAGCGGACATGCGCGTTCAGGCCCTCGAAGGCCCCGCGGTAGATCACTTCGCCCGGCGCCAGCCATTCGGCCTGGCAGGAGGTGATTTCGCCCAGCATCACGCTCATACCCGACTGGGTGTCGAGCAACGCGATCCCCAGTGGCGTCGAGCGCAACCGCTGGCCGTCCGGGGTCAGGAAATCCACCGCCCCCTCGACCGCTAGGTCCGGGCTGAGGATGACCTGATGCTGCGTCTGCCGAGCGATGAAGTAGCCGTCAGCCGTCTGTTCGAACTCCGCCTGGGCGGGCACCCAATCCCCACGGTCTGCATCCCAACGATTAAGCCCCAGGCCAAGCTCGACGTAGCTGTTGGTGATCGCGAGGTTCTGACCTTCGGGAGTGGTTTCCTGGTGGACCCACTGAACCGTCCGGTGATGAGGACCAACGGTGGGTGAATCCGCCGTCGCCTCGGCCGGTGGCACTGGGTCGTCAAGCTGTCCAAGCGGCATGGGGAGAAGGGCGAAAGCGCCGGCCAGTGAGGCAGAGAGAACCACAAGTCTCATAAAGGACACAGCCCGACCAGGGCTTGGTTCAGGGTGAATCGTGCTTTGCTTGTTCGCGTTTACTGTCCCCCCCCCCCTCCTGGCAAGTCAATTCGATCGCAACCGGACGATTTCAGTGTGGCTGAAGGGAGCAATGCGAAACGGCACTGGTTGCGGTGTTGCTTCGAAACGGAACTTGCTGGTCTGACCGGCGACGGGGAGACGCAGTGAGTCGTGGCGATGATGCGAGTGCAAGCCAGTCTTTTCCGACCTCAAAATACAGGTTCGGAGAGCCGATCGACCTCCTTCAACAGTGTCGAGTAGTGGGCTTTGATGCGTGGATGCGCTCCTTCAGGACTGGGCCACTCGCGCTTGGTGATCCGTGTCGCCGACCGGTGGCGGCGGCATAATAGCGAACCACGCCTTGCCCTCAGCCTCCGTGGCCAGTGCGCGGTAGTGCGCGAAAATCGTGCTCGCCAAATGTTGAGTCTTCAAAAATGTTGAGTTGAGGGAGATTCCTGCGGTTCCCCAGCGCTGCGGCGTTGGGGAACTTCACATTTTTGAAGCCAACGCCGCAGGGCATGCTGGCCTGCGGCATGAAAAAATTCTCCCTACACTCGGTCAAGTCCGCCCGCGAGATCATGATCGCTATCGCCGGATTCCCATTTTCGGTCGATTTCTCGATGCGTTCGTTCCGTGGGCTTTCAGTCGCGGTTACACGATCCACACGGTCTCTCTCCAACTGGATTCGGTCCGGCATCTGTCGCGTTGGTTTCGGAAGAAGGTCGCCCGTCCGGTTCCGCCGTTCCGAGCGGACGATCTAGCCGCCGCGCACCGCTGCTTTTCCACGCGCAGGCGCGATCCGCGCCACGCGTGGGGTTTGCGCGGATTCGGTGCCTTTCTCCAAGCGCACGGATGGCTCAAAGCCAGCCACCCCAAGCCCCTCACCCGTTCGGAGCAAGAGGTCAACCTCTTCCTCGACCACCTGCGGAAGGATCGTGGAGCGGCCGAGCGTACCCGCGCTGCGTGTCGGCGACGCGTGCGGCATTTCCTGAAGTTCCTCGGCTTTGACCGCTGTAAGGGGGCGCTCCAAACCCTCACGCTGGCGACCGTGCACCGCTATCTTCGCAGCATCTCGGGTCAGTATCAGCGCACGAGCATGCAGCACGTCGTCGGCTCGGTGCGCGGGTTCTTACGCTTTGAGTTCATGCGGGGCGTCCTCTCCCGGCCCCTGCACACCCAGATCGATTCGGTTCGCACCTGCCAGGACGAGTTCCTCCCCTATCCCGTGCAATGGTCGGAGCTGCAGCAACTGCTTCGGCGCATCGACCGTTCTACCCCGCTGGGATCGCGGGACTACGCTGTCCTGCTGATCGCGGCCACCTATGGGATGCGTGCCTCGGACGTCGCGAACCTCACGCTGGACGATGTGGATTGGCGCGAACGCAAGATCCAGATCGTGCAGTGCAAGACGCGGCAGCCCCTCTCGCTTCCGCTGACCGATGAGGTGGGGGCGGCGTTGGTCCACTACCTACGACGGGGACGCCCGGCCTCGTCGTGCCGCCAGATCTTCTTGCGCAGCCTTGCCCCCGTCGCACCACTGAGCCTGACGGGAATGTGCCACACGTTGTGGCGGGCTAGCCATACCGCAGGGGTCACCTTGAAGGCCACTGGGTTTCGCTGTCTACGGCACTCCCTCGCCTTGAGGTTGCTGCGGAAGGGGGCCTCGACCAAAGACATCGGCGACATCTTCGGTCATCGCCACACGACTTCGACCTCCGCCTATCTTCGGTTGGATGTCGAGGATCTGCGGCAAGTGGCCCTGCCCGTCCCCCGCCAGGGGCCGGAGGAAGTGCCCACCAAGATGTCCTCACCTGCGGTGTCGACCCGTGGGCGAGTCGGGGCACGGACGGCGCCGCTCTGGTGGGATTGGCGCAGCTTCTTAAAGAAGCCCATGATCGACTATCTGTCCGTTCAGCGGGCGTTGGGCCGCGACTACAAGACCCAGGAGCGGACCTTGCGTGGACTGGACTTCTTCCTGGTCCGTCGTTACCCGCGGGCCAGGCGGTTGACGCCTGCCGTGTTCGCGGCGTGGGCCGCCGGACTGCACTCGCTCTGTCCCACCACCGCCCGGATGCGGATGTTGTGCGTGCGGAAGTTTTGCTGCCACCTCGCCCGCTCTCGTGCGGGGATCTTCATGCCAGACTTGCGGACGTTCCCGAAGGAGTTGCCCCCTCAAGCACCTTATCTGATCTCCGAACCCGAAGTGGCGCACGTTTTGGCCGCCACCGCCAAGCTTCGCTCCACGCGCAGTAATCCTCTCCATCCGCAAACGATCCGTCTGGCTTTCTTGCTGACGTTTTGCTGCGGGTTACGCAAGGGCGAAGTGCTCAAACTCCGATTGGCCGACATCGACACCGAGCAGATGGTATTGCGCATCAACGAAACCAAGTTCTGCAAGTCACGGCTCGTTCCCCTCTCCCCCTCGGTGGCCGATGAACTGCGGCGGTATTTCGCGAAGCGCCGCCGCAAGAACCTACCGATGGAACCGGACGCCCCGTTGGTTTGGAACGGACGGCCTCGCCGCAACGGCCAGGCTTCGGCCCTGACCTCCATGCCCTTCTGGGCCGCCTGGCAGCGCGTCTGTCGTTGGGCCCACGTGTTTGACCATCGGGGGCGACCCCCGCGGCTTCACGATCTGCGGCATCATTCCGAGTTCCGGATTATTCCGAGTGGCGGCTGAGAACACTGCAAAAGCCTGGGGTTTCCAGGGTTTTCGGGCTTTTCGACTCGGAATAATTAGAGCCCCTGCAGGAAGGCGAGGAGTTGGTCATCCGGTCGATAGCGACCCGGGCGTCCGTTGAACGGCTTGGTCTTGGCTAACGCCTGTTCTTTGAGCTCGGGATTGGCATGCAGATAGACCTGGACTGTATCCAGCGTTTCGTGGCCCAGCCAGAGAGCGATGACGGATCGGTCGACGCCGGCCTGCAGCAATTCCATTGCAAGGCTGTGGCGGAGCACGTGCGGGGTAACTCGTTTGTTCACCAGGGAAGCACACTGTTGGCGGGCGGTGGCCACATGTTTGGCCAGGATATACGCCAGCCCATCATGGCTGAGCCGTTGTCCGCGCGCATTGGGGAAGAGGACATCCGCGGGTTGACCATCGCGTTCACGGAGCCACGCACGCAGGGCCGCCACGGCGTCCTTGCGCAAGGGAGTACGACGCTGCTTGCGTCCTTTACCAGTGCACTGCACATGAGCGCCCGGTCCGAAGGCGACATCTTGACAGCGGAGGCCGATCAACTCCGAAGCGCGCAGCCCGGTTTGGGCCGCCACCAGCAGCAGCGTGCGGTCGCGCCGCCCCATCCAAGTTCGTTGATCGGGGGCGGCCAAGAGGGCTTCGATTTCGGGACGGGCGAGGAAATCGATCGGTTTGGTCTTGTGCCGTTTGCAGGGGATGGCCAGAACCCGTTGCGCCAAAGCGCCCTGACTGGGCTCGTGGAGCGCGACGTACTTGAAGAACGAGTGAATCGCGGCCAAGCGCAGGTTGCGACTCCTGGGGATATTGCCGCGGTCGGTTTCCAGGTGGTCGAGGAAGCGGCCCAGGAACGGCGCATCCAAGTCCTGCAGCGCCACGGTGGTAGGGGGCTTGCGGAGCCGATCCTGGACAAAGGCCAGCAGGAGCCGGAAGGTGTCCCGATAGCTGGCAATGGTGTGCGGGCTGGCATTGCGCTGGCCCATGAGCCGTTCCGTGAAGAAGGACTGCAATAGTGCGGCAAAGGTCGGCGGGTTCTTCATGCGAACCTCCCTCGCTTCGGACGTTCTAAACGCTGGGTCACCAATTTAAGGAGTTCGGGGCTCGCCGTGATGTACCAATAGGTGTCGGCCACATGCCCGTGACCCAGGTACGTAGTCAAGGTTGGCAGATGCGCCTCGACATCGACCCCCTGCCGGTACCAGTTAAGCAGCGCCCGAGAGGCAAAGCGGTGCCGCAGATCGTGAATTCGCGGGCCACGGTGGTCGGTGGGCGCGCGTAAGCCGATGCGATGGGACACGATGACGAACCAGCGACGCACGGTGCAGTCAGTCAACCGCGTCCCGCGTTCGGAAACGAAGAAGGCGGGTGTCTTGGGGTGAGGACAAAGCCGGTCGCGCAGCCGAGCATAGGCACGCAATTGCTTTTGCGTGGTGACGTGAACGGGGAGCAGACGGGATTTGCCGAACTTGGCTTGCCGCACGGTGAGGATCCCTTGGGCGAGGTCGACATCCACGCGGTCCAGAGCGATCGCCTCCCCCACCCGCATGCCGGTCACGGCCAACAACCCAAACACGGTCGCATGGCTGGCAGCGCGAAGATCGCCGGGCGAGGGAAGTTGTCGGGCGACCTGGATCAATCGGCGAACCTCTCGGTCGCTGTAGAGATAAGGGGGCTTGCGATGATAGCGATGGGGTAAGAGCTCTGGCGGCGGAATTTCGGTGCGCGGGTCCGTGCCGCTCACGTACTGGGCAAAGCGCCGGACCATCCCCAGACGATTGGCCCATTGGGCCGGCTGACAATCAGCGGGTTGGGTGGCCCACTGCACCGCCAGCTTGCTGGAGATGAAGGCAGCCCGCTTCGTTCGGGCAAAGCGCACGAATCGACGGAGCAATCCGCCGGCCAGACGCAGGCGGAAGCCCAACTTGTGCCGCAGCTCCAGATACTCGTCCAAATAAGTGCTCAGCCCTTTCATTGGGCACCTCCCGGCCACGGCTGAGCCAGCGCGCGCAACGCCGCGACGTCCACTTTGGCATAGATTTCGGTGGTCTGAACCAACTGATGGCGCAAGACCTGACCGATTTGGCTCAAGGAGGCCCCGCCGTGGAGCATCTGGGTGGCCAGGGAACGGCGGAGCAAATGGGCTCCTTGATGCTCCGGATGAAGATTGGCCCGGCCCAACGCGCGGCGGAGGATGTCGCAGATCGCCGCAGAATTCGCAAAGCCTTGGCGCGGCGCCTTGATTCGGAGGAAAACGCGCCGGCACGCACCAGCCGGACGGTCCTTCTTCAGGTACCGGGCCAACGCTTGCCCCACTTCGGGCAGAAGCGGCAATCGATCTTCCCGGGCACTCTTGCCCCGGACCAACACCTCGCCGGCTTCCCAGTTGATGTCGTCCAAACTCAAACCGACCACTTCCCCGCCGCGCAGACCCATGCGAGCCAAGAGCAACAGGACGGCGTAGTCACGCCGGCCGAGGGGAGTGCTTTGATCGCAGCCATCCAAGAGCTTCTGGACCTGTTGCGGTTCGAGAAAGGAGGGGAGCTCTGCACCCGGCCAACCGGCCACGGTCGGCACCGTGGGTGCCAAGTTGACCGCGACTCGGCCCGACTCCGTCAAGAACCCCAGAAAACTGCGCAGGGCCGTGGCCACCAATTGTGCCCCTCGACCGGTCCTGGTCGCCCCTTCACGCAGGATGAAGTCCGTGACATCGACGGCCCGCAGCTTGTCCAGGCCGATTCGACCCGTACCGAATCGTGTTTTGAGGAAGCGCTCAGCCGTGGGGAGATAGTTGGCGACCGTGGCTGGGCTCAGACCGCGTTGATGGCTCAGGAAGCGAGTGTAGTCAGCGGTGATCTGATCGACTGGATGGGGGCTCTTCGTCTCACACGGGCCGGGCGTCACACCCCTCTGGCGCAGTTGCTGAAGCAACCGTGCTAGGGTCTGCCGATCACCCCGACGCAACAGACGCTGTTTCTTCCGAGTTCTCAGGAACGTCCCGATGTGCTCCTCATTCAAGTCGCTCGTTCCCCTCTGTCCCCGCTCCAGCCACTGGCTCAAATCGGCCACCAGTCGGATTTTCCACCGACCGGCCTGGGGGGAGTAACCCAGACGGAAAAGCTCGGCGGCGAAATCATCAATGTGGGGGTTCAGTGGACCGCAACGGAAACGGCTGACGTCTACACCGGGTGGATAGAAGGCCTCGATCATGTGTGTCCTTTCCTTTGAGTTGAGTGCCGACTTCGGAGGAAAGGACGCTCGGATTATTCCGAGTCGAAAAGCCCGAAAACCGTCGAAACTCCAGGCTTTTGCAGTGTTCTCAGCCGCCACTCGGAATAATCCGGAACTCGGAATGATGTCGATTATTCCGAGCTCGGAATAACCGTCACGGCTTTGCCGTCGCCGCTTTGCGACGCGGCTACGACGCCGGCCTCAATGCCCAGGCCGTGCTTCCACGCCTGGCGCGCTACATGGGCCACGCGGGCGCGCAGTTCACCCACTACTACCTCAAGTTCACCGAACCGTTACGCTGCGCCGCCAGCGATCGGTTTCGTCAACACTTGGCGGCAGCCATCCTCCCTTCGGTCGACCGTCGGGAAGGAGGTGCGCCATGAACAACATCGACGTGCTGGCCCTGGCCCTCCAACGCTTTCTGGGCGACTACTTGCCCCACCAACGAGCCTTCAGCATTCATACCATCCGCAGTTACCGGGACAGCCTCAAATTGCTGCTCCTGTTTGTCGCCGGACCCAAACGACACGTCGCCGATCTGACGGTCGCCGACCTCACACCGACGAAGATCATCGCCTTCCTCGACCACCTCGAGGCTCATCGCGGCAACGATGCCGCCACGCGGAATGTGCGCTTGAGTGCCATCCACAGCTTCTTCGATTACCTCGGGGCCGAATGGCCGGAGCATCTGGACCAAGCCCGGCGGGTCCTGGCGATTACCTTCAAGCGCACCACGCACCGCATTATTGACTACTTGGAAGCCGAGGAGGTGCGCACCATCCTGGAGCAGATCGATCGGCGCACCGTCTGGGGACGGCGCGACTACGTCTTGTTGGCGCTGATGTTCAACACCGGGGCGCGCGTTCAGGAGATCGTCATGCTCCAAACGACGGATTTGCACCTCACGGCTCCCCCCAGCGTCCGGTTCCTTGGCAAAGGCCGCCGCGAGCGCATCTGTCCGCTCTGGCCAGAGACGGCCCGTTTGCTCCAGCAACACCTCACCGACAGCGGGCTGGATGCGCAGGTGCCTCAGGCTCTGTTTCGCAACCACCGGGGTACCCCGCTCACACGATTCGGCGCGCGCCTCATTCTGCAACGGCACGTGACCCGGGCTTCCGCCGTGCTGCCGGCGCTCAAAAGCAAGCGCATCCATCCCCACAGTATTCGCCACGCCACCGCCGTGTACTTGCTCAAGTCGGGGGTCGATTTCAGCACCATCGCCCATTGGATGGGGCACCGAAGCCTCAACACGACCCAGAAGTACACCACGATCGATCTGGACGCCAAGCGAGCGGCTCTCGCCAAAGCGGAACCGGTCACCAAGTCGAAGCGCTTGCCCCGCTGGCGCACGGACAACGACCTGCTGTCTTGGCTGGAATCCCTGTGAGTCCCACTCCGGCGCCTTCAAAAATGTGAAGTTCCCCAACGCCGCAGCGCTGGGGAACCGCAGGAATCTCCCTCAACTCAACATTTTTGAAGACTCAACATTTGGCGGCTTGTGGAGCTCCACATTACTGGCCGAATTGCCGGCCTCCAGGGCCGTTTGTGGGACGTTCTTGGTGGCCGCAGCGCGAAAAGTACAGAACGAGTGACGCAAGCCGTTGTGCCGCCACGGAAGCAGGCCAGCGGCCTCGGCCGTGGCGTTTTGTGCGGCGGTGATACTCCGCGCCCGTTCCCGCCACGTCTGACCGGTTGGCCACACCGGACCGCTCTTCTTGGCCAGCGGCAACAGCCATTTGGCCAAGTTATCGGTGATTGGGGCCAGGCGCGTCCCAGCACACCGCGCCTTCCGATGGGTGACTTTGATCGTTCGCTCCGACAATCGCACATCCTGCCAATCCAAGGCGAGGATTTCGCTGGTGCGTAGTCCCGCGAAACCACCAATGGCCAGACAGGGACGGAAGTCCCGCGTCGCGTTGGCGAGTAGCTTCGTCATCTCGGCCGGCGTCCAGACTTGGATCGCCTTCTCGCGTGGACCGTTGAACCGCTGAGTCTCAGCAATCGGGTTTGGGGCCGCGGGGGATATAACCTCGGCTCTCACAATGCGCGAATAGGCGCCACAGCACCTGGCGCGTGGCGTTCTTAGTGCTGCTCGCCCCTTTCAAGCCGTCGAGGTATCGCTGACAGTCCGCCGTGGTCACACTGGCCGGATGGACGGGAAAGGCCTTTGTGAAGGGTCCGATTCGGCAGCCCAGGTCGGTCAGGTAGGGTCCGCTCGCCCGGGCCTGCCGGCGCATTTCGATCATTTCAGCCGCCGCCTCGGCACGTGTAATCTGCGGCAGGGTAGTCGGCTGTCGTTCCACGTAAAACCGCGCAGCGGGAGGCAGCAGGCTGCCGTTTCCCAGGATGCCAACGGCCTCCGCGTATCTGGCGCAAGCCAGTTCGGGCGGGTCGCCCACGGCTCGCAGGAGTTCCAGACACCGGGCGAAGCTGGCCGCCTCCTGACCAGACAGAGCGGCCGCGACGGCATCGCCCTTGGCCAGCAACCCGGCAATCCGCCGCGCCTCCCTCTGGGCGGCTTGATGATCGGCGAAGCTGCGCAGTCTGCGGCGTCCGCCCGTGTAATCGCAGACCTCGAAGGTCGGGTACTGGTTGCCGTCCACGGTACGGGTGCGTCGGTAGATCTTCACTGCGGCATTGCCGACGCGGACCGTTTCGATCCTCCGTTTTGGGTGCTTCATGCCGCCAAATGTCGTCAAAACATAGGCAGGAATCAACCACATTACGTGAATGCTAAGGAATAACTGGCATTCTCCATCGGTTCGAGTTGTGCCGCACAAACAACCCACATCCCAAAACGCACCAATGGGCGTGCTCCGCGACGAGGGGTAGCGCCGCGGAGGGCCGGAGCGAAGCGCACCTCGGTCGCGGCCCGGAGCGTGCGCCTGGGACCCCGTCGCGGGACACGCTGACGCACCGCCTCGCCTTCCGACGCCGACCGTATTCCCTGGATCACGCCGCTAGCCGATGCGGGTATTCCTTGTGGGAGACAATGCGGTAGGGCACCAGCGCATCCTGCAACACGAGTGGAGCGTTGGCCGGCATCGCTTCGGCGGTCGGAAGCATCGCACCTACCGCGTGACGAATGAACGGTCCCATCTGTGGCCAGGTGATCCGATGCATCCCGATGGCATTGATGCCCCCAGGGATCGCGACCGGGTGTGAACGCGCGACGAATTCGCCGCCGTCGATGACGTCGGTCACCCGGTGGATCGTCAGGACAAGGTGCTTCCGACCATCTCGGACCATGGCGGCGATCGGGTCGGGGCCGGGATATGAAGGCCAAGTTTCCCCGCTGTGGTGGAAGTTGTAGAAGCCCAAGGACGGGTAGTCGATGAGCGGCGTCGGAATCTTCTGGCCGAAGGTCGCCATCAGGCACAGGGACGGCTGCCAGTCGTCCATGAACATCTCGAAGAAATCGGGCGTCTTCACGCGTCCGGTGAAGACTGGCAATCCCTGCGCCGTGGCGAAGCGGGGGACGAGCAACTCATCTTCGCGACGGTGGGGGTAGTGCCAGAGGCGAACGCTGGGGTGCGTGAACGGTTGGGTGGGGTCATCCGTGGCGACGCCGATGATGGTCAGGCGGTTCGCCAGCGGTCCAAACAGCAGTTCTTGGAGCACGTGATAGCCGCCCATGAAGCTGCCGAAGATGGCGACGCGGGTCTTCGGCGGCGGGGCCGTGGCGTAGTAGATGGGGGGCGTTTCGCGGAGAACCCAAGATTCCCGCGCCGGGAAAGTCAGCATCGTTTTCATGTTTACCTCCATCCTCAGCGGCGCACGGAGAGCCCGACCCAAAGGCCGTGTCAACAGCCGTAACGGCTGGGCAGTCGTGCCGTCGGTAGATGTCGATCCGGTTCGATGCAAGATCAAGTTCTTTTTTGAGATAGATTCAATCTGCTAACGTATCTGCGCCAAATCGTAGTCGGCCGCGCGGGATGA
>Ga0116155_10002222_pt1 | contig 13286 bp, 8 predicted proteins | sample AD_UKC032_MetaG_FD_89890 | JGI IMG/M metagenome (GOLD analysis project Ga0116155, IMG submission 89890) | Active sludge microbial communities of municipal wastewater-treating anaerobic digesters from USA - AD_UKC032_MetaG | ecosystem: Engineered > Bioreactor > Anaerobic > Digestate | place: USA...
AAAATTTTTATTTCGGGCAAATTTCAAGAAAAAATTCAAATCGAAAAATATTTTAAACCTCTGAAACTATTAATAATAAAGAGTTTCAGAATAAATACCGGTTCAACAACCGGACACTAGTGATAATGAATATGTTTATGAATTTAAATTTTCGAAAAATGGTTGATTCCTGAAATGCTCAGGCAAATTATTATTAGTTTCTCCGGGGCCGATAGGAGGATCAGAAGCTAAAACTAATGCAATTTCGTTATCAAGAATTACTGTTTCAATTTTTGGAGCGTTGTATGTTTTCATTGCTGTTGTTTTTTTATTTTTTTCGAATCTATTTGATGATAACTTTTGTTGAATAAAACAGACCGTTTTCATTAACTTTTACCACATACACTCCTGCTTTGAATGTATTGTTAATGATTGTTTTGTCAGATGTTGCAAATCCATTGGTCATTTTTTGTCCAACTGCATTGTAAATTGTATAATAAGATTTTTCAGGAGCAAGAATAATTATTTGATTTGCTTGATTTACAAATGCCTGAACCTTATTTTTAAATGCATTTTTAACATCAGTTGTAGTACCCGGTGCCCGGAAAATTAAACTAAAACGATTTGTTGATGGAGTAGTTACCTGCGAACTGAAGCTGTATTCACCGCCTTCGCTGAGTTCAGTTTCTACAGTTGGATTTTGTTTGTCAATCAGTAATATTTTTGTTCCGACTTCAAAGTTTGACATTTCGGTAGATTTCAAGGTGAAATTGTTGATCTGACCGGTTGCAAAACCAATCGGAATTTCAATATCGTTTTGTATTTCATTCAAGCCATTTATCACTAACTTTTCGTCGCCTGCCAACGTATAAATTTCAGGAACTGACGGTGAGTTGTTTAACATTTTTGGTGAATCAAATCGATCGAAATCATTTGAAGCATTTGTTGAGAAATAAAGAACTGTTTCATCAGAATTATCGCCATTGGAAACCAGAAGCCGAAGCAGACTAATTTCACTTTTTTTCGGTGCTTTAAATGTATTGTTCTGTATATCGTTATGATCACGCATGGCATTGGTAACAATAAATTCAGAGGTTGAAGGATTCTCAATCAATCGAACCCAATATGCTTGCATTGGTGGAATATATTTAGTTATAGTTGTATTAGCATCATTTGCCACAATTACCGGATTAGAGGGTGTAGCCACATTCACAGTTGCAAATGTATAACCAACTCCGGTTGTCTTTTTAGTTCGAAACCAAAGTGTTGGTAAAACATTAGTATTTGCAGTAGCCACTTTTGACCAATCTAAATACGAAGGATAAGGATTTCCTACGAGATTGAAACCCGCCTGAGCTGTTCCTGTACGACTTAGTGGGAGAGTAACATTTCCTGAATTTAATAAACCGCTAAAGTTAACAGTACCAGTCGTACCATGTCCGACTAAAGCCGCTTGAACATAACCTTTTCCTTGAACAAGATTATCCGAAGTAATTTTATTCCATTTTTTAGTTACTTCATTAAATGTAATAACCGAATCGCCTCTGTTTAATACTGAATATGGCGCAGCTAAAACAGGCGAACTTGCATACCAGTTACGACCGGCTTCAACAAATTGCTGCACTGAACCATTTATAGTAGGTACATTGTAATCATCTATTAAAGTTGCAGTACCTGTGGCATCACTATTTAGCGTTATCGAATTGGCTGTGAGTGTTTTTCCGGTATTAATGGTGAGTTTTGCTCCAGGCTGTAAAGTTAGTAATGACGTTGTCACATTTTCAGTTATAGATATTGATTGGTCGCTTTGAATATTTATTAAATCGGTATTTACAGGAGGTGGGATTGAAGTTGGAGTCCAATTTACATTATCAGTCGATGTTTCCCACAACGCTGAACTATTCCAGTCTCCTGAACCTGTTGAACGATACAAATCAGGAGTTTTGCCAAAAATTTTAAATTCCCAAATGGAATGACCATAAATCAAATTGCGAGCAGTTCCGGTAAGGCGAATATAACGGCCCAAAATATTCAAATAATACATTCTATCTGTTCTCGGCATATTGGGCATATTTGTTTTTGTAATAATTGTTGTCCAATTAGTTTCATCAGTAGATGTTTCAATAAAATAATCTTTTGAATTAGCGCCTTCCCAAACAATAAATATGTCTGTGATGAATTTCATTGAACCGAGATCAATTTCAATCCATTGTGGATCTGAAGAAGCACTTTCCCAACGGGTTCCTCCATTATTGTCGATAGCGGCAGTTGCATCACCCGAAGATGCTGTAGCTGTTTTTCCAATTGATAAATTACTATTTGAAGGAATTACATCAATTGTAGTCGTTTTTGTTATACTTGTATTTGTAGCATTGATGGTATAAAGTCCTTTAGTTGTTGACGAAAATAATCCGGTAGCATCAATAGATGCACCAATACCATCAACCAACCAATCTGTTGCATTTGTCAGCACAATTGGATTGCCAATTTGATCCAAACCACTCACAGTAAATTGTTGTGTGTTGCCTAAAGTTATGGTTGAATTTGCAGGTGTTATAACCAGGGATGTTAATTCAGGAGTCACAGGAGGATATACCTCAAATTCCCAAATAGAATAACCCCAAACTGAAGTTCTTGCAGTACCATTCATTTTTATATATCTACAGCTAATATCTAAATCATTAATATTGTCTGTTCGTTCGCCAAATGTTTTATCGGTGTAAAACAAATCGCCGTTGAAAGTACTTCCATCACTCGAAAAACTGATAGAATAATCTTTTGCATTTGCATTTTCCCAAAAGAGTTTTATAGCGCCTACTGGTTTAACTTCACCTAAATCCACTATTATCCACTGTGGATCAGTTGATTCACTTTCCCAGCGCGTACCCACATTATTATCAACAGCAAAAGCCGCATTTCCGCTCGAAGCATTAGCTGTTAATCCAGAATATTTTTGACCATAAGAAAATATTGAAATGGTCACAAAAGCCAATAGTAAATGAGATTTTTTCATAATGATTTTGAATTTATTTATGTAATTCTGATTATTATTTTAATTTAAACGAAACCGCTTCCCCACTCTGACTGTCTTTCGAAATCCAAACCTGAAATTCGCCCGGTTCTGCATAATATGTTTTGTCTTCGTGCCAGAAACCTAATTGTGTAGCATCAATCTCAAATTTTATTGTTTTACTTTCTCCGGCCTTGAGTAATATCTTTTCAAAACCTTTCAGTTCCCTAACAGGTCGTGCTAACGAAGCAACCGGATCCCGAACATAAAGTTGGACTACTTCTTTTGCATCGAATTTTCCGGTATTTTTTACAGTGCATTCAGCTGTAATTTTCCCATTTTTTTCCATTGTTTTTGCCGACAATTTAACTTTTGAATATTCAAATGTTGAATAAGATAGTCCGTATCCAAATGGATACAAGGGTTTATCACCGGCATCCAAATGAAAGCTTGTATTGCCGAGCGAAGTCTGGAAAACTCCAATAGGAATTTTGTCGATGGTAACAAAATTTGTCCCCGGACGACCGGTCATTTTATGTGCGTAATATACAGGTATTTGCCCCACCATACGCGGTATGGTAACCGGAAGTTTTCCCGAAGGAATCACTTTTCCGAAAATCAAATCGGCCAAAGCAGGTCCTGCCATCGTTCCACCATGAAAAGCGTACAAAACAGCATTCGATTCATTGATTTGCTTTTCGATCGTTAACGGACGACCAGCCATGATAACTAATACGATAGGTTTTCCTGTTTTTTTCAATTCACTAATCAGCTGATTTTGCAAACCGGGTAGACTGATATCCGCCCGACAATGTGCTTCTCCCGAAAGTATCGCTTCTTCTCCCGCAAAAACCAACACCACATCCGCTTTTTTGGCTGCTGCTACAGCTTTGGTTATTCCAGTCGCATTGCTATCACGACTAAAAACAAGTCCGGGTTCTCCTATAATTTTATATTGTTTTCCGTACATATCAGTAATTGCTTTCAATGGAGTAACTGCATGAGCCGGTTCAGCATCAAAACTCCAGGTTCCAAATTGTTCCAAAGCAGCATCGGCCAACGGACCTACTACGGCAACTGTTTTGAATGAACTGCCGAGTGGAAGCAGGTTGTTGTTTTTTAACAACACTGCACTTTCTTCGGCGGCATATTTTGCAGCTGCTATTGCTTCGGGCTTATAAAATGCGTTGGAATCGGGTTTTACGTTGGGGTTTTCGAAAAGTCCCAGTCTGAATTTGACGCGTAAAATATTGCGAACCGACTCATCAATTATTTTTTCAGAAATTACTCCTTCTTCTACAAGCTTTTTTAAATGAGTTATATAAGCAAGAGCCATCATATCCATATCTACACCCGCTTCAATAGCTTTAGCAGCAGCATTTTTTAAATTGGCACTTACACCGTGTGATATCATTTGATCAATTGAACCCCAATCGCTCACCAACATACCATCAAATTTCCATTCGTCGCGTAAAATATCCCGGTTCAGGTATTTGTTTCCAGATGATGGTACTCCGTTTATATCGTTAAATGAGCACATAAACGTGGCAGCTCCTGCATCTACAGCCGCTTTGAACGACGGTAAATACACATCTCTGAGTTGAACATCCGGTATCCATGTTGTATTATAATCTTTACCTGCTTCAGCAGCTCCATAGCCTGCAAAGTGTTTTGCACAAGCTGCCATGGAGTTTGAATCGGATAGTTTATCACCCTGAAAACCTTTCACCATGGCTGCTCCAAATACTGAAGTAAGGTATGGATCTTCGCCACACGATTCTGCAATGCGTCCCCAGCGTGGATCGCGACTTACATCAACCATAGGTGCAAATGTCCAGCGTATTCCTACTGAAGTAGCTTCTTCGGCAGCTATTCTGGCCCCGGTTTCGGCAATTTTCGGATCCCAACTTGCAGCCTGACCGAGCGGAATTGGGAAAATAGTTTTGTATCCGTGAATCACGTCCCGTCCGAAAATAAGGGGAATGTGCAAACGCGATTCTTCAACCGCAATTCGTTGAAGTTCATTAATTATATTTACATCAACCTCATTCAGTATCGAGCCTACACGACCGTTTTTTAACTGTTCCTTCATGTCGTCTGACAAACCCATTCCGGTAAGCTGATTCATTTGCCCGATTTTCTCATCCAAAGTCATTTCTGAAATCAATTTGTCAATCTTGATTTCAGTCGAATCTTTGCCTTTTTGACAAGCAAATAATAAGGTAGTAAGCATCAAAATAAAAACTGTTTTTTTTGTCATTGTCAATAGAATTTTAAAAATACTTTTATGTGAATTGTTAAATGAGATGTTTTTTAATTATTGGATAATGCAAATTTAGTCATTGTACATTGTATGTAATAATTTTTCACCACACATAAAATCAACAACTTATAAATTGTACTACAACATTACCACAACATTTATACAGTTATATTCGTGTATATCTATTATATAATTTAATATATGTTGTAAAACATATTTCAACACTACTTCCTACCAAATAAAAATATTAAAATTGATGTGTTTTTCATCATAAATTTCTAATTTCATCAATATAAAATTTAAAGGATTCTTATTTAATAATCAAATTTCAAATAATGAAAAGAACTATAATTTATTTGATGCTCGTTACCGAAATTATTTTTCAATTTTCAGTTAATGCAATGCATCCGGTTGTTCGAAATTTTTCAAAAAAGGAATCAAATGCCGGAGTGCAAAACTGGGATATCGTTCAATGCAAAAATGATTGGATGTATTTTGCAAATAACAGCGGATTACTTGAATACGATGGTTTTCGTTGGTCAAAATATCCGATAAGAAACTACACGAATGTGCGCTCAATTTGTTACGACTCAAAAAGCGAACGCATTTATGCGGGTGCCTTTAATGAATTCGGATATTATACCAGAAATAAAATGGGGGAACTTAATTTTACATCGATGAGTGAAAAGTTAAAAGCTTCTGAAAAGAATTTTACAGAAATATGGAAAATTCATACAAAGGAAAATTCAGTTTTTTTTCAAGCGGACAATGATGTGTTCAGGTTCAATGACAATCAGGTAAAACATTTCAGGTTCAACGAAAAAATAAGTTGTTCCGCTGTAGTGCATAATTCATATATAATCTCAAGCTTAAAAACAGGAGTTGCTCTACTGAATGGTGATATGTTTTTGCCTTTCCCGAACGCTGAAATTCTGAAAAACAAAAAAGTATGTGCTATTTTACCCTTTAAAAACAACCAAATTTTATTTATTACAGATTTCAACGGAATCTTCGTTTTCAACGGTGAAAAAATTGAAGAATTTAAAACAGATATAGATGATTTTATAAAACGCAATCAGGTGTTTTGTGCCACAATTAAAAACAATCAACTTGCCATTGGGACGGTTAGAAACGGCATTGTAGTGAAAAATCTGAATGATAACACATTAATTTTTGCCAACACCTTAACAGGATTGCAGAATAACACAATTCTTAGTATTTCATTCGACCGGCTCGATAACTTGTGGCTTGGGCTTGATAAAGGTATTGATTACGTGATGATTAACTCACCCATTTATGATCTTTTTGGAAATTCGAATCTTTATGGTGCCGGTTATACTTCTATTGTACGCGATAATTTACTCTATTTGGGCACCAATCAGGGATTATACATAAGTTCTTACCCACTACTAAACACAGCAAATCCTTCGAATATACAGTTGATCGATAAAGTGCAGGGGCAAGTCTGGAGTTTGACGGAAATTGACGGAACTTTGTTTTGCGGAAGCGATCATGGTGCATTTATAATCAACAACAATCAAGTAGAACAAATTAGCGGACTTCCCGGAACATGGGGATTTAAAGCACTGAAAACAAAACCCGGCTGTATAATTGGAGCATCCTACCTGGGATTTTTTATTGTAAAAAAAATAAATGAAAAGTGGCAATTCTCAAATTTCATAAAAGGTTTTAACGAATCCGGCGGGATGTTTGAAGAGGATTCGGAAGGTAAAATTTGGTTTAGTCATTGGATGAAAGGCGTTTTCAGACTTACATTGAACGAAAAAATGGACAGTGTAATTAAAACATATTTTTATGGCACACAAAAAGGTTTTCCAACAACGCAAAACAACACAATATTTAAACACAACAATCAGGTAGGATTTTCAACCGAAGGTGGTTTCTATCATTACAATGTCAAAACCAATCGAATTGAAAAATCAGTTTTGTTGGAAAGTCTTTTTGGAAATCCACGCCATTCGATGAAAGTGCATTTTTCAAACTCTAATGATATTTGGTGCTTGTCAGGTTCCCAAATTAAAGTTGCTTATAACCGTAGTGCCGGAAAGAACCAAATGGATTCTGCTTCGTTTTTCTCGTTAAAAGACAAATTGATTCCCGGATTTGAACACATAAGTTTTTTGAACGATACCAATAATATTATAGCAACTGAAGATGGTTTTTCGGTAATTAAAACTTCAAAACTGAATCGCAAAGCTGATTCATTTAAACTTTCAATCCGAAATGTAAGCTTTACAAATGCAAAAGAAAATTTCACAAATGCAGCTATTGATGATCAGGATACCACCAATATTCCTGAGTTCGATTCGCACCACAATTCAATACGTTTCGAATATGTTGGTACCGAATACCGCAACGAAAATTCGATATTATACAGCTTTATACTCGAAAACTTCAATACTGAATGGTCAGATTTTTCAACTACAAACATGAAGGAGTTTACAAAACTTCCCAGTGGTTCGTATATTTTTAGAGTTAGAGCCAAGAATCTGTATAATGCGCAAACTATTGAAACAAGTTTCCGTTTTGTAATTTTACCACCGTGGTATCAAAGTACAACAGCTATAATTATCTATATTTTAATTTTTGCCATTGCATTATACTTTTTCGTCAGGTACATTCAGTTTAGGTCGGAACAGGGAGCCCGTGAAATGGAGGCGAAAAAAGAACTGGAAATGAAGGAAAAGGAAAAAGTGTATAAAGCTGATGCTAAGGAAAAAGAAAATGAAATTGTTGCGCTTAAAAATCAGAAACTGCAATACGAACTCCGACATAAATCGCAAGATTTGGCGAGTTCGACTATGAACCTGATCCGTAAAAATGAAATTTTATTCGAAATAAACAATAAGCTCGATAAAATCGGGGAAAATATTTCGGATAAAACGGATCCAAATACGATTGTGAAGCGAATACAGAAAATGCAGGACGAAATAAAAAGAAATATTGAACACGACAATAACTGGAAAAAATTTCAGGAAAACTTCGACCTGGTGTATGAAAACTACCTGAAAAGATTGGGCGAACAGTTTCCTATTCTGACCGTGAGCGATAAAAAATTATGCGCTTACCTGAAAATGGATTTAAGTTCAAAAGACATTGCACCATTGCTTAATATGTCGTTTCGGAGTGTTGAAATGAGCCGGTACCGATTGCGTAAAAAACTCATGCTCGAACGCGATATCAATTTGACAGAGTTTTTGCAGAATTTCTGAAAATTCGATTTTAAGTTTTTTATTGTTGAAATTCAAACAAAATCGTATTTTTGCATTTTACACATAAAATTTATCCGGGTTTATAAATTGAATTACAGTTATGGAATTACAAATTATACAGAATAAGATTTTTGAGATACGTGGTCAACGTGTGATGCTTGATTTTGATCTTGCTGACATGTACAAAACGGAAACAAAACGACTGAAAGAGGCTGTTCGAAGAAATATGAATCGTTTCCCACCTGACTTTATGTTTGAATTATCGAACAATGAATACGATTCTTTAAGGTCGCAAATTGCGTCCTTAAAAAATTCAGGACGAGGAGAACACAGTAAATATTTACCTTTTGCCTTTACCGAACAAGGAGTTGCTATGTTAGCAAGCATCTTGAAAAGCGAAAAAGCAATCGAAGTCAATATTCAAATAGTCAGGGCATTTGTTATTCTTCGTCAATATGCGTTGGGTTATGGCGAATTGAACCAGAAGTTGGAAACGTTTATGCTCGAAACCAATATGCAGTTCAACGATATTTATCAGGCACTGACTGAAATGGCAAGTCAAACCGAAAAAGATAAGAAACCAATTCCGCCTGTTGGATATTTGACGTATGAAAAATAATAAACGCGGAGTTAGAAAAGGAACAGAATAAGATTTGTATATTTAATGTGTTAAATAATTTAACTAGTAGCACTTATATAATTCGTATTCAACATTTTATAGTACCCCCGCCGGGAATCGAACCCGAATTTAAAGTTTAGGAAACTTCCGTTCTATCCATTGAACTACAGGGGCGCTTTTTTAGGGTTTGCAAAATTACATTTTTTTACCGACATATAAAATAGTAGCATTTTAATTTGAAAAAGAACCTTTTTTACATCTTTGTTAAAATTTAGTACCTTTGTCTCTCTGATTTATATTCAGAAAGGGTATTATCAATCAATCCATATTTTATATCTTAATAATTAATACACAATTATATTAATATATTAAACTTAATGTATGAAAAACTGGAGTCAACGTCAACTGTTTTTTTTGTTTCTTATTATCTGGATACTAATAAATCTTCTACAAGCGATTTTCACAGAAATAACAAACGATGAAGCTTATTACGGACTTTATGGCAAGTACCTCAGTTGGGGATATTTTGACCATCCTCCAATGGTTGCGTTATTGACGCGTATCAGTTCTTTGCTTTTCACCGGAAACTTAGGCATACGATTTATGACTGTGATATTGCAAATTGGCACCTTGGTTTTAACATGGAAACTGCTTGAAACAACCCAATTATCGAACACCAAAGTCATCAATTTCTTCATAATTGCAGCTTCGTTGGTTATGTTTTCTGCCTATGGATTTATTACCACACCGGATGTTCCTCTGCTATTTTTTACTGCATTATTTTTGTATGCCTACCACCAATTTTTAAAAAGTAATAGTTGGTTAGCAGCGATGTTGCTCACGGCTTCAATGGCCGGATTAGTGTATAGCAAGTATCAGGCTGTACTGGTAATTGGGTTTGTGGTTTTATCAAATTTAGGGTTGTTGAAAAATTACAAATTTTGGCTGGCTGGTTTTATAGCTTTAATCTTATTGTTCCCTCATTTTTTATGGCAATACGAGAATGATTTTCCAAGTTTCAGATATCACCTGATTAACAGATCCAGCGGTTTCAAGTTGGGAAATCTACTTGAATATCTTCCAAATCAGATTGCCGTATATAACCCATTTACCTTTGGAGCAATTGTATATGTGCTTCTTAAATACAAAACACAAAACCTTTTCGAACGGGCTCAGTACTTCATTATTATTGGCTTTATATGTTTCTTTTGGCTAACAGCATTCCGCGGGCATGTTGAACCTCAATGGACTGTAGCATGTTCCATACCAATGATTGTATTATTGGTGAATGCAAGCATGAAAGATTCAAAATTGTCCAATTACATCAGAACGTTTATTGCATGGTCTTTACTGCTAATACTTCTAATAAGAATTATACTAATTACGAACCTATCGCCTTCATGGTATGGATATAGCGGCAAGGAAGCAAGATACAAAGCCATTGAAAAAATTGCCGGAGACAAGCCTGTCATTTTTAACAAGTCATTTCAAGAACCTTCATTATATACCTTTTTTAATCAGAAGGAATGCCAGGTAATAAGTACGCTAAAAGGCAGACAAACTCAGTTTGACTTGTGGCAACTGGAACAAAATTACCAGAATAAACCGGTATTTATTTGCTCTTACATTAAAGGAAAATATAAAGTTTACACATACAAAGGTGGCCGTTTCCGTGGCTTTTTTGCTGATAGTTTGCAAACGACCAATAGAGTGAAAATTAAATTTGAAATAGCCGAGAAATCAGTTCAAATTGGCGACTCTATTTCAATATCATTTGTTATCAGTAATCCAACAAAACATGCAATTAATTTCAATCACCGCGAATTTCCTGTAGAACTTTATGCTGTATACATTAAAGGCAAATGCGTAATAATACAAAAAGTGACACTTAATAAACCAATTAGCATCCTACATCCAAATGAAAAACTCAACAATAAAATAAAAATGGTTATACCTAATTTAAATTCAGACAATTACCATTTTGGATTAACCCTAAAAACATTATTTGGTTCTACCTTAAATTCAAATTTTGTAAAAATAGAAATCAAAAAGCATGATTGATAAAGTTATTTTTTATAAATTAATAAAGTTCTGCATTGTTGGTTTTTCCGGAATGATTATTGATTTTGGAATCACCTGGCTGCTGAAGGAGAAGGTAAAAATAAACAAGTATATTGCCAATTCTACCGGATTTATTATGGCTGCCAGTTCCAATTATTTTTTAAATCGATTCTGGACTTTCAACAGTCAAAATAGCCATATTGTAACTGAATACCTTTCATTTGTTTGCATTTCGATTATAGGATTGTTAATCAACAATTTAATAGTATATTTATTTTCCGACAAATTAAAATTCAATTTTTATTTATCAAAATTAATTGCAGTTTTCATCGTTACCTTTTGGAATTTTGGGATGAACTACTTAATTACATTTAGCGCTTAATTATTAATCAAATTCAAAAAAAAGGATAAATCATGTCGCGACTTAAGTTACTCATTTTTATACTTATTATGATAAATCTCAACGTACACTCTCAAGAGGTGCAATGGAAAACAGGTTTAAACTATTTCTTTGATAATACGGAATTTGATCGTTCATCCATTACCATTCCTCAAACAATGACCGGAGTGCATTTATCTCCAGAAATTGGCGTAAAATGGGATTCGGCACATTCGGTTTTTGCCGGAGTTGATGTGCTAAAAAACTCAGGAACGAGTAATATTATTGATAAAACTGATGTAATTGCTTATTATCAGTATTTAACGCTCACTTCGACATTTAGAGCAGGATCATTTCAACGTGAAGAAGTGTTATCTAATTATTCAGATTTATTTTTTCAGGATTCCGTAAAGAATTTCAGACCTTTAATGCAAGGTATTTTTTGGCAAATTAAGAAAAATTCTTCCTATTTTAATCTTTGGCTCGATTGGGTTAGTCACCAGACAAACCTCAATCGTGAGATATTCTTTATTGGAAGTTCGGGACATAAGCGTTTAGGTTTCTTGTTTGCCGATTTTCAATCCTATTTATATCATTTTGCCGGCAGAGCTAATAATCCTTATGACCATTTGTGTGACAACGCTTTAGGGCATTTTTCAGTTGGGGTTGATTACTGCAATAAACAAGGCTTGGACACCCTTCTTTTTGCAGTAGGAGTACTTGCAGGTTATGAAAGGGACAGGGATAGTGGAAATAAAAGAGTATATACGCCGGTTGGTGCACTACTGAGGCTGAATGCAGAGTATCGGGGTATTGGTTTGGATAATATGTTATATCTAGGCCAACCACGAATGGATTTATATAAAGATTTTGGTGGAAATCTGTATTGGGGTAATCCCTTTTTAAGATCTAATTATTACCTTGAAAGCAAACTTTACCTGAATGTAGTTCACACACCATACGTTAAAGGAAGAATCGCCGGTAAGTTTCATTTCTCGGAAGGCATGTTAATGTTTGAACAGACGTTAAATTTAAGCGTGTCGTTAAATAATTTTTCGGAACATCAAAGGAATCAGAACAATAGAACATTTAATTTATTACATTTCAATAAATAAAACCAATACTTTATTTAACGCATAACAATTTGGATTCATGAGCAAAAATAAATTTTTTGTGGTTTGGGAGGGCAAAGAACCCGGTATTTATCGGTCGTGGGATGAGTGTAAGAAACAGACACACGGTTTTGAAGGCGCTATTTTTAAAGGTTTTGAAACCGAAAAGGAAGCCCGTGAAGCATTTTTATCACCTTGTTGGGATTATATTGGTAAATCTGCCAAACCGCATAAACCTACTAATGAACAAATTGAAAAGTTCGGATTGCCTGATTTTCAAAGTTTATCGGTTGACGCGGCATGCAGCGGAAATCCGGGACTGATGGAATACCGCGGCGTGTTTTCGAAAACAGGAGAAGAAATATTTCGTCAGGGACCATTTAAAGATGGAACAAATAACGTCGGCGAATTTCTGGCTTTGGTTCACGGATTGGCTTTATTGAAACAAAAAAACAGTCCGGCACCGATTTATACCGACAGTAAAACAGCAATGGCATGGGTAAAAGCAAAAAAACACAAAACAAAACTTGAAAAAACAGCAAACAATGCCATTCTTTTCGAATTATTAAGAAGGGCAGAAAAATGGCTTGCCGAAAATGAATACACTACAAAAATTCTGAAATGGGAAAC
>Ga0116155_10002229_pt1 | contig 13265 bp, 12 predicted proteins | sample AD_UKC032_MetaG_FD_89890 | JGI IMG/M metagenome (GOLD analysis project Ga0116155, IMG submission 89890) | Active sludge microbial communities of municipal wastewater-treating anaerobic digesters from USA - AD_UKC032_MetaG | ecosystem: Engineered > Bioreactor > Anaerobic > Digestate | place: USA...
ACCTGGCGCGCGGCTTCATCCGCGCGGAGGTCGTGCCGGTGGAGGACCTCCTCGACCTGGGCTCGCTGGCCGAGTGCCGTACGAAGGGGAAGCTGCGGCTGGAGGGGAAGGAGTACGTCGTCCGCGACGGCGACGTCGTCCACGTCCGCTTCAACGTCTGACGGGGCTCCGGCGCGGCCGCCGGACCGGGAGGCGCTTCAGCCCTTCGGCTCGGGGCCGGGCGCCCCTTCGGCCTCGCCGCCGGCGGGGGCCGAGGACTCCTCGTCCTTCGCGGGGAGGCCGGAGGGAGGCGTCTCGGGCGCGGCCTCGACGACGGGGACCGGAATCTCGTCGGTGGGCGTCAGGTCTTCGTCGTCGACTTTCGCGGCCCGGAGCGAGACGGAGGTCTTCTCCCGGGACGTGTCGGCCTTCTTCGCCTCTCCGTTCCGCACCTCGACCGTGATGGCGGTGATGTTGTCGACGCCGCCGCGCTCGTTCGCGAGGTCGATCAGCCCGCGCACGATCTGCTCCAGCGAGCGCGACGACGAGAGGGCTTCGGTGATCTCCTCGTCCGAGACCATCCCCGTCAGGCCGTCGGAGCAGAGGAGGAAGCGGTCGCCGTCGCCGACCGGGATCTCGATCAGGTCCACGGCGACGTGCGCCCCCCCGCCGAGGGCGCGGGTGACGACGTTCTTGAGCGGGTGGCTCCGCGCCTCCTCCTCGGAGAGGATGCCCGCGTTGACCTGCTCCTGCACCCAGGAGTGGTCGTCGGTCAGGCGGCGCAGCTCCGCGTCGCGGTAGAGGTACGCCCGGCTGTCGCCGACGTGGACGAGCGTCGCCCTCTTCTCGTCGAAGAGCGCGGCGACGACGGTCGTCCCCATCCCCTTCAGCTCGGGGCGGTTCACGACGGCGCGCATGACCTTCTCGTTCGCGCGCTCCACCGCCGTGGAGAGGCGGTTCCCGTCGACGGAGTAGCGGTTGTTGTACCCGAACGGCCACGTGTTGTCGTGGTCGTCCTCCGTGCCGGCGATGAACTCCTGGATCGACTCGACCGTCAGGCGGGAAGCGACCTCGCCAGCGGCGTGCCCCCCCATCCCGTCGGCGACGACGAAGAGGCCGCGCTCGGCGTCGAGCAGGTAGGCGTCCTCGTTGTGCTTTCTCTTCCGGCCGACGTCGGTGAGACCGAATGCGGTGAGCGCCACGGCCGGATTCTAGCCCTTCCGCCCGAACAGCCCGCCGAGGAGACCCCGGTTCTCGGAGGGCGGCTTGAGCTCGCTGGCGAGGCGCTGGACCTCCCCGTCCTCGGGGATCCGCTGCAGGGCCTCCTGAAGGTGGCGCTCCGCCTTCGTCCGGAGGCCGACCTGGAGGTAGAGGCGGGCCGCCTCCCGGTGGACGGCGCCGTTCTCGCCGTCCAGCCGGAGGGCGCCCTCGACCGCTTCGACGCCCCTCCGCTCCTTCCCCGGGATGCGGCTGCAGACGAGGGCGAGGTAGTGCAGCGCCTTGGCGTCTTTGTTCCAGTGGTGGACCGAGAGGTCGAACTGCTGGAACGCCGTGGCCAGGTCCCCCTCGCGGTAGGCCTTGACCCCCTTGGCCAGGTAGACCTTCGCGATCGCCGCCGGGTCGAACGTGGACGCGCCGGCCCCCTTGTCGAGGTCGAAGTCGTGCGCCTTGCGGCGCTGCCCGTTCGTCAGGACGTTGACCGCCTCCGTCAGGAGCTGGAAGCGCGCTTCGGCTTCGGCCTTCTTCGCGGGGTCCGAGACGCGGTCCGGGTGCGCATCCCGGGCGAGCGCGCGGAAGCGATTGCGGATGACCTCGTCCGAGGAGTCGCGGCTCACCCCGAGGATCTCGTAGTAGTTCGTCACGGCTTTCCCGTCAGCTTGCGCGGACCGAGCCCCCTTGCGCAGACGTTGACGAAATTCTCACATGCTCCTCACGCCAAACTCAAGCGCCGTGTCGGCGCCCGGCACCCGTCCGAAAAGCCTCAGAGCTGGCGGCGCTGGACGATCCGCTTCGCCGTGACACGGACCGCCTCCGGGACGTTCCGGTCGGTCGACAGCGTCGTCTGGTCTCTCTGGGAGAGCCTCGTGACGAGCGCCAGGGTCACGTCGATGGGCGAGCGGGGGTTCTTCACGATCGCGGACATCAGCGAGTACTTCTTCATCCACTCGCGCTTCTGGGCGATCGCCCGGAGGACGTCCTCCGAGACGCTCTTCATGTTCGCGATGACCTCGGCATCGGCCTCGTTCGTCTTCGGCGACTTCAGGACGGCCGTGGAGACGAGCCGGTTCGTGTCGCGCACGAGGAAGAGCCGCTCCTCCCGGTTCCCCCGGTAGGCGACCCGGATCTTCTCGGCCACGGTGAGCGAGCCGAGCCGGAAGAGCACGTCGCCCGACTCCTCCTCGGGCGCGGCCGCTGCACGCCCCTTCTCCGCCACCTCCTCGGCGTCGGCGATCTCCTCGGCGTCGGCGATCTCCTCCGCGTCGGCGATCTCCTCGGCCTCCTCGATTCGCCCCCCCCGCTCGCGCTCCTTCTTGAGGAAGAATTCCTCCAGGAACTCGTCGGCTCGCCGGCGGATGTCGGCCGAGAGGTCGGGGTTCTCGAAGAGGTTCTCGACGATCGCGGGAGCGGCGAGGAGACGCGCCTGGTTCGTGACGAGGACGTCCTGGAGCTCGGGCGGGATGCGCCGGGCGAGCCAGACGAGCGTGGCATCCGAGACCGCCCGGTGCTGGAGGACCGTTTCCAGGACGCGGCGCTCCTTCGACCGCCGGGCGATCGCGTCGAGCTGCTCGGTCCGGATCCCCTCCGAACGGACGGCGCCGTGGAGCGATTCCACGTCGAAGCCGCGAAAAGTCTCTTCGCAAAGCGGGGCGAGCTCGGGATCTGCGGACGCGAGGATCGAACCGACGGCCCGGACGAGGTCCGCGGGTGCGAGCGGCACGAAGCCCCGGGCGGCGAACTCGAGGATTCGGCGGGGGGCCTGGCCGCTCTCGATCGCGGCGAGGAGGTCCAGCTCGGGGGCGTCCGCGGACATGCGGGAGGGAGCTTACGCCAGGGCGGTCCGGTCAGCCGTCCCGCGATGCGTCGGCGCCTTCGCCGATGACGTAGTTCCGGACGACCTGGCCCGGCTGCCCGACGGCGCCGAGGGCGGCGCCGTCCACGTCGACGGTCACGCCGCCGGCGTTGCCGAGCGTCAGGACGAACGTCCGGCCCCCCTCGAACTGCCGCCTGGTCCCCTTGCGGAAGAGCTCCGCCGCGACGATCCGTCCGTCGACGCTCACCTCCGTCCAGCAGTCGTCGCTGAACGTCAGCGTGAGCGTGCGCCCCTCTTCCGCGGACGAGCCCGCGGAACGGGCAACGGCCGGGTCGACGAGGGGCCGGTCGGCGGCGAGCGGGACCGTCGCCGCGGCGACCTCGGGCGGAAGGCCGAGGGCCTGCGGGACGGGCGTCGCGGCCTCCGCCGGGGCCGCGGAACGCACGGCCTCCTCCGCGGGCTCACCCGTCCGGCCCTTCAGGAGCGCGGCCGCTCCCGTCAGGACGGCGACGACGAGCGCGACGCCGACGCCGAGGGCCGTCGTGTTGATCGAGACGTTCTTGCGCGGACGCGAGAGTCGGATCCGGTCGGAGGAGGACGCGAGCGTCGAAGCGGCGCTCTTCTCGCGCTCGACGGACCACTCCTCGTGGACGTGGTTGAACGCGGCGGCGGTCCGCTCGGCGTCGAGCCCGAGGTGCCGCGCCAGGGCGAGGACGAATCCTCGCGCGAAGACTCGCGCGGGAAGCTGCTCGAAACGCCCGGTCTCGAGCGCCTCGATCTGGCGGACCGAAACCTTCGTCACGTCCGCGAGCTGCTCGCGCGTGACCTCCCGGAGCTCGCGCTCCCTGCGCAGCTCCTCTCCGAATTGCTGGGGGGTCTCGACGGCCAACCGATAAACCTCCGGGGCAGAAGAGATTACATTTCCAGCGGGAGAGGTGTCAAATTCCTCCGTCGGCCCGCTGGGGCCGCTCGACGCGGCCGCGGGCGCGGCCCGCCTCCTCCAGGAGGGACCGGGCGCACGCCGCGAGAAGCGGGTCGGCCGCCGGATCGCCCGCGAGCCGCTCCCAGACGGGCCGCTCCGAGGAGGACAGGAGGGAGAGCGCGAGCGCGCGCGGCGTCCTCCGCGACAGGAGGAGCGCCGAGCGGACGGCCGTCCGCTCCATCCAGCGCGCGGTACGCGCGAGGAGCGCGAGCTGCGCCTCCTTCGGCTGCCGGACGAGGAGCCAGGCCGTCAGGTCCTCCTCCACGATCCTCGGGTTCCCGAGCAGAGCCGCGAGGACGTCGACGTCCCCGTCGTCGAGCAGGGCGCCCGCGAGGGCCCGGTCCGCCAGGCGCGCGATCGCCGTCCGCTCCCCGCGCGAGAGCCTGGGAAGCGCCTCGAGCAGGCGCCGGTTCGCGGCGTGGCGGACCGGCATCGGCGTTCGCGACTCGCGCCCTACGTCGACGAGGTCCCTCCAGGGGAGGTCCTCGAGGAGGCGGAGCGCGTCGGGGCGCGGCGTCCCCGGATGGAGGACGATCGCCTTCCGGACCTCGCGGCTCGCGAGGAGCGCGGGCGCCTCGAGGACGAGCGCGATCACGGCCTCCCCGGCGTACGGGTGCCGCAGGCAGCGCAGGACCTCCGCCTCGCCGAGGCTGGGAAGGTTCTCCTCCACGAACGCGGCGAGGGAGGCCCGGTCCGCACGCGAGATCGCGGCGGTGAAGGAGCCGGGCTCCGGCCCGTCCCGGCGGGGCTCGTTCACCCGGTCATTATCGGCTCGTCGCGGCGGCGAGCGCCCTCACGAGCGCCGCGGCCGCCTCGACGGGATCGGCGCCGCCACGCACGGCGTCCTCCATCGAGAGGACGACGGCGCTCCCGACGACGACTCCGTCGGCCAGGCAGGAAACCGCGGCGACCTGGGCCGGGGTCGAGATGCCGAAGCCGACGGCGACCGGGAGCCGCCCGACTCCGTCGCGAACGCGCCCGACGAGCTCCTCGAGACCGCTCGGCACGTCGGCTCGCACGCCCGTGACGCCGGCGCGCGAGACGACGTAGACGAAGCCGCGCGAGAGCCGGCCGACCGTCTTCGCCCGCTTCGGAGGCGAGGTCGGCGCGAGGAGGAAGACCGGGTCGAGGCGCGCAGCCTTCAGCGTCGCCGCGAAGGCGGCGCCCTCCTCCGGCGGGAGGTCGGTCACGAGGGCCCCGTCGACGCCCGCGGCCGCGGCGCGCGCGGCGAACACGGCCTCGCCCATCGAGAGGACAGGGTTCGCGTAGCCGAAGAGGACGAGGGGCACGTCGAGACCGGAGGCCCGCGACCGCGCGACGAGGTCGAGGACGGCGGAGAGGCTCGCTCCGGCCGCGAGGCCCCGCTCGCTCGCCCGCTGGATCGCGGGCCCGTCCGCGATCGGGTCGGAGAACGGCACGCCGAGCTCGATCACGTCGGCGCCGGCGGCGGCGAGGGCCGGGAGCAGACGCTCCGTGACCTCGAGCGACGGGTCGCCCGCCTCGACGAAGACGACCAGGGCGGCGCGGCCGTCGCGCGCGGCACGCGAGAAGGCCCGACCGATGCGGCTCACAGGGCCACCCCCGCGGCGCCCTCGAGCCGCGCGACGGTCGGCACGTCCTTGTCGCCGCGGCCGGAGAGGCCGAGGAGGATCGTCCCGCCGCGCCGCTTCGGCGCCTCGCGGAGGACCCACGCGACCGCGTGGGCGCTCTCGAGCGCCGGGATGATCCCCTCCTTCTCGGAAAGGGCGTGGAAGGCGGCGAGCGCCTCGTCGTCGGTGACGCTCTCGTAGCGGGTCCGGCCGAGCGCGGCGAGGTTCGCATGCTCGGGCCCGACCGCCGGGTAGTCGAGCCCGGCGGAGACCGAGTGGGTCGGAAGGACCTGGCCGTCGTCGTCGGCGAGGAGGAGCGTCCGCGTTCCGTGCAGGACGCCGACGCGGCCCGGGCCGAAGCGGGCCGCGTGCTCCCCCGGCGCGGAAGAGCGGCCGCCCGCCTCGACGCCGACGAGCTCGACCTCCCGTTCGGGGAGGAAGGCGTGGAAGAGGCCGATCGCGTTCGAGCCGCCGCCGACGCAGGCGACGACGAGGTCGGGGAGGCCCCCGAGGAGCTTCCTCGCCTGCGCGCGCGCCTCGCGGCCGATGACGGCGTGGAAATCGCGGACCATCCGCGGGTACGGGTGCGGCCCGAGGGCCGAGCCGAGGACGTAGTGCGTGTCGGCGTAGCTCGCCACCCAGTCGCGCATCGCCTCGTTGATCGCGTCCTTGAGCGTCTTCGACCCGGAGTCGACGGGGACGACTTTCGTTCCGAGAAGCCTCATCCGGTAGACGTTCAGCGCCTGGCGCTCGACGTCGACGGAGCCCATGTAGACGACGCACGGGATCCCGAGGAGCGCGGCCGCCGTCGCCGTCGCGACGCCGTGCTGGCCGGCCCCGGTCTCCGCGATGACGCGGCTCTTTCCCATCCGCTTCGCGAGGAGCACCTGCCCGAGCGCGTTGTTGATCTTGTGCGCCCCCGTGTGGAGGAGGTCCTCGCGCTTGAGGAGAATTCGCGCCCCGAGCTCCTCCGAGAGGCGCTTCGCCTCGGTGAGCGGCGTCGGCCGGCCCGCGTACGTCGTCAGGAGGTGGTGGAGCTCGCGGCGGAACGACGCGTCGGCGCGCGCCTTCGCGTACGCCTTCGTCAGCTCCTCGACGGGCGCCATCAGGGTCTCGGGGACGAACCGCCCGCCGAACTCGCCGAACCGCCCGGCGGCGTCGGCCTCCGGAACCACGAACTTCTCAGCCACCGATCCTCCCCTTCTCCGACCGGACCGCGGCGAGGAACGCCGCGAGCTTCGCTCCGTCCTTGATTCCCGGTGCGCTCTCGACGCCCGAGGCCACGTCGACGCCCGCCGGCGCGCACGCCGCGATCGCCCTCGCGACGTTCTCCGGCGAGAGCCCACCCGCGACGAAGGTCTTCTCCTTCGCCGGGAAGTGCTCGAGGAGGCTCCAGTCCCATGCGAGGCCCGTCCCTCCCGCGAGCGTCGCGTGCGCGGCGTCGAGGAGGAGGACGTCCGCGGACCACGACGCGGCCTCCTCGAGCAGGTCCCTCCCCACCCGAACGGCCTGCCACACGGGAACGGGGACGCGCAGCCCCTCCCGCGCCGCGAGGTCGTCGTGCCACTGGAGCGCGTCGGGCCGAACCGCGTCGACGATCGCTTCCGCCTCGGGCACCCTGTTCCCCGCGACCACGGCGACGACCCCCTTCGCGAAGCGGCTCGCCTCGCGAAGCGCCCGGCCGTGCGCGAGGTCGACCCGCCGCAGCGAGCGGGTCGAGAAGTTGAGACCGACCCAGTCGGCCCCCAGCTCCTCGGCCGCGGCGAGGTCCTCCTCGCGCGTCACGCCGCAGACCTTGACCTCCGTCGTTCCCTCGCCGCGCAGCGCGCGGAGCGCGCGGGCCGGGTCGCCGGAGCGCAGGAGCGACTCGCCGACGAGAAAGGCGTCGAAGCCCGAGGCCGTCAGGCGCGAGACGTCCTCGGGGCGATGGATGCCGCTCTCGGCGACGCGGACGACCGACGGCGGCAGCAGGCTCCCCATCGCGGCGACGCGCCCGAGGTCGACGGCGAACGTCCGGAGGTCGCGCGCGTTCAGGCCGACGACCTCCGCCCCCGCGGCGAGCGCCCGGCGGACCTCCTCCTCGTCGTGCGCCTCGACGATCACCGCGAGGCCGCGCGCACGGGCAGAGAGGTGGAGCCGAACGAGCGCGTCGTCCGTCAGCGCCGCGACGATGAGGAGGACGGCGTCGGCCCCCAGCGAGAGGGCGAGGTCGAGCTGGACCTCGTCGACGACGAAGTCCTTCATCAGGACGGGGAGCCCCGAGACCCGCTTCACCTCCGGGAGCCAGGCGAGGTCGCCGCCGAAGAAGTCGGGCTCGGTGACGACCGAGATCGCGGCGGCGCCGGCCCGGCGGTAGGCCTTCGCGACGGACCGGATCGCGGGCAGGAGGTCGTCGCCGGCGCCGGAGAGCCCGGAGCTGCCTCCCGGCAGCATCGCGCCCGCCGACGGCGAGCGGTGCTTCACCTCGGCGATCACGCGCGGGCCGCCGGCGCGGAGCGCCGCGAGGAACCGTGCGCCGTCCGACGGAAGGGACGCGGTCCCGCGCGGGGCGAGCTCGCCCGCCGCGAGCCGCTTCCGGCGGGCGGCGAGGATCTCCGCGAGGATCGAGGGAACGCTCACGCGGCCTCCTGCGAGATCGCCGCGAGCCTCTCGAGCGCCCGGCGCGCGGCGCCCGAGTCGATCGACGCGGCGGCGCGGGCCATCCCGTCGCCGAGGTCGAGCGCGACGCCGGAGACGAGGAGCGCCGCGGCGGCGTTCATCAGGACGGCGTCGCGCCGCGGCCCCTCCTCGCCGTCGAGGATCGAGCGGAGGATCCCGGCGTTCGTTTCCGCGTTCCCGCCCGCCATCTCGCGCGGGTCGCGCTCGGAAAGGCCGAACGTGGCGGCCGTCCACTCCTCGAGCCGGACCTCTCCTTCCGCCACCTCGGCCACGATCGTCAGGCCGTGCGGGAGGAGCTCGTCCCCCGCGCCCGAGTTCGAGACGACGAGCGCGTGAGCCGCGCCGAGCGCCGCGAGGGCGTGCGCGAGGACCGGGACGCGGAGCGGGCGGTCGACGCCGACGAGCTGGCGCGTCACGCCGAGCGGGTTCGCGAGCGGGCCGGCGAGGTTGAACGCCGTGCGGATGCCGAGCTCTCGGCGCATCGGCCCGACGGATCTCATCGCCGCGTGATACGCCGGGGCAAAGAGGAACGTGACGTTCGCCTCCGCGAGCGCCCGCGCCGCGACCACCGGCGGCATGTCGATCCTCACGCCGAGAGCGGAGAGGACGTCGGCCGACCCGCTCGCCGAAGAGACGGCCCGGTTGCCGTGCTTGGCGACCGGGACGCCTGCTCCCGCGACGACGAACGCCGCCGTCGTCGAGACGTTGAACGTCCCCTGGCCGTCGCCGCCCGTCCCGCAGACGTCGACGGAGCGCGCGGCGAGCTCCTCCGCGACGGGCGGCCGGGCCGCCCGGGAGCGAAGCGCGTCGACGACGCCGGCGACCTCCTCCGGCCCCTCCCCGCGCCGCGCCATCGCCGCGAGGAGCGCCGCGGCGCGAACCTGCGAGAAGCTCTCCCCGAGCATCTCGTCGACGGCGAGGCGCGCCTCCTCCCGCGAGAGCGTCCGCCCTTCCATGACGAGCTTCAGCGCGCGGTGGAGGTCGCCCGCGCCCGGCGCGGGGAGGCTCACGACGCGCCCTTCTCGACGAAGTTCCGGAGGAGCCGCTCCCCTTCCAGCGTGAGGATCGACTCGGGGTGGAACTGGACGCCGACGAGAGGGAGCGAGCGGTGGCGAAGCCCCATGACGACCCCGTCCGACGTCTCCGCCGTGATCGCGAGACAGTGCGGGACCGTCGGCCGGTCGACGACGAGGGAGTGGTAGCGCGTCGCGACGAACGGGTTCCCGAGGCCCGCGTAGATCCCCTCCCCGTCGTGGCGGATCTCGGAAGTCTTCCCGTGCATCAGGACGGGCGCCCTCGCGATGGACGCGCCGAAGACGTGCCCGATCGCCTGGTGCCCGAGGCAGACGCCGAGGAGCGGGACCTCCTCGTTGCGCCGGATCAGCTCCTCGCTGATCCCCGCGTCCTCGGGGCGCCCCGGCCCGGGCGAGATCACGATCCGCGCCGGCTTCAGCGCGAGCGCTTCCGTGGCCGTCATCGCGTCGTTCCGGACGACGCGGACCTCGGGGTGGAGCGTCTGGAGGACCTGGACGAGGTTGAAGGTGAACGAGTCGTAGTTGTCGACGACGAGGATCACGGCTCGTACTCCTTCGCCGCGTCGACGGCGCGCATGAGCGCCCACGCCTTGCTCTCGCACTCGTCCGCCTCGGCCTCCGGGCGCGAGTCGGCGACGATGCCGGCGCCGGCCTGGACGTGGAGGACGCCGTCCTTCACGACCGCCGTCCGGATGCCGATCGCCATGTCGAGGTGCCCCGCGAAGTCGAGGTAGCCGACCGCGCCGCCGTAGGCGCCGCGCCGCACCGGCTCGAGCTCCTCGATGACCTCCATCGCCCGGATCTTCGGGGCGCCCGTGAGCGTCCCCGCCGGGAAGGTCGCGCCGAGGGCGTCGACCGCGTCCTTGCCTTCGGCGAGGCGTCCGGTGACGCGCGTCGCGAGGTGCATGACGTGCGAGAAGCGCTCGACGGTGAAGAAGTCGCGGACCTTCACCGTCCCCGGCGCGGCGACCCGGCCGAGGTCGTTCCGGCCCAGGTCGACGAGCATCACGTGCTCGGCTCGCTCCTTCTCGTCGGCGAGCAGCTCGCGCGCGAGGGCGAGGTCCTCCTCCGGGGTCGCGCCGCGCCGGCGCGTTCCGGCGAGCGGGATCGTCTCGACGTCGTCGTCCCCCGCGCGGACGAGCCTCTCCGGGGAGGCTCCGAAGATCACGGCGTCGGGGGTCCGGAGGTAGTACTGGTAGGGCGACGGGCTGACGCGCCGCAGGGCGCGGTAGATCGAGAAGGGGTCCCCCTCGATCGGCGCCGACCAGCGGCGCGAGAGGACGACCTGGAAGACGTCGCCCGCGCGGATGTGCTCCTTCGCCCTCTCGACGCGGTCGACGTAGGCTTTCCGGGGGAGCGTCTCCTCCCACGGGCCCGCGAGGCGCGCGGGCCGCCCGCCGTGAGGCCGGCCGGCGTCGACGCGCGCGGCGAGCGTTGCGAGCCGGGTGCGGACGGCCGCCTCCTCGCCGGGCCGGGCGTTGCCGAGGAAGAGGAGACGATGCCTCACGTGGTCGAACGCGAGGACCGTCTCGAAGACCCCGAACCAGGCGTCCGGCAGGCCGACGACGTCGGGGTTCGTCGACGGGAGGCGCTCGAGCCGCCGCACCGCGTCGTACCCGGCGAAGCCGACCGCCCCGCCGATGAACGGCGGCAGGTCGTCGCCGAAGCCGTCGGAGGCGGGGAGCGCGCGCGTCTCCGAGCGGACGACGCCGCGGAGGAGGGTGAACGGGTCGCCCTCGGCGCCGCTGAAGGAGCGCTCCGGGGCAGTCCCGAGGAACGACCAGCGTGCGACGCGCTCTCCGCCCTCGACCGACTCGAGGAGGAAGCAGGGCTCGTCGTCCGAGAGGAGCGTCCGCATCACGGCGACCGGCGTCGTCAGGTCGGCCGGCCTCTCGAGGACGACGAGCGTCCGGGCTTCGTTCTTCGCCATCACTTCTCCTCCCGGCGCACCCCGCGCCGTGCCGCCAGCTCCGCCGCGACCGCCTCGGGGGAGAGCCCCCGGGCGGCCATCAGGACGACGACGTGATACATCAGGTCGGCGACTTCCGCCGCGAGTCCCGCGTCGTCGCGCGAGACCGCCGCGAGGGCCACCTCGACCCCCTCCTCCCCGACCTTCTGCGCGCACTTCCCGATCCCCTTCTCGAGAAGACGGTTCGTGTACGAGCCCGGCTCGGGACGCGCCTTCCGCGCCGCCACGACGTCGAAGAGGGGACCCAGGCCGAACGGGTCGGCGCCGGACGCCTCGGCGCTCGCGCCGTTCACCGTCGCGGGGAGGGCGACCCGCGCCGCCGCGTCCGACGGGATCGCCGATATCGGCGAGAAGCAGCTCGCGGCCCCGGTGTGGCAGGCCGGCCCCGATGGCTCGACGTCGTAGAGGACGGCGTCGCGGTCGCAGTCGAGGAAGACGCGGACGACGCGCTGGACGTTCCCCGAGGTCTCCCCCTTCTTCCAGAGCGAGCGGCGCGAGCGGCTGAAGAGGTGCGTCTGCCGCGTCTCGACGGTGAGCGCGAGGGCCTCGTCGTTCGCCCAGGCGAGCGTCAGCACCTCGCCCGTGCCGGCGTTCCTCACGACGACGGGGACGAGGCCGCGCTCGTCGTACGCGACCTCCTCGAGGCCCGCGGGGACCGCGGGGCGGACCGGGACGCCCGCCTTCGCCATCGCCCGCTTCACCATTCCGACGCTGAAGACCCGGTCGTGGAAGACCGACGCCGCGAGGACGGCGTCGGCGCCCCCCTCGAGGACCGCCGGCGCGAAGTGCGCGAGCTCCCCCGCGCCGCCCGACGCCACGATCGGAAGCGTCGTGGCCGCGCGGGCCGCCTTCAGCATCGCGACGTCGAAGCCCGCCTTCGTCCCGTCGGCGTCCATCGAGGTGAGGAGGATCTCCCCCGCCCCGCGGGCCGTCACCTCGGCGACCCAGGCGGGAAGCCCGATCTCGGTCAGCCTCCGCCCGCCGTGCGTCGAGACGACGAAGCCCTCGCCCGCCCGCTTCGCGTCGACGGCGACGACGACGCACTGCGCGCCGAAGCGCTCCGCGAGGCGCGTCACGAGCGCGGGGTCGAGGACGGCCGCGGTGTTCACGGTAACGCGGTCGGCCCCCGCCGAGAGGAGCACGCCGGCGTCCTCGACGGAGCGGACGCCGCCGCCGACGGTGAAGGGGATCGCGAGGACGTCGGCGACGCGGCGGACGAGGTCCACGAGCGTCCCGCGCCCCTCGTGCGAGGCGGCGACGTCGAGGAAGCAGAGCTCGTCGGCCCCCTCGGCCTCGTAGCGGCGCGCGGCCTCGACGGGGTCTCCCGCGTCGCGCAGGTTCTCGAACCTCAGCCCCTTGACGACGCGTCCTTCCGCCACGTCGAGGCACGGGATCACCCTCGCGGCGAGGCTCATCGCGTTCCCTCCCCGAGCGCGGCGCGGGCCGCAGCGAGCCGGGCGACCGTCGTCGCCCCGCCGTGCAGCGCCCGGCCGAAGATCGCCCCCGCGGGGCCGCCCGCGAGGGCGGCGGCGACCGGGGCGAGGTCCTCCTCGCCGCGCATCCCGCCCGAGGCGAGGAGCTCGCCCGGGAAGTCGGCCCGGACCGCGGCGAGGAGGTCGAGGTTCGGGCCCGTCATCGCGCCGTCGCGCGCGACGTCGGTGACGAGGAGAGACCGGACCCCCTCCGCCGCGAGGCGGGCCGCGACCGTGGCCGCGTCTCCCGCCCCGGCGTCCTCCACCCAGCCGTGGACCGTCGGCCGCCCCTCCCGGCAGTCGAGGGCGACGACGAGGCGCTCGGCGAACTCGGCAAGGAGAGCTGCGAAGAGCGCCGGGTCGCGGAACGGGAGGCTCCCGAGGACGACGCGGGAGACGCCCGAGGCGAGCGCCGCCTCGACGCCCGCGCCGTCGCGCAGGCCGCCGCCGACCTCGACGGGGACGGTCGAGGCCGCGACGATCTCCGCGATCGAAGGAGCATTCGACCCCGTGCCGAAGGCGGCGTCGAGGTCGACGACGTGGATCCCGTC
>Ga0116155_10002230_pt1 | contig 13263 bp, 21 predicted proteins | sample AD_UKC032_MetaG_FD_89890 | JGI IMG/M metagenome (GOLD analysis project Ga0116155, IMG submission 89890) | Active sludge microbial communities of municipal wastewater-treating anaerobic digesters from USA - AD_UKC032_MetaG | ecosystem: Engineered > Bioreactor > Anaerobic > Digestate | place: USA...
CTGTCATTGTATCGGACCTATTAACATAGCGACTGCTGGACTTCATACATTTACATGGTCTATGACTAGCTCTGGCGAGCAAGATAGATATGATGTTAATCTATACTACTGCAATGGAGCGTGGGGACAAGATATTCCTGAGTATCAGAACTAGTCAATCGGTGGATTGGTCACATAAAAGGCATTGCTCCAGAACATGGAATCGGATGTAGTGGTTTCTGACATGATAACCCACAGTCCATTGCCTGTTCCTTCTAGCCATCCCTCAATGGCATAATAGAAGTCGTATTCGAAGACGAATGACTCTCCATACGAATACTCATATGCGTCTATTACTACAAGGGGATTCCAGTCGTCAACATTCTCCACGACCTCTTCTATCGTGGCTTCCGGTAATGCATAAGATAGATAGAGCGTATAGCACTGTATTCCGCCATCTCCTAGATATGGATTAACGGTGATATTATACTCGGCCCACGATGGCTCTATGCGCTGTCCCTCAATATAGAAGTAACACCCGGGTTCGCCCTCGCTTGGTCCAGTGGGGTCGCTTGAGCATCCCATTAACACCATCATCGCAACTAGTAACCACTTCATGAATCTACCTCCCTAGTAGATATCGTCCTTGGCGTCATACATAATATCCAATGGCTTTGGATTGATGAGCGCCATGATGAATCGCCAAATTCTCTTTATCATTTCTCCCCCATCACTAACATACTACATTTTTTGTAGAAGTCAAGTTACAAGTCTAGCCCTATACCAATACCGGCGTGAGGGGTTATTCCTGAATCACTAAACCTAGCCCCAATACCCGCGTCTATGCTTAGATGGTCAGTTAGATATTTCCAGCCTCTGGCTTCTAGGGCTATCCATTCTAGGTTAGTGTCTATTATCGCGGCTGGGCCTAGATTGATTTCTTTTATCTCGGCCACTTTATAAGCTAAGCCGATACCAAAGTCTAATGGAATAGATAATTCTCCAACGGCGCGCCAATCTGATTCATCAATCCACCAATCCAAGTCGTTAAAAACAACCGAATCCTGACCCACCGTAACGCGGATACCTCTATTATGTGGGGAATATTCTATGGCGGTTAGCGTGACTGGTAATATTGAATCGCCTACGGCAACAGTCCCATCGCCGTGGATTATAACGGTAGGCTTGCCGGCAACTTCTATATCGGGCTTGTGGGTATGTGGCGTGGCGCCTATTGGCCCAGGAATGTTATTATCAGGCGTCTTGTGGTAGGTGCAAATAAATAAGAGGCATGCTATCGATATGGCTATCAACCACGGGTGTTTCATGGTTTCCTGGATTAGGGTCTTTAGCTGAGCCCATATCCATGTTAGCGCTTGTAGTAATGTCTTCAACGGATTGAACGTGCCTGTCATTAAATTCAGCCACCTTCCCTTCGTTCCACCTTCCTACCGGAGTTATGTAACCAACCACACCATCGAGAGTAAACGTCGCACGGAATCGCGCGAATTTTACTCATATTGCATCACCGCCCCCGGCAATATACCAGAGAATCTGTCCCAGCACATTGCCTGTATGGTATTGGCCAAGTCTGCGTCACAGGCGTCTCGCTCCTCTTTGGTCATCATACGTCCCTCTATGATGGCCGTATTTTGGAAGACATATGCCATCCCATTGAGCATCATCCACGCGCCTTGACTAGCAGTGCTATCAGCAGGTATCCCGCGCATAAGCTAGCCAGTATCTCAATCAGTGTCATCTAAACCTCCTTTGGTCTGATTCTATTATAGCGCCATTGGTGCCCGTGTCAAGTTTTGCCTTCACTATATATATAACCGAATATGCCATGGTTTTAGCTATTTCAGCATATCCCTAATCTGCTTGCCAGCATAGAAGAGTCTCGACTTCACGGTGCCCAGTGGTATACCCAGCTTATCGGCAATCTCTTGCATCGTCATTCCCATATCCCTTAGCTGGAATACCTCGCGGTGAATATCTGATAGCATCCCCATCGCCTCTAGATACGTGGCGTAATCTCCATCTTCATTACCGTCGACGCCCATGTCGTATGCTTCTATGCCATAGCCCTCTTCTGCCGTAGGGTCGCAGTATATCATCCTGTCGTGGTGTATATGATTGATAAATAGCCTCTTGGCGATAGTAAACAGCCACGCGCGTCCATTGCCTGGGCGATAGAGGTTGACTCTTGTTAGCGCGCGTTCTATAGTATCATGAGCTAAGTCTCGACCTGTATCTGAATTGCCAGTAAGGCCCGTACACCACGACACCAGTTCTTCATAGTTATCGGTCAGCATATCGTTAAACTCGGCCTTATTCATCGCTACGCCCCATCCTGCGGATTGACTCCATGGATGGTATTGCAGTATACTTTTCTGCCACTGATGCCGCTGCTACGGCATTGGCCCAGCGTGCTGCATCGGTTAGCGCTTCGCCGTTATTGGCCCAACGATACGCCATAGCGGCCATGAATATATCGCCAGCGCCTATGGAGTCGACTACCTCGACATGCTTTCCTGGGATGGCCGTAGTGCCACGTCCACTGTCTTGCGCCACTACTACACCAGAATTGCCCAGCGTGGCTACTACATTACAATCCATGGCTATACTTAGCTTTCTGGCACTGATATCCGGGTTAGCCTCTGGTGCCATCAAGAATAGTTCGCCGCGATTAGGCTTGATTACAGCAAATCTATGCTCTCTATACAGGTCGATATGCCCCGGCTTGGGGTCTAGAAATACCTTGTCATGATACTGGTCGGTGATTGCTAGCACATCACCAGTAACCGCGCCCTTGTTGTAATCTGACACTATGATTACGTCGGCATAGTGGCATGCCTTGTCTAGGCGTTCTAGTAGCGACCTGGCGTAGTGATAGTCTACGGCGATATCCTCTTCATCAAGCCTGCATAGCTGTGCGCCATCAGACAGCACGCGTGTCTTAGTGGTAGTGCGTGCTCTGTTATTGATAGCCACTAGATTGACTACTATGCCATGATTGCGTAGTTTAGTCAGCACGGATGCGCCATTGGCATCACCACCGAGGTATCCGCATAGATGTACTTCGGCAAAGCCTAGCCCAGCACATGCGGCTGCTACATTGCCAGCCCCGCCTAGTAGTGTGAGCTCTGCGCCCTTATCTATCCGCAGTATTGGCACATCTGCTTCTTGTGATTGGCGAGCATATGTGCCTTGCAGATACCTGTCGAGCATTATATCCCCGATAACTACCACGCTACGCCTTACATTACCCATCCTACCACCCCCTGTGTGTCGACTTCATATGGAATACGCGCCATACCCAATCCCTCCGCAATATTGGAATGCATACTAGACTCAGCCAGAACAAGCATAAATCCACCACCACCAGCCCCCAATACCTTTACGCCATCCGCCCCTAATGCTAACGCAGTGTCAATGGCTCTATCTATGGCCTCATTAGTAGCCATCGGCGTTAACTGCTTCTTCAGTTGCCAGCCCTTATTGAGCATTGTCCCTAACCTAGCCCTTATACCGATAGCGTCTCCATAGGACGAGCGGTCATATAGCTCTTTGGCTTGGTCAGCCATGGCTTGCCTGACGCCGATATCGGGCATTGACTCCTGTGCCGAGGACAGTATATCAATAGCGCTGGACGAGCTACGCGGCCCCATGTATAGTAGCATAGTGTCTGGTAATATATATCTACGCCACATGGCCACCGCTTGGTCGGCAAGTTTATGGGTAATCACTGAGCTCTTGTGAAAGACATGCAGCGCTATCCCGCCAATAGCGCTACCATACTGGTCCTGCTTGCCAATAGGACGGCCAAGGCGGTCAATCTCCACATCACACGCACGTCCAGCCATAACGGCCTGCGGTATATGGCATTGATTAGTCGGACCTGCGGCATGCTTTCTAATCTCGCAAGCCGCGGCTATGGCTACCGCTAGTGCAGATGATGCTCCTAGCCCACTACCAGTAGCCGGCACGTCAGATATGGTTACTATCTCCAGTCCCTTATCGGGCTTGTTGGAAATACCAGCCGCCAATAGGCTTTCGCGTATTAGCTCGTTCTTCATGTCGGTGATTCTGTCAACGTTTTCGGTAGTGGAGTATGATGCGCGTATACCACCACCGAATCTGTCATTTAGCATTACATAGACGTACTTATTGATACCCATCGAGAATACCGCGCCATCGGTGTCTTGATGAAATGCCGGTATATCAGTGCCGCCACCCAGCAATGATATCCTCATAGGGGCGCGTACTACTATCATAGCTTCCACCTCCGGTCTGCTACTAGATAAGGCTCATCGCCCTCCCAATACGATTCATCCACGTATCCAGCGGCTACAGCCTTACGCCATAGCTGCGTTCCAGGGATGACTAGCGTATGGCCTAGACAGCCTATCTCGTCTGGAGCGATTGACCTTGTCCAGTCTTCATCATCCATCTCATCAATCATAGTCTGACCTGGATAACCACGCATCATCAGTAATGACAGCGCCATACCATAGCGCCTAGTCCACTCGCGTATCTGTGGTACCTTCTCTATATCCACCACCTTACGCATGCTGGACAATACCTTGGATGAAGTGCTTTCTATGCCAATAGATATCCTCCAGCATCCGCCATCAGACATCATGCGTATGAGCTCTTCATTAGCAGTATCGACCCTAGTGGTAGCCGACCACGTGATTCCCAATCCGCCTAGTAAGGCGCACAACTTCTCAGTTAATACCATGCTAGAGCCGAATAGGTCATCATCAAAGCATATATGTCTAACACCCATATCATATAGCATCATGATGTTGGGCTCTAACCATTCGTAGTAGTGTACCTGTATGCCGTGCATGAATGCCGTGCAGAATTCACACATGCCAATACATCCACGCGACGTGACTAGATTGATTCTAGGCGTCTTAGATAGGTCGATGCCTCGGAATACACCCCTATCCCTAGGCGGATACTTCATCACGTCAATTTTGTCCCATGGTAGTGGTGTTGGAATAGAATTGATATTAACGCCTTGGAAAGTCGGGTCATGGAAGGGCACCCCCTCGCAGATGCCCTTCCACGCCTCTTCACCAGAGCCACGCACTACATAATCAACACACCCAGTATCCATGAATTGCTTGGCGGTGAATGCAGCATTGAAGTGAGGGCCGCCCACCACTACTGTCCTGCCAGCTTCCTTGGCGTCAGCCGCTATACGCAATGCATCTTGCCTTGTACTGGAGTGGACTACTATGCCGACAATACCATCACCCTTATCAAATATGGGGTCGCCATCTAACACACCATCAGTTATAGTAGCATCCGGCGTCATGGCTGCTAGATATAACAGGCCAAGAGGTGGACCAGCCCACCCCCAATACCGCGCAGTAGCCGAGGGGAGGACTAGTTGGCATGAGTTCATATTCATAGTATCTATCTCTCGTCTAACCATTCTGGATGCTCTAGATACCAATGCACAATACTAGTCAGGCTTTGTTCAAAAGTACTGGGATACACAAATCCCAGTTCTAGTAGTTTGTTACCATTTAATCCGTAACGTGTATCATGGCCCCAGCGCCCGGAATGGAAGTCAACAAGACGATAGTTAACGTCCTTGCCCAGTATCTTGCCAATCATCAACGCTAATTCGTCGTTGCCGACCTCTCTATCTCCTACAATATGATAGATTTCGCCCTTCTTGCCGTGCTGTATAACGTACAATAGTGCAGCCGCCATATCATCAATGTGAATATAGAACCTAGTGCCAGCCCTCTTACAGTCTGGCGTAGCGTGAATCTGAATTTCCTCTCCCCTCAGTATCTTCCTGATACACAACGGGATGAACTTACTACCACCCTGCGAAGGGCCCGCCAGGTTCATTGTCCTAGTGATTATGTATGGAATCCTGTAGGTATTACCCCACGCCATGACCATATCTTCGCCGGCGGCCTTTGTCGCAGCGTAGGGGTTCCTTGGGGCGTGTGCGTCACCCTCCACGTGAGTCGGTGCGTCAAAATCAAGATTCCCCATGCTCTCATCAGTCGAAAAAAATTCGAATAACTCCAGATTCTTAAGCTTTCTAGCGTACTCCAATATCCAGTATGTACCATGGATGTTATTCACAACGAATTCCCAAGGTCTTGCTATAGAATAATCAACATGGGTGGACGCCGCCATATGAATGATGATATTGATATCACCGGCCTCCTGAGCAACACCTTCTGGTATCTCTGTAGCAATGTCGGTATGCAGCACTTGAATCCTAGGGTGGTCCAAGAATCCACAATCACGCAGCCTTGTCAATCCATTAGAGGCATAGGTTAGTTTGTCCATGACCACTATGTCCCAGTCCGTATCGTCTAGTATTCTCTGGATGACGGCGCTAGCTGCAAATCCCGCCCCACCCGTGATGAGGACGCGCTTAGGCATTACTCCCCCTTATTTTTCTCCGACCCACCCTCAAGACGCTCCGATGTGCCTTGTAGCCGCTGGATAACATAACGCAGCTTATCCTCGTCCGATGCCTCGGCCCCATTGGGCTTACGCATCTCTAGCCTACATACGGCATATACATCGTCGCCCTCTGACCACATCAATATGGCATCAACGCCGTCATAGTCTCCGGCTAGAAGCCTTATTGCAATATCTTGTTGCTTGATAGTCTCCATTATTCCCCCTTCACGCAGTAGAATATCTGCGTACCATCGGGCAACACTATATATTCAGGATACACGTTGCCCACACGATGTAGTGTATTGTCGGTGGACTCTTTCACACTACGCCTTTCGTAGTCATGTCCGCTTATTACTCCCCCAGACCTAAGAGACTTTAATCCAACCTCGCACTGCATAATCTGAGCATCATACGTGTGCTCAGTATCAATGAACACCATATCGAAGTAGCCCTCGCTCTTGTCAGGCCATATACTATCAATGTCTTGCATGGCTCCTCTCGCAAAATGAAATCTACTCTGCGCAGAGATGGGCATGTCACCTATAGCATCCATTCCAACGGCCCCTGTCTCCCAATCAAACATACCCCTCTCTTCTGGAGTAATGCAGTATACCTCACAATCGCTCCATGCGGTCAGCCATATGGCATGGGACATGCCTCCGCCATATCCACAATCTAGAATCCTCTTAGGCTTGATGTAATCAATGATATTTACGAAGTCAACTAAGCCCTTAATATACCTAGCGTGTTCGTTGCGCTTGGCTTCACCTACATACTCACCCATCGGGGTAAGAGCCTCGCTGTGAGTCATGGCTTACTCATACACCGGACGCCACGTCTGCGTCCGGTAGTCATAGTAGCACTCGGTAGTACGTCTGAAAGTTGGTGAGTGATGGCTAGGGTCAAGCGAAACCCCTCTAAATGGTGGACTCCAATACGAATCAGCCGCAGCTGAGCATCCATGGGCCCCACAGGATGTGCATGCACTTTTCGAATCCCGCTCACCCAGTTCCGCCCCGAGGCCCTCCCGGGGGTGGAGGGAGGGCCCGCCGGGTTGGCTCCAATACGAATCATACGGAGCTGCGTATTCATGGGCTCCACAGGACGTGCATGCACTAGAAGCCCGAGCACCCCCTTGCGCGTTAATCTTAGCCAATACAGCCTCTGGGTCTTGGCCACCCGCATAAAGAGCACGCCTACACTTTCCACAAATCGCTGGGGGGTCTCCGGCCATTACACTCAACCACCCATCACCACAAATTGCACATATAGGCATTATAGTCCTTCCCCTCTAATCCGCTCGAATATTCCGTCTGCTTCTTCGCTGGATAGGTTTATGGCGTGGTAGACCCTACAAACTGGACACCTAAAATGATATGTATATGGTTCGCAGGATGACGCCTTCCAATCAGAGTGCTTGGTCAGAAATACCGATTGGCACCGCTCGCACGTAAATTCGCGCTCGGATAGTTCGTCAAACCTCTTTTTTCTAGCCCTCCAGAAGTCTTTTTCGGCCTTATCAAAGCGCTTCTGGTTGTGGTTTTTAACCAGAATCTTCATGCCTCGCACATCCCTTCGGGCTAGCGTCCCGCCCTCGCTTGGCCTTGCCATGCGTATACATTCCCGTCTGCGTAAGAACAAGGCATGCCATTGACCGTAATTGGTCCACAATATGCAAAGTACGGACCGGGACCGGGTGGTGGATTTAACCAATTCTTAAAGCGGTCCCAAAGCGACATTACTGAACCCCCTCGCTCCTTAATCTAGCCCTTATGCGGCTAGAACTGTATTTGTGTCCCCTTGACACAAATACGTTTTCTATCCCCTCGATATCATCACCAGTGAAGCGCCTTCCTATCCAGTCTTCGCCCAAGAATCGCTTATTGGGATGCATCACTGTTAGTAAGTCGTATAGCTCCTCCTCTGTGATATAAGGGATGACTTCGTCCACATACTTAGTGGACATGAGTTGTAGGTATCGCTCGGACGGTAGCATGACTGGCCTATTCTTACCCTCCCTCACACTAGGGTCAACCTGTAGTAGTACTATGAGTCTATCGCAATACTCCTTAGCCTCGGCCAAGGCCCTTAGGTGCCCAGGATGAAGTAGGTCGAACGTTCCGGGGAATACTCCTATAGTCATACTCTACCCAGCCCATCATGATAGGATGCTATCTCTTTGACAAAGCCAATCTTGTTGATGTGTATGTTCAGCTTGTCGGCTAAGGTTCCATCCTCTTCACGCCCCCATTCAGAAAACTCAATCCCGTATAGCAGGCAGACATTCATACACATCTGCGACATGTCCACTCGACTAAGACGAAATTCATCCGGATTAGCCTCTAATATATTATCGTCTCCAGCATCGCACGATACCACAAATCCCCACATTGGAGTTTGGTGAGTCATGTGCTGGAAAACGTCATAGAACCTAGGGTGCATGCAATTGTCGTCATCTAGAAAATACACCCACTGGAATGGAGTTCTGATAATATTCCTCAAGGCCAGATTGCGCATCCTGCCCGGGGACACGTTATCACCCACGTACTTGTACACTGACACGGCCATGCCATACCCACCATCTGGATAAGGCATAGTCCTGTCTTGTGAATGACAATCTAGAATGACGTGCCAGTGGATTACTACGTCTTTCATTACGTCACGTATGCTCTTGGCGATTTTTTCTAGATTCTCTGGCCTAGAGCATGGCGTGATGATGTTGAACACATTGCCATGAATGGGCAGTGTCTCGTCAATGACGCATGCGTAATTGCACTTACTGCATCCCACTACGTAATGTAGTCTGTTATCCTGCATATAAGAGCTGAGTACCATCAAACTGGAATGCCCACACGTCGGGCACCCCGAATGAGGCAACTCGCCATCAATATGCGCAGCATTGGCCTTAATGGCCTCTACCTGTGCCAGCTTCTCAGCGGATGGCTCTGGATATTCCATTATTGCCTAGCCTCCCTAAGCATCCTGGCCATGCAGTGGAGGATGGCACTCGTGCAGTCCTCTATGATTTGCGTATCGCCACTAGGGATAGCAATAGGCACGCACGTCAGTAGGTCCATATCAAGCAGTGGATTAAATTCGCCATCACGCTTGCCACTAATAGCCACTACTGGCCACCTACGAGCTTGGGTACCACGCGCTGCGTTGATGATGTTGGGCGACTTGCCACTAGATGATATTGCCACTAGCATATAGAAGTCGTCCTTATCCGTTGGCAACTGTGCAGCCAACGCATCCTCATACGAGATATCATTAGCCATAGCCGTTAGAACTGCGGTATTGGCTGTGAGCGAATATACCCTGTTGGTGCCCCCCATCTTCATTAGGTCAATCACGAAGTGGTCTGCCATGGCGGAACTACCACCATTGCCGACTACGTAGATAGCCTTGCCAGCACTGATAGTATGACCAAGACACTTTACAGCGGATACTACTTCGGTTATGTTGATTTGGCCCATTACTCGCGTGAGTTCTTCTATATATCTGGCCGCATACATTGGATTGTCTATCCTAGAATCCAAAGTGCGCCTCCTCTTCTCCCATGCCAGCCATCTGTTCAAGCTCGGCCATAATCTCGGGTATGGACCTCTTGTCTTCTACTTTTTCACTAGCCACTTCTTGCTTGGGTGCCCTCTGGGTCTTGAGTGTCCTGCCTCCTGTCTGGATAATGGCCCCATTCATTACGCCATCACCATAGATATGACGAGCCACCTCCTCGAATGTGGTGTCAAGCCACGATATCAATCCACTCTCCAGCTTGATTCCAACCACCGGACGACCGGTGCGGGCATCTTCGGGTAGGTTATCGTCATCCGCCTCGACGATTGCACAAATATCCCTTAGCCTAGCAGCAATCCTGCATCCTGCATTATCAGTCCACGATATCCAGTAGTTATCCACTCCGCTACCTCCAGAGCTTGCTAGAGGAGAGACTGTCCATGCTAACGTGGTCTACCCATGGCATGGATTCGATATCAGCCTTAGGCACTAGTATCCCAGCAACGTGATTGTCACCATTACGGAACTTCTTAATCTCGTACGTGCCTTCGTGTAGCTTGTCGTGAAGGAAGTTACGCATAGGCTGCGTCTTATAAAGCCAGCACTCGTCACCAAATACGTGAATCTGGAGATTGGCTTCAGTAGTATACAGTCCAGACGGGTGCTCGTCTAGACCAGCATAAATTTCCACACAAAGATTCACGCTGTTTGCATATGCTGTTTCGTTTTTGATTTCTACTAAGTGGCAGCGCTCATCCGGTATGCCAACCGCCAAGTCGTAGATGTAAGTGTTAGGGCCATTACATACCTTAAAACCAGCCGATTGTAGAATAGTTGTAACCATCCGTTCAGCAACTCTGCCACTATTTAGGTCATTCACCCAATTACCCCTAGCCATTGTGTCCTCCTCTACTTGATATTATAGCACAATATTGTGAAAATGCAACTCAGAAGCACCCCAAACCAAGAATCGATTCTATGGCCCCTTAGAGCTGTTTTACGGGACTTTGCTACCTTTGGGCATCTAGATACTATTCCAGTATAGAAAACCCCGTAAAACGCATCTCGGGTGCCTTAGCGGCCATTGCGCAACATCTCGGCTATATCCACCGGCACGCAAAGCTGAATACCATACTTGTCTCCAAACTTACTAATGAAGCCATCAATTACGCCTTGTACATGTAGCATATCAGTCTCGCCGCTGTACTTGAGCACGCTACGCACGCTGTTGAAGAACCGCACCACTTCTATCTCGTGGTTAGATAGGCGCGGCTTCGTCTCTTTGATAGTATCCAGCGTAATATACTTGACCCAATCTTCACTGAAGTAAGTGGGATGTGCCCATAGCGCCCTAGACAGATGACTACGGAAGTCGCCATCTTTAGCCCGTAGTGCGATGCACTTCGCAGCCACACTTGGCGTGCAGCCCTCTAGTATATCACTGGCAGTCGCAATCACGCCGCTGAGTACCGATAACCAAGCCTGCTTTAGAGGCTGAGGCATTACGCCGAGGCCAATAGCCTTACCAGCTTCTAGTATCGCATCTAGGGCTATATCAACTGGCGATATCTCCGTTACTTCGCCCTTCCCCATTTCAATGTGGGTGTTGCTAGGGGCCTTGGAAGCAGAAACAACCGACTTACAAGTGGGGGGCTCATACGGTGGTTTCACGCGCGCGCTTAGCACTGCCCCCCTCTCTGTATGTATTCTCTGAGAGTAGTCTATGCTTGTAGACGAACTGAAGTTTCTTAAGTTCCCCATCTCATGTTTCTTAAGTTCCCCATTTGCAGTTTCTTCAATTGGGGAATTCGGCTTTTGGGGATATTCTCCAACCTCATCTTCTGCACTATCTCCTGGCAGTTTCTCTTCAAGAAACTCGGATAGCCGGTCAAGATTGACGTTGAAAAATAGGCGATGCTCTAGGCGAAAGTACTTCTCGTTGAGTATTCCAAGGCCAACCAGCAGCTTGCGAGCCGCCGCCTGCTTGGCGTATGAAAGCCCTGTTTCGACTTCGCACTCCTTGGCGTCCTTGTAGATTCCGCGAGGGTCTGCATTCTTGCCAGTCCAGTACAAGAGCTGGTCAAGAAAGATTGCGGCGCTGACACTACCAAGCGCCCTTGCTATGCTCGGATGATAGGCCACCGGCCTACCAAGTCTTTGATAAAATTCTGCCTTGCTCACTTCACGCTCCTTACGATATGGGCTGGCTGGAGGGGTGGGGAGGACACCCGCTCCAGCCAATACCTCACGGTGACTAGTCGTGAGGCGCCCGCGATTCACGAGGCCCTTATCCTCCCGGGCCATTTTGGCCTACCTAAATCTGAGCTCGGGCCTGCGGAGCATCTCAAGCTCCACCATGGCCGTGGTCAGGTGCTTGTGGATGCTATCCATGATTTCCTCCTCGAATACCGCCTTGGCCTCCTCCATCTCTTCGGCTTCGGCTATCATAGCCTCATCGGGGTCCACTTCGTAGTCGCCACCGAGGATGCCCAGCTCTACCTGGCAGGTCTTGCAGTAGAGGGCCTCTTCGGTATCACTGGCGTCGTACTCGGTTGGGAGCCCACAGCGCATGCATGGGGCCGTTACCTCCGGCGCGCGCTTGATGACCGGGCTATTAGTCCTCTCGGCAACCCCTAGGGCCTTGCGCAGATACTCAATCGCGTGGTCCATCTTTGCAAATTCCTTAGAGAAGTCGGTTGTAATCGTCTCGTTAGCCATTATCGAACCTCCACAGTCGTTCCGCGATACTGGTCGTGGGCGGTACTTCCGCTCACGGTCTGGATGGTGATGCTGCACATGGGGCAGGCATGGGACCCGTCGTGGGGGTCCAGGGTTTCTCCGCATCCGTAGCACTGATTCATGGTTCCTCCCTCTATACCAGGCGTCATGCCCGATATGCTATGTGTAGTAGCAAGATATTTGCCAACCACCTTAGTCTCCGTAATCCAATAACTATCATCATCTTGATAAAACAGGGGGCCAGTGTTAGAGTGTGCACGTGGCCAAATTGACACACCAGTTTGGGCTATATTGGCGCACTGGCTATCTAATCTGGCCTGATTCATCTTTAACCTCCCGTCCGGTCCCCTACGCATATATTATACCACATTTTAAAAGCGTGTCAAGTCCAGAGCATGGATATCGAGAATGAACTTCGTAGGAGCCTATCGGTTTACTAATGGTGAGGGTTCGTTTTCGGCCATTTCTGTGGCCAAAACTAATTGGAGCATAATTGGAGCAGAATTGGAGCACCAATAAGAGCATTGTGCTCAATACCCTAATAGGGTGCTTTTAGCTACCCTATAGCCACCCTATAGC
>Ga0116155_10002232_pt1 | contig 13255 bp, 8 predicted proteins | sample AD_UKC032_MetaG_FD_89890 | JGI IMG/M metagenome (GOLD analysis project Ga0116155, IMG submission 89890) | Active sludge microbial communities of municipal wastewater-treating anaerobic digesters from USA - AD_UKC032_MetaG | ecosystem: Engineered > Bioreactor > Anaerobic > Digestate | place: USA...
AGAGTTCCCCAATAATCATTACTTACCGAAAGAATGGTACCTTTTTCATCCTGATCGTATGACGACTGAAAAAAACGGTAACCTCTGTATTTCAATATATTATTCATGAAAATGCGAAAAGGTAGTTCTGTTTTTGTTTCACTGTCGGTTACTGTTATTTCGCTGGCATACGACGATGGACTGTTTGAACCCGGATAACGCTCGAGAACAAAATCGCGCAGAAAAATGCTAAACGGCAGTTTTTGGGTCAACATTCCATACGAAATGGTCACTTTTACATCATTTATTTTGCAACTTGCCGATAACGAAGCTCCAGCTTCTGAACTTAACACATTTACCCGTTTCGTTGAATTTCCATCACTTACACTGAAAACCAGGGCATTTTTCCCTACTTTTACAATTCCTGATTCGTCGGTTCCAGGAGTTACTCGGGTCAGATTTTTACTTGCCTGAGGCAAATAAGTTTTCAATACAAAAATCAGATTTTCAGTTTTATAAATAGTTTTTTGTTCAGCAATATTCTCCGAACCGGGCAAAATCATGGTTTGATTTTGCTCCATCATGCTCATTTTTGCTATGGGCACAGAGGTTTTAAAATAGATTTTTTCGTTTTGCCTGAAAAATAAAATGTCAGGCTGTTGGGTGCTGTCTTCAAATGCAAAAGAAATTCCTTCGAACAAATTTGTTTCTCCATTTAATAATATAAAATCCGTTCCTTGATTTTCGGCATTCAAAACAAAAAGTGAAAGTGCCGGTTCGCCGTTTTTATCAGGAACAATCGTTTCCACCGAATTAGGGATAAAAAGCTCATGTTCAACGTGTATCATTTTACCGGCGATTTCAATTTGTTCAGAAAACTGATCCGATCCATTTTCCGAAAAAACAGCCTCAGTCGTTTTCTCTACTTTCGCACCATTTAATTCAGCTTCAACACGCACCGAAGTTTTATCAGAGCTAATTTCGTTCGACGATTCGCCTTCACGAATGTGCATCATCCCTTCTGAACCAAAATATCGTGTAATTCCGGCACCTATTAATATTATTATAAAAGCGAAATGAAATAGCAAAATAGTGAATTTGCGCTTATTCAGAATTTCGTATCGTACGATGCTTCCTAATAAATTGATAATCAACAAAACAAGTAAGCCCTCAAACCACACTGCATTATAAACTAAATCGCGGGCAACATCAGTTCCTTGCCTGCTTTCAATAAAAGTGGCGTAACCAATGCTTACTCCAAATATTACGAGTAAAATGACACTTGTGGTCATTGAAAAAAGTATATTGTTCAGTTTTTTCATGAATTAAATTTTAAAAATGTCGCCTAAAAATAAAAAAATGACGTTAAATGAAGGTAAGCCTGTCATAAAACAACATATTGAATGCAAATTAGGCAAATCAACCGTATTTTATTTTTTAAAACAAACGGGTAAGAAATTAGGTAAGAAATAATATCGTATTTATCGTAATGAGTTATCCCGTAAAGATTTAGAAGATAAAAAACCCCGGGGAAATATAAAGTGAAACCTTGAATATTTTATGAAAATATTTAATTCCATTTACTTTAGAAAAACAAAGTTATAAACAAAATGGAAATAAAAAAATTTAGCAGAAAAAAGTAAATTAAGTTTAAGTTTTTTTGGGAATGCGCTTTTTTTGAGAATCATAATAAAAAACGTATTTTTGTGCTTCAAAAAATAGCGAATGGAAAATGAAGGCATGGTGCTACGCACCGAAAATCTTTATAAAAAATATGGTAAACGTACGGTGGTTAATGATGTTTCCATCAACGTAAAACAAGGTGAAATTGTGGGTTTGCTGGGGCCAAACGGTGCAGGCAAAACAACTACTTTTTACATGACCACGGGATTGGTAACGCCAAACTCAGGAAAAATTTTTTTGAATGATGTAGATATTACCAAATATCCGGTGTATAAACGGGCTCAAAGCGGAATTGGTTACCTTGCACAGGAAGCATCGGTCTTTCGTAAAATGACTGTGGAAGATAACATTAAAGCGGTGCTCGAAATGACTAAATTCAGCAAGGCGTATCAGAAAGAGTCGCTCGAAACATTGATTTCTGAATTTAACCTCGAAGCGGTACGTCACAATATTGGCGACCGACTTTCGGGTGGTGAGCGCCGCCGTACCGAAATTGCACGCTGTCTGGCTATCGAACCACGTTTTATCATGCTCGATGAACCTTTTGCCGGAGTTGACCCGATTGCTGTTCAGGATATCCAGGATATTGTTTGGAAATTGAAAGATAAAAACATCGGAATTTTAATTACCGACCACAATGTGGACGAAACGCTCACAATTACCGACAGAGCTTACATGCTTTTCGAAGGAAAAATTCTCTTCAAAGGAACTTCGCAGGAACTGGCTGATAATCCATTAGTTCGTGAAAAATACCTGGGTAGAGACTTTAAGTTGAAAGAAAAAACGAGAATATAAGTTGGTAGTTTATAGTAGGTAGTTGGTAGCTGGTAGTTGGTAATTTGTAACTGGTAATGGCTGTGCTTTTTTCCATTTTTCCATTTTTCCATTTTTTCATTTTTCCATTTCTTAATTACTCTTTTTCTCATTAAAAAACTAAATCAAAAAGAAAAATTATGTCATCCAAAGAGTTGATAGTCAACCGGGAAATAACACTAAAAGAGATTGGTCAGGAAGACGTGAAACCGATTTTCGAAACGATTAGCGCCGAAAGAAAATACCTGGGCGTGTGGTTGCCTTTCGTTGAGCATACACTCGAAATAGCTGATACACAAAATTTTATCGACAATTTAGTAATTTCAGAGACCAAAGATCTGACTTATGCCATTTATTATCGAAAAGAATTTGTTGGTCTGGCGGGACTGAAAGATCCGGATTATGATAACAAGAAAATTGAAATCGGTTACTGGATTGCAGAGAAATATCAACACAGAGGAATCGTCACACTTTCGTGTCGGAAACTGATTGAACATGCTTTCGACAATCTGAAAATGAACAGAATACAATTGAAAGCCGCCACTGAAAACATCAACAGTCAGAAAGTTGCCGAGCGTCTCGGGTTTAAAAAAGAAGGCATTGAACGCGATGGCGAACTGCATAAACGAGGATATGTTGATTTAATCGTTTATGGATTGTTGAAAAAAGATATTCAAAAATAGTTTGAGGGTTTGTAGTTTGTAAAAAAATATTCAATACAGTTATATTGACAACCACACTTACCATATTAGGCTGCGGATCAGCACTTCCAACGAAAAGTCATTTCCCGACTTCACAAATTCTCGAGATGCGTGACAAGCAATTTATGATTGATTGCGGTGAAGGAACTCAAATCCGTATGCGTCAAATGGGGATCAGAACCAACCGATTGGGTCATATTTTTATCTCGCATCTGCATGGCGATCATGTTTTTGGTTTGATAGGACTGATTTCATCCTTCGGAATGCTCAACCGCACCGCCGATTTGCATATTCATGCCGTTGCCGATCTGGAAAAAATACTGCAACCGCAACTCGACTTTTTTTGCGAAGGCATCCCTTTTAAAGTCATTTTTCAAATTATTAACCCAAAAGTTTACGACAAAATTTTTGAAGATCGATCAGTAAGTGTTTATTCCATTCCGCTCAAACACCGCGTGCCGACCTGTGGATTTCTTTTCGAAGAAAAACCACGCGATCGTCATATTATTCGTGAAATGATTGATTTTTATAAAATTCCAACCTGGCGAATTCCGAAAATAAAACAGGGAGAAGATTTTATAAATGAAGAAGGAGAATTGATTAAAAATGAGTTGCTAACTACTCCTCCTGAACCTCCAAAACGTTATGCATATTGTTCAGACACAGCTTATTCCGAGAAAATTATACCATTTATCGAAGGTGTTGATTGCCTTTATCACGAAGCCACTTTTATGAACGATGAGCTGAAACGATCCAAAGACACACAACATTCTACCGCCGAACAAGCAGCTACCATTGGATTGAAAGCAAATGTAAAAAAACTGATTATCGGACATTATTCGGCACGCTATGTAAACAAAAACGGATTATTGCAAGAAGCAAAATCCGTTTTCGATAAAACTATTTTGGGCGAAGATATGACAGTTTACGAAATATAAATCAGCCACTTAACACATATCAATTCGTGTTAATCCAAGTTTTGCTAAACCACCTTCCGAAGTTTCTTTGTATAAACTTGGCAAATCGTGTCCGGTGGTTAACATTGTTTCTACTACTTTATCAAAACTGATGATGTGCTTGCCATCCGAAAGCATCGAAGCCAGATTGGCATCCAAAGCCCGCAAAGCACCAAACGAATTTCGTTCGATACACGGAATTTGCACCAGACCGCAAACCGGATCGCACGTAAGTCCCAAATGATGTTCGAGTCCCATTTCGGCCGCATATTCAATTTGTTGCGGACTGCCTCCAAAAACCTGATTTGAAGCAGCAGCAGTCATGGCACAAGCCGATCCAATTTCGCCCTGACAGCCCACTTCAGCACCCGATATCGAAGCATTCGATTTTATAACATTTCCGAATAATCCGGCTGTGGCCAATGCCTGAAGTATATTTTTGTCCGAAAATTCGTGATAATTTTTTAAATGATACAAAATGGCCGGAAGCACACCCGCCGCTCCACAAGTGGGTGCGGTTACCACTTTTCCACCACTTGCATTTTGCTCCGAAACGGCTAAAGCATAGGACATTATCAGACACCGATTTTGCAAACTCACTTTATAACTTTTCGCTTTTATCCAATATGATGCTGCTTTACGCCGTAAATTCAGTTCGCCAGGTAAAACACCATCATTATCAAGTCCGTCGCGAACCGATTGCTGCATGGTGATCCAAACTTCGTTTAAATAATCCCAAATATCTTCTTCCTCATGATCCTGAACATATTCCCAGTAGGTTTTTCCCCGATTTTCGACCCATTGCAAAATCTCGGTCATATTTTTATGTTGATAAATATGATTTTCAGTCAAGTGTGAGTTTTCATCCGCTATTTTTCCACCACCAATGCTATAAACAATTCTGCTTTTTATAATATTTCCGTAATAATCAAAGGCTTCGAATTTCATTCCATTGGTGTGAAATGGTAATACAATTTCGGGAAACCACTGAAATTCAACTGTTTTTGGTAATAGCGCGTCACTTACGGCAATGTCGGTAAAATGGCCTTTACCTGTAGCAGCTAAACTTCCATAGAGTGTAACTTTATAATTAGTTGCATCCGGTGTCTCGAGTTTGAAAGCTTCAGCAGCAGTTTTCGGACCCATGGTATGACTGCTCGAAGGCCCGTTTCCTATCCTGAAGATTGATTTAATACTTTCCATATTGTTGATAATAAGCTGAATAAAAGCTTCTCAATTGTGTCTGAATTTGAATTAATATACAAAAATACATATTTGTGTGGAATAAAAATTTACAAACCTAAAAAAACCCCGTTAAATTTATAACGGGGTTGACTAAAGTAAACAAAATAAATTTACATCAATTTAAAATAAACCGGTAAATAATATTTAACTCTTACCGGTTTTCCATTTTGAATGCCCGGTTGCCATTTCGGCATTAGTTTAATCACTCTCATTGCCTCTTTATCCAAACTCGGATCTACACTTCTAACTACTTCCACATCAACAATTGAACCATCTCTGTTGATTACAAATTGACAAACAACTTTTCCCTGTGTATAGGTTTCGATGGCAATTGAAGGATATTTAATATTCTTTGATAGAAAATCGTTAACATCTCCATTGAACCGCGGCATAATTTCAGCATAAATAACAGGTTCGTCTGAAATAACTTCAATGGGACCATTGCCATAAACTACAGGAGTAAGATCTACACCAATATCTGGGTTATCGTCAGAAGTAAAATCAACAATTTCAGTTGGAATATCATCATCAACAATATTGATAATTTCAGGAGACAACACCGGTGGTGGCGGTGGTGGCGGTGGTGCAACCATGGTAATTGGAATCAGAAATTCATCGGGAATCTCAATGGTAGGTTGATCTTGTACAAAAACTTTAACGTCTTTTTTCGACCACTCCAAAAAGATAAATAACAGAGAAAGCACCATTACAAATCCAATCATTAAATAAATACTTTTTTTGTTCTCAAGGTTTGCCTGAGCTGATTTTTTTGCTGTCATGACAAGTTTTTTTTAAAGGTTATAAGGAATAATTTTATCAAAAAAGTTTATTGAACTCATTTATTAAATAAAACGTAAACGAATGATCTTTTATTATATTTATTTCAAACTTAATATTAATTAAAATAAATGTATATTTTACACTTTATCAACAAGTTACATCAAAATTTAATTTGGTAAAAAGATCGCTAAGATTATAATTTTAGAAATATCTATCCATAATCTTGTTTTACAATAACTTAAGCAAATATCACACCAAACTCAGTATTAATTTTAAAGTCATTTCATCTACCAAAACACGTCATTTTTTACACCAGGTATTCCATTATTAAAGCTAAATTTGTAAAATAAAAATCTTCAATTTACAAAAAAATCATAATGTCCAATTAAATGAAAAAACTTTTACTTTTTTCCGCGCTTTTAATTTGCTTTACCTGTTTTATCTCGGCCCGTACCATTTACGTTTCAACCTCCGGCGACGACTCCAATCCGGGCACAGAAACATCTCCTTATTTAAATATTCAAAAGGCAATTGATGAAGCAAATCCCGGCGATATGATTTACCTTCGTGGAGGAACTTATATGCTTTCCAAACGTGTAAAAATTCAGAAAGCAGGAACAGCCGAAGCACGAATTAGTATGTTCGGTTATCCGGGCGAACGCGTTATAATTGATGGTACAAACATAGCAGTAACTTCGGTGAATGAATTTAAACAGGCCCGTTGTATTTATGTCAATCATTTTGGCGATTACTGGCATTTTAAAAACCTCGAAATGTGTAATGCCAAAGACAATGGTATGAAGATGGAAGGCAGTTACAATATTGTTGAAAACTGCAAGTTTTATGGCAACAACGATACCGGTCTTCAAATTGGCATGTATAAAGATTTTTCGATAGAGGAAACACAGTCTTTCCCAATTTCAGGTGAACCACAATTTAACCCAAAGTATTCGTATTGTAAATATAATGTGGTGATTAATTGCGATGCATGGTATAATTACGACAGTAAATCATTCAGTGGTTCGGACGATGGTGGCGATGCCGATGGTTTTGCTGCAAAACTTTTCCCCGGACCGGGAACCGAATTTCACGGTTGTCGTGCATGGAATAATTCAGATGACAACTGGGATTTATACATGGTTTACCATCCGATAGTTATCGATAACTGCCGGAGTTGGAAAGCAGGTTATAGTCCAACCAACTCAGGCATTGGAAACGGTAACGGATTTAAATTGGGTGGCGGAGGAACTTCGGGTGGAGCTGCATTTGCGCAATCGGTTGGTGCTCATGTAGTTCGTAATTGTGTGGCATTCGATTGTTTGCACAAAGGTTTCGACCAAATCAATGCGTACGAAGCCATGTATCTGTTTAACAATGTGTCGTTTGGAAATGAATACAATTATCGCTTCCCAACTATTTTCCAGTATGGAACCATGTATTTGCGTAATAATATCGGATTCAAACCTTCAACTTTGAATCACGAATTTCTTTCGGCTGATAAAGATGGAGCTCAGGTTCCCAACACTGCATTCAATAGCTGGACTACATTTGATGGTTGCGATCCGTACAAAGATGGAAATAAAGTGAATGGTACTGCTGTAAAAGCGAAGGATCATTCTGCACAATTCAAAAGTTTGTCATCTGCATTATTTTTGGCTGATCGTCAGGCAGATGGAAGTTTACCCGACAATGATTTTTGCAAATTAATTTCGGAAAGTAAATTTATAAATGCCGGTGAAAATATCGAAAACTTTACGCCCGCAGCGCATAGCCCCGGTGGATTAACCTTACCCAATATTTCCATTTTGTACAATGATGGAAAAGCTGACATGGGAGCTTACGAAACCGGATTAGCAACCACAGCAACACTTTCGCTCATTTCAGGGAAAGCCGATCAGACCATTTTTACGGGAAATACAATTAATACAACTGTTTACAAATGGGGTGGCGCAGCAACTGATGTAACCATCAGTAATTTACCAACTGGTTTGGAAGCTGATAAAGATGCTACAGCAAAAACTGTAACCATTTCGGGCATTCCAACTGTCGAAGGTACTTATTCCATTGTAAATGTGGGCGGTACAAATACAATTACCTTAACCGGACAAATTAAAATCTCAACAGTGGCTGCTGCAAGTTTAGTCCTTACCGAAGGAAAAGCAGCACAGGAAGTTTTCTTTGGAAATGCCATGCTAAAAACCGTATTTACATGGGGTGGCGGAACTACCGATGTTACATACACGGCATTACCGGCAGGAATTACGGCTGAAAAAGACATGACAGCAAAAACACTTACTATTACCGGAATTCCAACGGAAGATGGTGCTTTTTCAGTAAGTACGGTAGGCGGTATGGAAGGTTCTGAAGTGTCCATCAACTGCAATATCACACGCGTTTTACCAACAAAAATTCTTACCGGTGACTGGTATCATTTGCAGGATTCTATCAATAAATTACCTGTCGATCTTCAGGGAGTACTTTCAATAGGTACAACAAATGCATCTTATCCAACAATATTAAATCCGGCTTATGTAGAATCTTCAGGTTCAGCACCTTCAGGTTGTACAGTTGGAGCGATTAATGTTGAACGGAGTGGTGGATTTGTACAGTGGACTTTACCAAGTTTAGCCGAAATGAAATCGAATATTCATTTTACAGGTTCTCGAACTTTGAATATCGAATATACAGTGGGCGGAGTAACCAAAACCTGGACTTCGGCTTCATTAGCTAAAACAACCATGCTTAATTGGGACATGATGTTGGCCATTGGACTTGAACCAACCAAAAAACCGGTTACAATTAAATTCATCAACACAACATCGAGTGGAGGAATACGTGTTTACGATTTTTTTGTAAAAACTTTTGATGTAAGCTCGGCTATCGAAAAAGTAGAAATTCCAAAATTAATTTTCCAAATGTATCAAACCGAAACTGCTTTGATAGTTTATGGTGAAATTGCTCAACTGAAAGTATATAATTTATCGGGAGCCGTTGTGGCTCAATCAAACCTGTCGCAAATTATTGAAACTAATAAATTAACAAAAGGAATTTATCTGGTTCAAATACAGGATAAAACAGGCCGAATTGCTACTCAGAAATTCATTAAAAAATAATCGATATTTACAGACCTAACAGGTTTAAAAAACCTGTTAGGTCTACCTTAATAAAAATAATCATGAAAAAACTTTTACCCCTTATTTTTAGTATTCTATTTTCCGGTATTCTATTTGCTCAAACAAATGTTACCGAAAATTTTGAAACCGGCTTGCCAAACTCAGCACCTTCGAGTGAAACTACGGCTGTTTTGAGTTCAGGTTCATGGAAAATTAACGGAACTTTTGGAAAATCCGATAATGGGAGCAATCGTTTGGCCATGAATACAAACGGATATGCCATTACTCCGGCGATTAATAAACCCATATCTTTATCGTTTACACATCGCGGCAGTGGCAGTGGAAAAGTGATAACCGTTTATAAATCAATTAATAACGGAGCTAACTGGAATTCAATTGGCACAGCTACTGTGAGCTCGTCGTCCACTTATGCACAAGCCAATATGTCCGTAGCCGAAGCTGGAACTAAAAATGTGTTGATAAAATTCGTTTGTGGTTCGGCCACAATATATATCGATGATGTAAATATTATTTGTTCCAATATGGGCGACGAGCCGGGAACTCAGGCATCATTATCTGCATCCGAAATTACAGGCAATTCAATGAAAATCAATTTCACCAAAGGCAATGGCGATGGACGATTATTAGTTTACTCCAAAGGTTCCACGGTAAGTTGGACACCTGTTGATGGCATTCCTTATTTGAATTTACCAAAATTATTAGATACCAATGTAATGGGAGTTTCTACGGGAAATGCCGATAATGTTACTGTAACAGGGTTGGAAGCAGGCGAAACCTATCATTTTGCAGTTTTTGAGTATTCAGGAGTAAATGATGCCATCAATTACCTGACTTCAACAGTTGGCAAACTTGAACAAAAAACTGCAGAAGTACCAAGTATTACAATAAATCCTGCTGTAATTAATTTTGGTTCAGTAAAAACCGGAACTTTCAGCAAAAGAAGTTTTGTTTTTTCGGCTAAATATCTCCAACCTACCGGTTTGGGAACATTGAATATTATAACATCCAACGACTTTTTAATTTCAACAAATTCTGCGTCCGGATTTTCAAATCAGATCGAAATACCATTAACATCAAATACGATTAATGAAACTACAATTTATGTTCAGTTTTTACCCACTGAATTAAAATCTTATGCATCAACAATTTCGCTGATGGGTGGAACTGCTTCCAACCAATTGCAGGTATTGGGTTTAGGTTCCAATACCGATGCTAAAACCTATTACATTGCTCCAACAGGAAGCGATGCCGGCGAAGGTTCGTTCGATTCTCCGTGGTACAATCTTCAAAAAGCTGTCGATGCTGCCGTTCCGGGCGACACTATTATTTGTCGCGGAGGAACATATTTCCCTACCATGATGAAAGATGGCACAAAAACCACGGTTCGACTGACAACAATTGGAACGGCCGATAAGCGCCTTACAATTAAAAATTATCCGGGTGAAGCACCGATTTTCAACTTCAAAGATCAACCTAAAAAAGTGAGTGTACGTGGTATTCAATTGGATGGTAATTACTGGCATATCTTCGGATTGCACATTACACAAGCCGGCGATAACGGTATAAAATTAGAAGGTAATTACAATAAAATCGAGCGATGTACATTTAGTTACAATGACGATACGGGCCTACAATTGGGATTTGGTCATGCTTTCTCTGATACTCATCCGGGAATTTCATCAAACAATGGAAGTTATTGTGCTTATAATGATGTGGTTGATTGTGATTCATATCTGAACTGTGATGCTGATAATTTTGGTAGCGATGCTGATGGTTTTGCCTGTAAAATGCACAATGGAATTGGCAACCGCTTTATTCGTTGTCGCGCCTGGGACAATGCCGATGATGCCTGGGATTTGTACGAAACCGATTATCCGGTTTATCTGATTGAGTGTTGGGCCTGGGGTTCCGGTCGTGGTGAGTTATTTACCTGGGTACAGGCTTCCGGTTCGTTTCAGGGCAATGGCAATGGTATTAAAATGGGTGGAAATGGCACCGGCGGTTCATCCGAAGGAAAACATGAAGCATGGAATAGTGTGGCTTTTAATTGCAATAAAAGTGGTTCTGTGAAGGGATTCGACCAAAACAGCCACAATGGTGGAGTAAAATTAGTGAATTGCCTGGCTTTTGGTTGTGGGTATGATTTCATGTTCGAAAAATCGTCGAACGATTGTGAGTATTACAACAATGTATGTTTTGGAAATATTGAAATTGCCGGAGGTTTGAACAGCAACAATGCCATGCTTTCAACTTCTGATGAAGCCTGGACAAACGTCATACGTGGTTTTGGAGCTTCCGATTATGTTAGTTTAAGCGAAACTGATGCCAAAGCGCCGCGTGGTGCCGATGGAAGTATGCCAACAAAATTTGCCCGTCTGAAAAGTGGAAGTGTTTTGGTTGATAAAGGATTGAATCTTGTTCCACCTTTTACTGCCGTTTTTCCTTTTATTAAACAAGATGTGTATAGTTTGGCACGCGATTTAGGTCCTTACGAATTACAGGAAGGCACTGTAAATACCGGCATTCAACTCATTATGAATATGAATGCAACATTAGATCTTTCTATACAACCAAATCCTTGTAAATCAGAAGCAACAGTAAAATTCAGCAGCGATTTTTCAGGTTCGGCTACGCTGAAAATTGTAAGTTTAAATGGTCAAACCATCAACGAATGTTATAGAGTACAAGCCGATGCAGGTGTGGAATATTTTATTCCGGTTTCGGTAAGTTCGCTCAACAATGGGGTTTATTTTTGTCAGTTAAATATTGGCAATCAAACCAAAACGACAAAATTGATTGTGGTAAAATAGTTTAAATACCTCAAACTTTTCCTAAGTTTAGAATTTTGGAAAAGTTTGTTGAAAAAAAATTTTGCATGAAAAAACTTTTTCTTCTATTGTCAATTCTATTTTTAATTACCTCCATTTCAGCCCGTCAACTTTATCTTTCGCCAACCGGAAGTGATGCCAACAACGGGCTATCGCTTCAAACTGCATGGTTATCACCTAATTATGCCTACAACACATTAGTGGCAGGCGATACACTTTGGGTGAAAGGTGGAATTTACACGGTATATTCAACCGTAAAATCGAAAAATGCAGGTACGAAATCTCAGCCGATTAAAGTATTCGCTTTGAAAGGTGAAAATCCGGTTTTCGATTGTTCCTCTTTCCGGCATTATGGGAGCGAAAGTTCAACTTATCGCGGCATGGATTTACGTCAATCGTGGTGGCATGTTCGGGGAATTAAGGTTTACAAAGCCGGACATAACGGAATCATTATTGCCGGTGAAAATATTATTGTTGAGGGTTGTACCATTCAGGAATGCGGGCACGATGGAATTTCCATCGGCGCGGGTTCGTTGAATGCGTTGGTCGTTAATTGCGACTCGTACCGCAATGCTGAAGTTGTCGGAAAGGGCGAAAATGGCGACGGTTTTGCGGCTAAAGAAGGATCAGGAACCATTTTCCGTGGTTGTCGCGCCTGGGAAAATTGCGATGATGGCTGGGATGTTTACGGTGGAAGTCAGCCGGTATTGATTGATAGTTGTTGGTCTTTTGGCAATGGAGTAAATTATTGGCCTGATTTAATTCCTGATTATCAGGGCGATGGAAATGGGTTCAAACTTGGTGGCGGTGGCGGCGTTGATGGGAATGCACCGAATGTTGTTTTACACAGTATTGCATTCAACAATGTAAGCAAAGGTTTCGACCAAAATCATAACGCATGGGGCGTAACTTGCATCAATTGCACAGGATACAATAACAACGGCATGGGAAATTTTGCATTTCAGGAAGCGCCTGCACAAGGCAAGCACCTTATGATTAACAATTTATCGTATGCCGGAACCGGACAAAATATTGCTACCGGTAGCACCGAAACTACCAATAGCTTGAATCTCGGACTGAGTTTTACCGACGACATGTTCGAAAGTCTGATTGTAGCGGATGCAAAAACCGAAAGA
>Ga0116155_10002237_pt1 | contig 13245 bp, 9 predicted proteins | sample AD_UKC032_MetaG_FD_89890 | JGI IMG/M metagenome (GOLD analysis project Ga0116155, IMG submission 89890) | Active sludge microbial communities of municipal wastewater-treating anaerobic digesters from USA - AD_UKC032_MetaG | ecosystem: Engineered > Bioreactor > Anaerobic > Digestate | place: USA...
AATGAGTAAAGGAACAGTAAAATTCTACAATGAATTCAAAGGATTCGGATTCATCAAGGAGGAAAATTCACCAAAAGAGTATTTTGTACATTCATCTGGTTTAAAGGACAATATCAAGGAAAATGATGTTGTGACATTTGACCTGGAGCAGGGAAAAAAAGGATTAAATGCTGTAAATGTTAAACGTGTATAGTTTTAATATAAACATTTAAGATTTTGGGTCCCGCCGGTGACGGCGGGACTTTTTATTAAAATTAATGAAATCATGATTGAAAAGAAACCTGTTGTTCACAGCTCGCCGGATCTTTCCAAGATGCAGGAAATAATAATCGACCACCGGACAAAAATTTACATCGCCCCAGGTGCTGATGCCGGTGAGGCTAAGTCACGCTACCTGACCAATCTCAAGAACAGGAAAAGGTAGATTTACTGTTTGTTTGGTTGTTTGTTTTCCCGATCCATCCGCCCTCAGTCTGCGGATGTTATTCACTGATTTTTCTTCCAGGCACTCCTGGTAATAAATTTAATCATTTCATTTCTGACGTTTGTCAAAATTTAGATTTTGATGCTGTCTCTGTTTGTGCATTGTTAAAGTGCATATTAACAAACGATTAGAATGAGCTGGTCTCTCTTAATGAAGATCCTTCCCCAAACACCTGTAAAAAGCTGCTCGTTTTTGACGAATGTCCGTTTCCCCGGTGCAGACGGCATGAATGAGTCAGTGGAAGCCCTTATTTGCTTGATTAAGGTTTTTTAACAATAACGCAAAAGCCCATTATATGGGCATTGGAGACTTGCATTGCGTTTGTTTGAGACCTAGCTTTGCCATGACTAAAGGACCAAAAATGAAAGTCATGTTTCAAATAACATCCAAGGAGACCGGCAAGGTTGTTATCAGGCGCCGGAAGATCGCCAAGGCTTTGCGCTGGTGGCTTCGTGAACGGGGCATAGTGTATGATTACACATATTTCCTGATTTAGAAATTTAGAGTAATTGTAAAACTGAAGACATGGATAGAGAACCCGCAGGTAATAATTCATATGCATACGCAGATAAGCAGTACACGGTTAACAATATGAGATCTCCTTCTGCTGCAAAGGCCCGGCTCAACAGCCTCTTTTCCGAACTTACGGTTGCCGTGAGGCAGGATCTTATAAGTTACCTCGACGAAAAGGGACTTGTCAATGATCCATCGATGCTTGTCATCCCCTCAACCAGGCACTATTTTTATGATGCAGATGACATGAAGGGGGTGAAGACAATGGTCAACCTGAAGCCTCTCAACCACGTAAGGGAGATCAGGGATTTCCTGCGTAAGGTGTCCGAGTTGCTGCCTCATGAAAGCAGTTTCGTCGGTTGCTTCACTGACAACAGTCTGCAGAATGGTTTCTCAGACAAATACGGCAACCTGCCCAGGGACCTGTCAGAGAAGGCGGAGGCATACGAGAATGGTATCGAATCACGGATTCCATTTATTAACAGGATGTACAGCTTTATCGACCTCAAAACCAACCGGTATCTTACAAAGAGGACAGTGACGAATCTTATTGAGGAAAGCGGTCTTCAGATCGTCGGGATGACCGAACTGAACGGACTGACATATTTCCATGCAAGGAAGCGGTCCGCACAGGTAGGACTGATTGCATAGTAAATCAAACAGTAATTACTAATCTTATTTATATGGTTAAATTCTTACAAATAATTGAAATTAAGGCTGAGATGAAAAAATTAAGTTACCTTTTTGCAGCGATCATAATGATTGCGGCGCTTGGATCCTGCGAGCAGGACGAAAGCGAGATCTTACTCAAAAAAGCAGGCGCGACCTCGGAGACGACAATCTCGACTTCATCTGCGGGCATTGCCCCGGTTATTATTGAAGGTGACAATAACGGTGGAAATGTGACATGTGCTGATGTGGCAGAAACGTTTGATCTTCCTGAAGGATCGTTACGTTGTGGTGAGAAGATTGATTTTGTCAATGGCATGTTTGCAGGTGAATTCCCCGATGGCCTCGATGTTGTTGTAACAGAGGGAAAATATGTCTCCTTCAGCATGGAGGCTCCTCTGATGATTGACGGTAAGCATTACCTTGTCGCAGCGGTCATTGTCAAGGGTGGTAACAAAGCCAACGTCTACTACTACCCTGAAGGCATAATGTCTGATAGCGGTCTGGCATCGCCAGCCAATAACTCAGGAAAGCCGGCCGGGCTTAGCAACCTTACTTTCTGTCTTGTGGAAGAGCTTCCAGAGCTGGTGATTGGTCTCAAGACATATCTGGCCAAACCAGTACAGGGTGAGGTTGTTACTTACATCAAAAAGAGTGCTTGGGCTGTCAGTGACGGTCTCGGAGTTGTCGGAAACTCATTGTTCATGGGTTACAATTTCTATAATTACAATGATGAGAATGAGTGGGACCTGATGAGGTCAACTCTTTCAGGAGTTGTCGGAAAGATAGGTTCCATTTCTGCTGACGATTTCTGGGAGGAAGGTGTGCACTATCTTGAAGTTATAATCGACCTTGACACTGAGGAACTTGTGTTCGACGAATCATACCTTTATGTTGGATCATTGAAAGGTTATCAGGGTAGGTATTATACCTCATTTCCGTTCAAGGCTCTCGATGTAATGGCGGGTCAGAGGATCTTCAGGATTCCCTTCAGCAGTATAACACTGTAGCTTAACCTGAAACAGGATAAATGCAGAAAGGTCGGCCGGTATGGCCGGCCTTTTTTTGTTGTACTTTTTCTGGCCAGGTAAAATGACAGCAGCCCTCACTTTTCCGCTCTCCTCTCCGGGGAGCATTTTGGATTTGTGAGGGCTGCCTTTCAAAATTAAAAAGGACCTTCGGAAGCATAAAGTAAGTAAACAAAAAGGACGTGACAATGAGTTAATTAGCTGGTTTTGATCAATATATGGTATTATGTGATGAACGTGTGCCGGGGTTTGACAGACGAGTTACCTGCATGTTTTCATATCCTGAACAGCCCGGAATGCTTACATTTTTTTAAAAACAATTCCTGAAACTGCTTATATAATCAGAATGATTTTATAATTTTGGTTTAAGGCAGTTCTACACGTACGCTAGTCGGACAATTTTTTCATCTTTACCATTCAATAAAGAAGTACGTGGGGGGAGGAACTGCCTTTTTTCATTTCCAGGCATGCTTGAATCTGAACCTTGCCCAATCATGATGCATTTTCTTATCAGGACAGGCCTGAAGTATAAAATAAAAAAAGCCCCGTTGCAGCGGAGCTTTTTCTTCCTGTGGGCGATGTAGGAATCGAACCTACGACCCCCTGCTTGTAAGGCAGGTGCTCTGAACCAACTGAGCTAATCGCCCGAAAAGAGAGTGCAAATATAAATTCTATTTTTTATTCCGCAATAGCGCTTTCGAAATTAAAAACAGCCTGCCGGAACAAAATAAATTTCCCTTCGTAAAACCATCCGGCCACATTGTGAATCATTTTATTAACTCTGTTAATTATACGCAATACAGTGATGATTTCGTTTATAGGAATATATTTATATTAGCTTTCGGTACTTTTTGACTTTGAAAGAATTACAATTTGAAGCAAATAACTTTCAAATTGTTAATTCAAATGGTTGATAAATAGTGTGATATGTTTCCCGAACTCTGAACCTGCCTGTCATGAAACAAATACGCCTGTTAACGTTTGCGCTTACCCTGCTGCTCGCCCTGCCTCCACGCCCAGCGGATGCCCAGGTTGGTCCCGGCGGTGTGGGTAACCTCATCAATACGCAGCTCTGGCTCAAGTCAGACAGCCTCATTGCAATACAGCCACTATATTTTGTGACTAGCTGGTTTGACCTTTCCGGTCACATGCGCGACTTCTCTGCGGTGGTCACAGGACAGACTGTCCCTTCTGTTACACTGAATGCCATCAACGGCTACCCTGCAGTGACTTTCACTGATCAGGGAGGTGTGGGTGGCGACTTCCTCGGGTACAACGGATCGGTTGGCATATCAGGGTCCGATGCGGCAACCGTTGTGATTGTTGCAAGGAACACAACTATGGCTGATGAGCAGAACGGAGGCCTTTACATGGGGCAGAAGAATGCCGGCGGGGTCAATGCAGTAAGGAGTTACGGTCTCGAGTACTCAGACGCAGTCAGATTCAACGGACAAAGCCAGGTGTTCAACGGCGGGCACACTGCGGGCGACTGGAAGATAATCTATTACACCAACCCGGCCGGAGCCTCTGTCTCTGCCTATCGCGCCAGGCTCAACGGCAATCCGCTGACAGGTAGCTCTGCCTCCGCATTTGTGCCATCGCTGGTGTCAAACTACGCATTGGTCGGAGCCACCCAGATGAATGGCACTTACAATCCGGCAGGTTTTTTCAACGGGGACATAACTGAAATTGTTGTTTTCTCAGGGCAGCTCAACGATGCTCGCCGGGTGGTGCTTCAGAATAACCTCGGGGCGAAATACCTGCTGCCCATAGCAGACGATCATTATGTCTATGAGGTGACTCATTCGCATGATGTGTCGGGTATTGCGGCATTCAACGGGACAACCTTTACTAACGCCTGGTCAACAGGAATGCTGTCAGTTACATCACCGACAGGTCTCAGCGAGGGTGAATATCTTTTTTTCGGACATAACAAGGCAGGGGCTAAAACATGGACCACCGACGAGGTGCCGGCTCCCGGAACATTCCGTCTTCCGAGGGAGTGGCGATTTGACGAGACTTCCGACGTGGGAACCGTTACAATCAATATCCCTTCATCATCCCTCCCGGCTCTGCCTCCCGGATATCCCACAGTCGGAATACTGATTGACGATGACGGTGATTTCACCACTGGAGCCACAATGTACCGGCCAACACTTTCGGGCGGGGTATATACCCTTAACCGGAACATCACGGATGGGCAGTGTATGACAATTATCGCATTCCGTCCGGAAGTGAATTATACAGTACCGTCGGGTTCCGGTCCTGAAAGCACCACAAGCGCTGGCGTACAGGTTTCTCTGAACTACCCCCATACGAGTAACATCTCGTTCAGTTATGCAGCAACAGGAGGTACAGCAACTGCAGGAACTGATTACAATCTTATTCCCGGTACCGTTACAATTCCGGCTGGATCCGTAACCGGTTCATTCAACATAAACGTGATCAATGATGCTCTGGTAGAGCCATCTGAGACTGTCATAACCTCTATTTCAAATCCTTCTCCGGGACTCTCTATCGGCACTCAGAGCAGCCATACCTATACAATCCTGAATGAAGATTACGTCCGGGCATCGTTCTCTTCGGCCACAGCCTCAGGCCCGGAAGGCAATGCGGCCGCACCTGTTTCATCACTTCAGATAGTTGTCAGCGGAGGTATCATAAGCCAACCCGGCAGCCTGATCCTGATGGTTGCCAACGGCACAGCCTCCTCGGCAGACTGGTCACAGACAGGAAACCTGATTTCAATCCCGGCAGGAGACTATACCGTGCCGGTATCAATACCCATACCTGCATCAGTCCTGACAATACTTGGTGACCTCACTGTAGAACCGGATGAAACCATCAGCTTAAGCATGAATACATTCGTCACGGTGATTGCAGGACCGACAGTCAACTCTGTTTACACTATCCTTAATGACGACAGCTCTACAGCCAGCGTTTCCGCAACAACTCCGGTAATTGCCGAGGGAGGTCCGGGGGCAGCAGGCACAGGCACATTCGCATTTGCATTCAGCAATCCTGTATCAACAGCAAGGACTGTCTCATATACAGTTGCCGGCACAGCCACATCAGGGACAGACTTCGTTGCTCTTTCAGGCTCGTTTGTAATGCCAGCAGGGGCGCTAACATACAACCTTACACTTTCCTCCGTCGCTGATCTCATTGTCGAGGTCGACGAAACCGTACGGGTGACGATCACAGCTGTTTCAGGCTCACCGGTCGTCTCAGTGAACTCCACACCTGCCGTGATCACAATCGATGACGATGATATTCCGGGCATACTCTATTCACCTGCGGCGGTGAGCATGGCCGAGGGATCCACAGCCACCATCGAGGTCTGGCTGTCAAACGCACCTGCAGGTCCCGTTACAATAAACGTATCAACACTGATGGCGGGACTGCTCAATATCAGCCCGGTAACACTCACATTTAATTCATCAAACTTTTCAACCCACCAGGTAATTACACTTCAATCGGTCGAGAATGTTGTTCTGGGCAATCAGACGGATAATGTTATTCTTTCTGTGAATGATGCACTGTCATTTGATCCTTTCGATCCTCTGCCGGACATCAATATCCCCGTCACAATCGTGAACAATGACGTTGCTTCAATTGTGGTCAACCCTGTCAGCGTAACTGTTGCCGAGAACGGTACTGCTCTCTTTACAGTGGCGCTGTCAGCAGCACCTTCATCAGGCAGTGTTGTGGTGGACCTTGTCAGCAACAATATTGCTGTGGCCACGATAAACATACCGCAACTGACCTTTACAACAGCCAATTACAACGTTCCGCAGACAATTACAGTAACCGGAGTCAACAACAACACGGTTCCAGATGTATCGACGACAATCTCACTTGCTGTCAATAATGCGTTGTCTGACGACGGTTATGACGGTGTCACCGCAACCGTTAATGTCAATGTCACAAGTGATGACCTGGCTGGTTTTGTTGTAGCTCCTCTTTCCCTTACAATCAACGAAGGCGGACCGGCAGGTCAGTTCACAATTACGCTCACTTCGCAGCCTCTTACGGATGTTGTATTTAATCTTGTAAATGCAGCACCTGTAAATACAGCTCATCCTGCGCAGGTAACAATCACTCCTGCCAACTGGTCGGTGCCTGTTGTGGTTCCTGTCACTGCCGTAGATGATGCACTTGATGCAGACCGCACTGATATGATTGCCGTGTCTGTAAACCAGGCACTGTCGGACAACAGCTTTGATGCTCTGCCCGGTCAGAATGTCACTATCAATATCGAAGACAATGATCCTCCTGTAATAACTGGTTGTCCGTCAAATATCACTGTCAGCACGGCTCCAGGTACATGCTCGGCAATCGCAACCTGGACAGCACCAGTGTCGACGGCGCCGATGGTTTCGACCCATCTTCCCGGAGCAACCTTTTCAGCAGGGGTAACAACTGTAGTTTACACCTCCACCGATGCTGACGGAATGATTTCGACCTGCACCTTCACTGTAACAGTTAATGACGCCGAACAGCCTGTTGTCAGTTGCAGGGATTTGACAGTCGTCCTGGATGCCTCAGGCAATGCAACCATAATCGTCGCAGACCTGCTGGCAGCTGCACCAACGGATAACTGTGCCGTAGCTTCAGTCGCCCTTAGCAGAAATGCTTTTACATGTGCAGATCTGGGAAATGTAACGGTTACTGTTACAGCCACAGATGCAAGTGGCAATACAGCAATATGCAATTCAACCGTAACTGTAACCGAGCCTGCTCCGTCACCTTTCGATGCCGGACCTGATGCTGCAGTATGCGGCTCGGAAACAGGATTTCAGGTAGCCGGAGCATTCCACACAACCGGTACAGTCAGCTGGAGCAGCAGCGGCACAGGCACATTTGATGACAGCACGGCTGATAATCCATATTACACTTTTGGCACTGCCGACTATACAGCAGGATCAGTTATTCTGACAATGACAGTCACCGGAGCCGGAACCTGCAGCCAGGCAACCTCAACCGCCACGGTTACAATTAACGCCCTGCCCGTTATCAATGTCGCTGAACATAGCCAGATAACCTGCAACGGTGTTACTGACGGTGTGATACGTCTTGGTGTCACAGGAGGTCTGGCACCATACATATTCAGCGTTGACGGAGCACCATTCCAGCCGTCAGGCGATTTCACCGGGCTGGCTGCAGGGACCTACCTGTTTGAAGTAAGAGATGACAACGGCTGTGGCTCCGATACGACCCTGGAGATCACTGAACCGCTGCCGTTCATTGCTGTGATTGACGGAACCAGCAACGTCACCTGCAACGGCGCCTCGGACGGTTCAATCAACGCCACCCTTACCGGCGGCACTCAGCCCTATAGCATCAGCTGGACCGGTCCAGGCGGATGGACATCATCTCTGGCAACAATTACGGGTCTCTCTCCGGGCACCTATACTCTGACCGTCACTGACCTTAACTCCTGCACCAGTTACAGCTTCATTGAGGTTATCACGGAGCCTGATCCGATAGTGATCACCGGTGCTGTTCTTTCAGATTACGGTGGTTACGGAGTCACATGCTCTGAGTCAACAGACGGATCAATAGCAGTCACAGCACAGGGTGGAACACCTCCGCTTGACTTCAGCTGGACCGGACCCGGTGGATTTATTTCCGATGAGTCAACTCTTACCGGCCTGAGTGCAGGTATTTATAACCTGACGGTGACAGATGCCGTACTCTGTACCAAAACTGTTACTTACACCCTTACAGCCCCTGAACCTGGTTTAATTACGGCAACCATTACGGAGGCTTCCTGCCCGGATACACCTGACGGCAGTATTGATCTCACAGTAACCGGAGGCTCGGGTACGCTGACATACCTGTGGAATGACGGAACGGCTACGGCCGACCGTATTGCGATTCTTCCCGGTGACTATTCAGTCACTGTGACGGACGGTAACGGGTGTGAGCAGACCTATGAGGTAACCCTTGGCGTGGAAGGTTACGACTGCCTGCGGGTCTATGAAATCATAACACCCAACGGGGACGGCCGGAATGATACATGGCATCTCCGCAACGCAGAACTGTATCCAGATGCAGAGATTTTTGTCTACACACGCTGGGGAAAGCTTGTATACAACACCAGGAATGCCACTGATCAATGGGACGGAACCTTTAACGGTAAGTTACTGCCCAACGACTCGTATCATTATGTAATTCACCTGAATGACGGATCAGAACCGCGTACGGGGATAATCTCTATTATCAGCAAATAACCAGATAACCGGAAGGAGATATGAAACCATTGAAAATAATAGCAGTTCTTGGCCTTCTGGCGGTTATGCCTGTTTTGCCGGCACAGCAATTTCCGCTGTACAGTCAGTACATAATGAACGGGTTCCTTATCAATCCTTCATATGCCGGCAGCGACTACTATACCACCTTTGGGCTGACTGTCCGCGAACAGTGGCTGAATCTGCCTGAGGCACCCAGTACATATGCTGCCGCTTTCCAGACCAGGATTCTGAATGACAGTTACATAACTAAATCAACTGCTGTAAGGAAGAAGATTGACAGACCTACAAAGGGAGGCAGGGTAGGAGTAGGCGGTTACCTCTTCTCAGATCATAACGGCATCATGCACCGGACCGGTATGCAACTGGCCTATGCCTATCATCTGCCCATCGGCATTGATCAGCAACTGTCTTTCGGTATTTCGCTCAGCGCATACCAGTACTATGTTGACATAAACGGAGCGGTGATGCCGGAAGATGTTCAGGATGATCTGCTTAATAACTATGATCAGGTGGTTTACATCCCCGATGCCAACTTCGGTGTAAGCTACATTACAAGGAATTATTATGCCGGATTTGCAATGACAAACCTCTTCAGGGGATCCTTCATGATAGGCAACGGAGGTGACAACGGCCGCTCGCAATTGGGTCATTATTTCCTCACGGGAGGAATAAGACTCTACCCGGGGGTGGACTGGATCATTGAGCCGTCTGTAATGATCAAATCATCTGACATGGTTTTCAAGTCGTTCCAGGTTGACCTGACGGGAAGGGTTTATTACAAGGATGACTACTGGCTTGGCCTGTCATACCGTACAGGCGATGCCGTTATTCTGCTTGCCGGAGTCAAGGTGGACAGGTTTTATCTCGGCTATGCATTTGATTTCACCATGTCAGAGATCCGCAGCTACACTTACGGGACACACGAGCTGACGGTTATGGCGCGCTTTGGCGACAACCCGAGGCGATACAGGTGGATCAATAAATACTGATGAGGACCATCATAATATTTGTCCTGGTTGCTGCGGCCTGCCTGGGCTGTGATCCTCTTGCCGGTCCGGTCAGCGGACGCCTCGGTTTCTCATCGGATACAATTTCATTTGATACGGTTTTTTCGGGCTTCGGATCGACTACCCTGGAGTTCAGTGTAAAAAACCTTGAAGATGAACCGCTTCTGATTGACCGCATCTGGCTGGGCGGAGCCGGAACATCGCCATTCATGCTGAATATTGACGGCGATGCTGTTACAGAGGCCAATGATGTTATTTTGGCCAAAGGCGACAGCATATTCATCTTTGTCGAGGTGTTGATTGATCCCACAGGAGGCGATCAGCCGGTATCCGTTCTTGATTCAGTGAACTTCCTTTCGGGAAGCGTTTCGCGAAGGGTAATTCTGGAGGCATGGGGTCAGGATATAACCCTTGTTGACGGAGATGTACTCAGTAATACCGTCTGGACGGAGGGTAAGCCTTATGTGATCAATGACGCTCTCCTGATTGATACACTTGTTACCCTAACTCTCAATCCCGGCACCAGGGTTTATATGCATCACGGAGCCTCTGTCATAATAGCAGGAACGATCCATGCCAACGGTACGCCGGACAAGCGGATCATCTTTGCAACGGACCGGCTGGAAAAGGATTACGAGGATGTGCCCGGACGATGGAAGGGGCTTGAATTTCTCAGCTGCAGTCGAAACAACGTGCTGAATAACACTGACATAAGAAATGCTGAAATAGCCGTTATTATCGAAGGTGAGATAGCCTCCGTTCCAGACCTCAGTATTAACGGGTCTATGCTCATTCATAACTCGGTTTCATCCCTGGCTGCTCGCTATGCTGAGATTTTTGCCGTCAACTCAGTCTTTGGCCACTCAGGTTTCAGCACGGTGTCATTACGGGAAGGAGGCAGTTATGAGTTCATTCACTGTACTCTGAACAACAGGTGGGAATACAGCCACCGGACTGAGCCGTCACTCTTTATTTCGCCTGGCGACGGTGTGATGCCGTCAGTCTCGGTAGTCAATACAGTCATCAGCGGCAACCTCAGCAATGAGATGGTGATTGATGCTTCTGTCGCAGATGCTTCATTGAGGTTCCGTGCAGACAGCTCCCTGATCAAGGTAGACACAATGGCTGCCAGCTGGTACTCAACCACCCTGTTCCGCAATGTAATCACCACTCCATTGCCACGGTTCATTGATGAGTCAGCCTGGGACTTCAGGCCTGATTCACTATCACCCCTTCTTGACCGTGCTGGCAAGTCCGAGATGGCAACCTGGCACACGGATATCAGGAACAAGCCCCGTCCCACTGGTGCCGGACCCGACATTGGGGCATTTGAAAGGCAGGACGGAGAGAAGAGGAAGGAGAAGGAAGAGTGACAGAATAATCCGGTCATGAAAGCCGCCATCATAATAGCCCTTTTATTTCTGTTGTATGTCAAACATGCACCTGCCCAGGAGTTTAGTGTGATGTTCTATAATGTTGAAAACCTGTTTGACACGTTTAATGATACGGTTAAGAACGATGAGGAGTTCCTGCCAGGAGGTGAGAGACGATGGACCGCCTCCAGGTATTATAAGAAGCTGAACGCTATCGCCCGAGCTATTACCGCTGCCGGGGAGTGGGAGCTTCCGGCCCTTATCGGGCTGTGCGAGGTCGAAAACGAAGAGGTGTTGAAGGATCTGATCTTCGGTACAATTCTCTCAGCTGGCAACTACGGCATCGTGCACCGGGAGTCACCTGATCCCAGGGGTATTGACGTCGCACTGCTTTACAGACGCGACCGATTCCGGGTTGCCGATTCGAGGGCATGGCTCCCTGATACTCCGGACAGTATACCTGTTTCGACGCGAAACCTGCTATATGTCAAGGTTACCGAAGGTGCTGACACTCTTCACCTGGTCCTCTGTCACCTGCCATCGCGAAGAGGCGGGGTGCTTGCTGCTGAGGACCTGAGGAACAGGATGATAAGGCTGGCAGGGAGCAGGGTTGATTCAATCATGAGTGCATCAGGCGGAAGCGCTGCAGTTATAGTTATGGGCGACTTCAACGCCACACCGGAAGATGACCTGATGACCATACTGACAGGCAACGGTAACCTGGTTAACCTCTCCGCCGCTCTTTCCCGGGAGGGAAAAGGATCATATAAATATCAGGGCAAATGGGAGATGATAGACCAGGTACTGGTTTCACCCTTCATAGCAGATTCCGCAGGAGTCTGGCATACGGCACCAGGCAGTTTCCGGGTGGTTGATGCTCCATTTCTTTTAACCCAGGATGAAACCTACCCTGGTGTAAAGCCATTCCCTGCTTACGGAGGTTACAGGTGGTCAGGGGGATATTCTGATCATCTCCCCGTAATAATCAGGGTGGTACGCAGATAAGTATTAAACTGGTGTAAGCCCCAGTTCCATCCCTTTCCTGATCATGAATTCCCGTGCTGCTGAATATTCATTTGGAATCACACCGTCGAGTATGGCCTCTTTGATGGCGGTTTTAATTACACCCACAACAGGGCTGGGGGGGATGCCAAATGTTGCTATTATCTCCTCTCCGTGAACCGGTGGCTGGAATGTCCTGACAGCATCCTTTTCCTCTATCTCCGCCAGCTTACGCCGCACCATCGCGAAGTTTTCCCGGTGTTTATGCACCTTCATCCGGTTGCCTGAGGTGATGTCCGCCTCGCAAAGCAGCATCAGGTCGTCAACATCTTCACCTGCTTCGAAGAGGAGCCTGCGGACGGCCGAGTCTGTCACCTCGTCCTGAACAAGGGAGATGGGTCTCAGGTGAAGTCCCACGAGCTTTTGGACGTACTTCATCCTGTCGCTGAGCGGGAGTTTGAGCCGCTTGAATATTTCCGGCACCATTTTGGCACCCAGGAACTCATGTCCGTGAAATGTCCATCCCGTGCCGGGCACGAATTTCTTTGTTGCCGGCTTGGCCACGTCATGCAGGAGTGCCGCCCAGCGCAGCCAGAGGTCGTCACTCTTTGCCGCCAGGTTATCAAGTACCTTGATCGTGTGATGGAAATTATCCTTGTGCCCTTTCCCTTCCTTGTCCTCAACCCCTTTGAGCCTGGCAATCTCAGGCAGGATCAGGTTGAGGAGCCCGGTCTGCTCCAGCAGGATAAACCCCGAGGAGGGAGTGTCAGTAGCCATGATCTTGTTTAGCTCTGTTGTAATCCTCTCGGCTGAAACGATTTTTATCCTCTCCGCATTTCGGCTGATTGAATCAAGAGTATCTTCAGCTATTGTGAACCTGAGCTGGGAGGCAAAGCGTACAGCCCTCATCAT
>Ga0116155_10002243_pt1 | contig 13213 bp, 11 predicted proteins | sample AD_UKC032_MetaG_FD_89890 | JGI IMG/M metagenome (GOLD analysis project Ga0116155, IMG submission 89890) | Active sludge microbial communities of municipal wastewater-treating anaerobic digesters from USA - AD_UKC032_MetaG | ecosystem: Engineered > Bioreactor > Anaerobic > Digestate | place: USA...
GACGGTGAACTATTTCTCCGGGGACAGGGCCTTTTTCAGGGCTATTACAAGGACCCGAAAGCAACGGCTGCGGCCATAGACGCCGAGGGTTGGTTTCATACGGGAGACATTGCCTTCATGGACGACGAGGGATTCCTGACCATTACGGACCGGAAAAAAGATCTGATCGTTACGGCAGGTGGCAAAAACATTGCCCCGCAGAACATCGAAAATCTCATTCGCACGTTGCCGCTGATCAGCCAAGTCATGGTTTACGGCGATCGTCGCAAGTATCTGACGGCTTTGATCACCCTGAATGAACAAGAGCTGCGGAATTTTGCCGAACGGGAAAATCTTATCGATGGGGAAACGGCCAGTCTGGCTGATCATCCTAAAATATTGCAGGCTGTAGCCGATCAGGTGCAGGCCGTTAACAGTCGTCTGGCGCCATACGAACAAATCAAGCGCTTTACCATCCTCCCGCAAGATTTTACTGAAGAAGCGGGTGAACTGACGCCGACGCTCAAGATCCGCCGCCGCGAAATCATCAAACACTATGGCGATAAGCTTGATGACCTCTATAGCCCATGAGGCTGCATTTTTTCTTTAATTTCAGCGAAAACTTTTCAGACTTTTTCATGACAGCATTCGTGTTTTTGTCAGCTTCTATCTTTTCAAAAGATAGGATTATTGATCAATGTGTGTTATAGCCGTTCCGCCGGTTTGTCTGGCCACCCGCAGATGATCCGCGGAGTCTGTTAGCGATGAGGTATTCCTATGCAAGAAATTCTGGTTGTGACTGCGATCGCCGTGGCGATATTTTTTCTTCCCCGGTTGATGGGCAAAAAGCCGGAGCCCGAATACAAACCCTACCGCCGCAGTCTTGGAATAGTCCTGCCGGGATGGATGCGTCTCGCCATTCTTGTTACGATCCTGTGGGTTGCCGGCTGCGCCGCCTTAATGAAACCCTGGGCGAACAGCCCTCTTTCATTTTTCTACATCGGTCTGGGGCCGATCCTTGTTTTCTGGGGTATTGTCTGGGTATGGTTCGGCTATAAAAAACACCGGCGCTGAGGGCTTTGTCTTCTCATCACGCCGGAACTTTAGGAGCGTAATTCTGTTTCCCATCGGTGTTGATGATGATTGTCGGCAACAATCATTTAATCTTTTGCAGCATCTCACCCATCATTTTGTGGACCAGGTTGACGGCTTTTAACGGTCGGAGCATGACCTTGAAGTCGGAAATTCTGCCGTCTTCACCCCATGTGATCATGTCCACGCCGTTGATGGAAATGCCGTCAATCACGGTCTGAAACTCCAACACGGCATGGTTACCGGAAATGACTTCTCTCAGATACTTAAACGTATCGTTGTTGAGGACGTGCATCGCCGCGGTTAGATATAATGTAGTGATCGGCTTTCCCACTTGCGGTGTATGGACCACGGGGGAATGGAAGACAACCTGCTCAGCCAGGATATTGTCCAGACCTTCCGCGTCCCTGGCGTCAACCAATTTGTGCCATGTGGCGATGGTGTTTTCAATCATAGTCAACCCTCATGTTTATTGGCCGGGTATCACGATTCGTGAAGCTTCCTCACGCTCCATCTGTTTAGCCTCGGCAATCATGGCCTGAACAGCTTTTTCAATAGCGTCTGGTAATTTAGCGGCTGCATCGCTGAGCGTCTTGGCCCCTTCAATCAAGCACTGAACCGGAATCGGTCCGTTAGGGGACATCAACTGGGCCATGCCGGTGAAAAGGGGTTCCCGGCTTTCATCCGGCGAGCCGTCAATCTTGACGGGCGTAAGACGCCGGATCGTGGCATACGTCAGGTCCGTGAAGGACTCTTCTCGATAAAGGTTATCGGGATTTATTTTGATATTCGTTATTTTGGGTTCGTTGGCGTTACTCATGAGCTGTCTCCTTCTTTCTAGGGGGTTGATGATTCATCCGTCCCGAAAAATAATGGAAACTGCAAGCGAAACGGCCTCCCTTTTTTCGGATCATTGCCTGTTTCCCTACACTGAAAAGGCTGAAGGGTCAAGAAGGGATATCGGCGATGATCGGGTCAGGCCGGGTCTTTGAATATCGGCGCACGCTTGGTAAAGTTTGCCGAAACAGCCTCCAATTGGTTGGGACTCCCCATGAGCGTCATCATCAGCTCGGATTCCATCATCAATCCTCTGCCGGAGTCACCATGCCACACTTCATTGATGAGCTTTTTCGCCGCGCGAATGGCATCGGGATTTTTGGATGCGATCTCCCCGGCCAGGGCCATGGCTTCTTCATGGGGTTTTTCGCAGACGTGCGTCACCAGATTCAATCGGGCCGCTTCTTCACCTTTGATGGTTTTCCCCGTAAAGATCAATTCCTTGGCCATATCAATCGATACGACATCGCGGATGGTCTGAGTCACACTCATATCCGGAATCAATCCCCATCTCATTTCCATGATAGAGAATTTTGCGTCCGGCGTGCTGAATCGAATGTCAGCCCCCATGGCGATCTGGAAACCGCCGCCCAACGCAACACCATGAATGGCCGCAATAACCGGCACGGGGAGCTCTTTCCATCCATAACCGATATGCTGATAGATGTTGGAAATCCGGTTCTGGTATCGATCCGTGAGATTGGGGAACTTATTTTCTCCGGCCTGCATGGCCGCAAAGTTCTCAATATCAAGTCCGGCACAAAAGCTTTTGCCTTCGCCGGAGATGACAACAGCCCGAACGCCGGGCTCCTTCGCCAGCCGGTTAATGGCGCCCGCCATGGCGTCGATCATGGCAAAGCTCAACGCGTTGTATTTTTCAGGTCGGTTGAAACGGACATCCGCCACATGATTTTCTATTGAAATCTTTACAAGTTCGCTCATGGTTCCTCCTTTGAGGGGCTAATTGGTTTTTACATGGGTCCGCTGAACCGGTCGCCGTTCTACATCGCTTCCACGCGGCAGGGTACGTAGCGATGGATGGGCGTTCCAAACTGGTCGCGGTGTGTATTTTTGGTAAGGCGATTCACATTGGCACCGTATTTGACGCCGTTGTAAACCAATCCGAAACCATGTGGTATCACGACGTGCCCCTTGCGCGCCGTGTCCGTGATTTCCAATTCAATTTCTTCCATCCCGGCTTCCGTTGTTACTCTGACTTGTTGGCCATCTTTTAAATTCAAAGCAGCCGCATCGTCAGGGTGCATGGCCAGCGTGCAGGCGCGCTTGCCTTCGTTCCATACAGGATCGCGCATCAATGTATTGGCGTTTTTATCGATGTGCTTTCCCGCCATGAGGATGAGCGGAAATTCCGCAGGAAGCGTCAGCGCAGCTTCTTCTCTGTCCGCGTCAATGGCTTTGAGTTCATCGAGCAGTTCCGGAATATGCAGGTTGACTTTGCCGTCTTCCGTCTTGATTTCTGCAAAGTTGTTTTCCGGATCGAGTTGTCCCACCCAGATGCCTTCCGGATGATCGAGAATCTGCTGAAAAATTTCTTCACCCAGTGTCAGGCCTGACTTAAAGCCCGCTCGGATGGCATTTTTATACAATGACTTCGGGGCAACCTGCAGCATGCCCCAGAGCGCCGCCAAATGCACCGAGCCCATTGCCTTGCCCAGCGTCTTTCCCAGGATAAACGGCATGGCCTTCATGGCTTTTGGCTCTGTCATGGCATACTCCATCAGGGCCTTGGCAAAGACAGGACGGCTCTCGAAAGCTGCTTGGTAGAGGCTTTCCGGAATCGGCGGAATCAGCCCCAGTTTGTCGGCAAGCCTTAAGTGGACTTCGCCCAGTTCCAACGGCTCTCCCTCTGGTTCGATGATGGGACGCCGCATCTGGAAATATATTCCGGGATAAGTTATCGGGAAAAACGTGCCGTCCCAGGATTCGTAGCCGGTGCGGGAAGGCAGGACATAATGGGAAAGGGCGGCTGTTTCCGTCATAGCGACTTCCCCGGTCACCAGAAGATCCAGGCGTTGAAATGCCTTTTCATACGCTGTCGTGTCCGCATATGAGCGCAGCGGGTTGGATTGTGTAACGATCACGGCTCTCAGTCTTTCGGGATGATCGGATAGAATTTCTTCCGGCATGACGTTGGGTGGAAAGGAACCGCAGACCGGAAAGGAATTGGTGGCGACCGTTCGCCAGATTTTGGCGTCTCTTTCATCGCTGTTGGGGCCGATGGGCATCATGTGGCCGTTAATGACATTGCCGCCGGGTACGCAAAGTCTTCCGCAGATCGCCATCAGGATCACGATCAGATACGAGTTTAGGCCGCTGTGACGTCCCATGTAAATGCCGAGGTCGTAGCGCAGGGACGATTTGCGTGTCGCATAAAGTCTGGCGACTTCGCGAACCTGATCAAAATCAAGCTCACAGACTTTGACGGCGGCGCGGGCATCGAAGTTTTTGAAATAGGATTCCACCGACTCGAAACCGGATGTGCGGCAGGCCAGATACTCCTGGTTTGCCCATCCTTCTTTTAAAATGATGGAAATCATGGCTTTGAGCAGCAGGGCATCCGTACCGGGGCGGATGCGTAAATGAATGTCGGCGAGTTTTGCGGTTTCTGATACGCGTGGATCGACCACGATCAACATTTTATCCTTATCTTTGGACAGACGCTGAAGCTTGCGCGGAGCCTGCGGGATCTGATGGCTCTGCATGCCGTTCCAGCCAAATATCAAAAGAACGTCGGTATTATCGACATCCGGCTGATCATGAAGGTACTGCTTTCCGTGCGTTCGCCCGCAAACCCAGAAGGCGCCGGAAAATTCCTGTGCAAGCGCGCTGTACTGGTATTGTGATCCCAGTGACCGCATCAGACGCACGCCGAAAGCCGCTTCGAAATGACAGCCCTGTCCGCCGCCGCCCATGTAGGCAAAGGAGCGGGGGCCGTATTGGCCGATAATATTTTTGAGCTTGACTGCGATTTCATCGATGGCCTGGTCCCAGGAAATCCGTTCAAATTTATCGCCGACTTTTTTCAAGGGATATTTCAGGCGGTCGGCGTTGTGCTGATGATAGGCGACATTCATGCCTTTGCGGCAGAAATATCCTTCGCTTCTTTGGTTAGATTTATCCGGTTTCGCCTTGACGATGCGATTGTTTTCCACCTCGATTTCCAGGCCGCAGTTCTGCGCACATAATACACATCCGGTTTTATGGATGGTTCCCATGATTGCTCCTTTCCCCGGCAGTATGGCCGGATGTCCGACGCGCACTTTTATGGGCCGAGCGCCAGAAGACGAAGTTTTTTAATGATGTCATGTAAATCCTGTTTTTCTGCGAGGGTTAAACCTTGCAGAAACTCTAAATTGCTTTCGGCTATCACTCTGGTTGCTTCCCGGCTCATGGCTTTACCTTTTTTAGTCAGATGAATGTGGATCGATCGACGGTCGTCGGGATTGCCCTTGCGTTCGATAAACCCCGTGGACTCCAGGCGGTCAAGAAGGCCCGTGAGCGTTGCGCTGTCCAGCTCGGTCCTTTTACCGAGTTCACTGGATGTGATTTGATCTTCTTTATCAAGAAAGCCCAGAACCATAGCCTGCACGGATGTGATGCTGAGTTCGGAAACCTTTTGGCTGAGAAACCGGTTGGCGATTTGATGGACTTTTGCCAGTTGAAAGAAAATACAATCCGTTTCGAGCATAAAAATGAATTTATCCTTGCATGCAATTTACTTGTGTACGAGGATAATGGAGAACAGACTGTTTGTCAAATTATTTTTTACTCTGGAGAATATAGACTGACGAACAAGGGGTTGCAACCACCCATGAAGGGTGGCAAGACCCCTTGTTCTGAGCTAGTCTCAGAATTTAATCGGATACTTCGACTGTAACGCGCGCCGGTCTGGGATGCCGCTGCGGCCGCCCAGCTGCTCGCTGACTCGCGCCGCCGCCCACGCGCCCAGATCGAGGGATTTTTCAGCATGCCACCCTTGAAGCATTCCATACGTTAATCCCGCATGAAAGATATCACCGCAGCCGGTGGTATCGATGGCGTTTGCCGGGTAGGCTTCTTTGTGAATGAATCGTCCGTCAATTAAGGCCATATAGCCTTTCGCGCCCAGCGTGACGCCCGTGAAGCGGATGCCCTTGTCCGCCAGCATCCGGCAGGTCTCTTCCGGTGTCCCGGCCAGCGCGTTGGAAAATGTTTCCGACGTGACAAAGCAGTCGCTGAATTTGGCGATTTCCAGCATCCCGTCACGCAGCGTTCCCGCATCCACGATCACGGGAATGCCTGCGGCTTTTGCCTTGCGGCAGGCCCATAGCGAAGCTTCGGGAAACAAACCATCCGTATGCAGGGCCGAGCTTTTTAAAAGCAGGTCGATGTCCAGTTCTTCCGGCTGCAACGGAAGGCCTGTGGGTCTTTGCCAGAAAATCGTCCGGCGGGCTGAGGAAGGTTCGCTCACGATAAAGGCGAATTGCGAATGCTGATGTTTGCGGATTTGAAGTCCGGACGTGTTGATGCCTTCGTCGGAAAGTGACGCCATAATTTGCGTGCCGAAATCGTCATCCCCTGCGACACCCGCCATGTGGCAATTAGCGCCCCAGCGTTGAAGCGCAACCAGCGCCGTGGCCACCGGTCCGCCTCCCTGAACCACCAGATGCGTAAATTCACATTTCACGTCCGGCGGGGGATAGGCCGGTATCAGGCCGATATAATCAAGCGAGCACTGACCGATACCGAAGACCAGGGGTATTTGATTCACGATTCTTCCTTTCCTTCGGTGTTTTTAATAGCATGCATAAAAGGAAATGTGAAAATAAAAAAGAAGGTTCGCAAGAAAAATATTGATAAGTATTTCAAGGAGCTGTAATAAGAACGTCATAAAAAAATTGTCAAAATCTCTCTGCCTGAAAATTAAGGAACTGACCCATGCCTGCTCCGCAGCTTATTATTGACCTGGTTGAACGGTTCGAACGCAATATTGAATCCTATAAATCCAACGGATATAACGAAACGCAGGTTCGCCGCGAATTCATCGATCCTTTTTTTGAAGCACTGGGCTGGGATATCAACAACAAAGCGGGACATGCCGAAGCATACAAGGATGTCATTCATGAAGACGCCGTCAAAGTCAGCGGCGTTACCAAAGCGCCGGACTATTCCTTCCGCATTGGCGGCCAGCGCAAGTTTTTTGTCGAAGCCAAGAAACCTTCCGTCAATCTCAAAGATGCGCCCGCCGCCGCTTTTCAGGTGCGGCGTTACGCCTGGTCGGCCAAGCTGCCGCTCTCCATCGTGACCGACTTTGAAGAATTCGCCGTTTACGACTGCCGCATCAAGCCTGATCAAAAAGACAAATCCGACAAAGCCCGTATCATTTATTATGACTATCGCCAGTATGCCGACAAATGGGACGAAATCGCTTCCGTCTTTTCCAAAGACGCCATTCTCAAAGGTTCTTTTGATAAATATGCCGAATCCAGCAAGGCCAAACGCGGCACTTCTGAAGTGGATAGCGCCTTTCTGGCCGAAATTGAAAGCTGGCGTGACGCGCTCGCGCGTAACATCGCCCTGCGCAACACTTTGAGCGTGCGCGAACTCAACGACGCCGTCCAGCGCACCATCGACCGCATCATCTTTTTGCGCATTGCCGAAGATCGCGGCATTGAAGATTACGGCGCGCTGCGTTCACTTTGCAACGGCAGCAACATTTACGGACGATTGCAGGAACTTTTCTACAAGGCCGACGACCGCTACAACTCCGGCCTGTTTCACTTCCGCAACGAAAAGGATCAGGCCGAGCCGCCCGACAATCTGACGCCCAAACTGGTTATTGACGACAAGACGCTCAAAGAAATTCTCACGCGCCTTTACTATCCCGATTCGCCCTACGAATTTTCCGTCCTACCTGCCGATATTTTGGGACAGGTTTACGAACAATTCCTGGGAAAGGTGATCAGGCTTACCAGCGATCACCGCGCCGTGGTGGAAGACAAGCCCGAAGTCAAAAAAGTGGGCGGCGTTTTCTACACGCCGACCTATATCGTGGATTACATCGTTAAAAATACCGTGGGCAAACTTCTGGAAGGAAAAAATCCGAAAACAGCGGAGAAGCTGCGCATTCTTGATCCCGCCTGCGGTTCCGGTTCGTTTCTGCTGGGCGCGTATCAGAATCTTCTCGACTGGCATTTGCAGTGGTATTCCGGAAACGATCCCGAAAAACACGCCAAAGCCAAAAGGCCGATACTCTATAAAGGATACGGCGACACATGGCATCTGACCACCGCCGAACGCAAAAGGATTCTGCTCAACAATATTTACGGCGTGGATATCGACATTCAGGCCGTCGAAGTTACCAAGCTTTCGCTGCTCTTAAAGGTGCTGGAAGATGAAACCTCCGATACGCTTAACCGCCAGCGGGTTCTTTTCCATGAGCGCGCGCTGCCGAATTTGGGCGCGAACATCAAGTGCGGCAATTCGCTCATTGGGCCGGATTTCTACGACGGCAAACAAACGACCATGCTCGATACCGAAGAAGCCCAGCGCATCAATGTGTTCGACTGGCAGGCGGAATTCCCGGAAATATTCAAAGCCGGCGGTTTCGACGCCGTCATCGGAAATCCGCCGTACATCCGCATTCAAGCATTAAAAGAATGGGCACCTAAGGAAGTAGAATTCTATAAGGTAGCTTATCAGTCTGCCCGAAAAGGCAATTATGATATTTACGTCGTATTTGTTGAAAAAGGCTTGCAGTTACTCAATAAGACAGGCCGCATTGGCTTTATTCTGCCGCACAAATTCTTTAACGCACAATACGGTGAACCATTGAGGAAAGTAATTTCCAAAGGTAAACATCTGGCCGACGTTGTGCACTTCGGAGACAAACAGATATTTGTCAACGCTACGACTTATACTTGTTTGTTGTTTTTAGAAAAACAAGCTCAAAAGATTTTTGGATTCGATAAGATACAAGATATAGAGGTATGGAAAGTTAATACGGGTATTAATGTGACTCGTAATCTCATTTCTTCCGAATTGATCGGCGATGGAGAATGGAACTTTGCTACGGGGAAAGATGGAGAGTTATTTTCCCGCTTGAATGCCATGCCTCAGAAGCTTGACCATGTGGCCGATATTTTTGTCGGATTACAAACGAGCGCAGATAAAGTTTTCATCATGAATCTAGTACGTGAAAATGATAATACAATGTTGCTAAAATCAGTTGTGCTGGATCAGGAATGGGAATTAGAGAAAGGACTTTTGCATCCGTTGATCAGTGGTACTGACGTGAATCGCTTCAGTCAACTTCCAAATAGACAGTATATAATCTTTCCATACAATGTAAGCAACGGGGTAAAACTTATCGACTTCAAGGAAATTCAGCGGGATTATCCCAAGACAGCGAAATACTTATTGGCAAACAGAAGTATTCTTGAAAAACGCGAGAAGGGTAAGGTTAAAGACTCCGGCTGGTATGGCTATATTTATCTTAAGAACATGACTCGACAATCTATTATCAAGCTCTGTGTACCACGTCTTGTGGAACACCTCTATGCTGCTATTGATCATAATGGAAGTCACTATCTAGATAATGTTGATGTTGGCGGAATTACTCTCAAATCTGGCTTTGAAGATCAAAACCTTTATTACCTGTTGGGATTGATTAATTCAAGACTTCTTCGTTGGTTTTTCCCCTTTGTCAGCGCACCTTTTCGAGGGGGGTGGCTTTCAGCTAACAGACAATTTTTATCTCAAGTACCTATCCGCACTATCGACTTTACAAATCCGAACGAAAAGAAAATGCACGACAACATGGTGCAACTCGTCGAACAGATGCTTTCCTTGAATAAACAACTGACCGAGGCCAAAACCGGCCATGAACAGACGCTGCTCCAGCGTCAGATTGAAGCGACCGACAAGCAGATTGACAAACTGGTTTACGAACTCTACGAACTGACGCCCGAAGAAATTAAAATCGTCGAGGCTGGATAATCACTACCATGAAAATCCGACTTGACATGTCGAATTTTCATGGTATGTTCATTCCATGCAAATTAAAAGAAACGCGGAGATTGAAATATTAAACAGTCTTGTCCGGAATAATTCCGTCGTCGCTATTCTAGGTCCGAGACAGTGCGGCAAAACAACGCTTTCCCGTCAGTTTGCTTCTCAATGGAAGTCTGAGGCGACTTTTTTTGATCTGGAACATCCGCGTGACGTTCAGCGCCTTGAGGAGCCGATGCTCGCGCTGGAAAACATCAGCGGGCTGATTGTAATTGATGAAATTCAAAGAACGCCTGATTTGTTTCCTGTGCTTCGCGTTCTTGCTGATCGCAATAAGAAAGCAAAGTACCTGATTCTGGGTTCCGCATCGCGGGATTTAATCAGGCAGTCTTCTGAAACGCTGGCCGGACGAATCAGCTATCTGGAAATAGGCGGCTTTTCCTCCCAACTGGTGGGAGCGTCAAAAACGGAAAGATTATGGATAAGAGGCTCGTTTCCCAGATCTTTCCTGGCTCAGAATGAAGCGGCGTCCTATCAGTGGCGGCAGGACTTTATTGCCACTTTTCTGGAAAGGGATATCCCGCAGTTGGGAATTAATATCCCGGCCAAAGCGCTGGGACGTTTCTGGAGAATGCTTGCGCATTATCACGGCCAGGTATTCAATGCCTCGGAAATCGGCAGAAGCCTTGGGGTATCAGATCACACCGCGCAGCGATATCTCGATTTGCTTTCTGGAACGTTTATGGTGCGTCAGTTAAGGCCATGGTATTCCAATACAAAGAAAAGGATTGTCAAAAGACCGAAAATTTATTTCCGTGATTCGGGAATCCTGCATGCTTTGTTTGCTTTGGAAAATAAAAAGGATGTCCTTTCGCATCCTAAACTGGGAGCTTCATGGGAAGGTTTCGCCCTGGAAGAAGCTGTAAGAACAGCGGGGTTGAAAGAAGAAGAGGTTTTCTTCTGGAGTGTTCATAGCGCCGCGGAAGTTGATCTGGTGTTTCCAAAGAAAGGCCGGCTCTATGGTCTGGAAGTCAAATATGTGCAGGCGCCGAGAGTTACAAATTCGTTGCGGTCGGCAATGGCTGAGTTGTCGTTAAGTCATTTATGGATCATCTATCCCGGCAAAGTATCCTACCCGCTGGATAAAAATATCACGGTAATTCCGATGTCGGATTTGAATAAGATAAAAATTTAACAGGGGGAATTCTCTGAACAGACATTAATACAGCCGGAGTGACGCGACGGACAAACAAATCGACAAACTGGTTTATGAATTGTATGAATTGACCCCGGAAGAAATCGCCATCGTGGAGAAGCAATAACCATAGAACAAGGGGTTGCAACCCCTTGTTCTATTATTTCTCTCTGCATACACGATTGACAAAGATAACGGAGGCTGATAAGCAAAATAAAAATTCGGGGTGGCGGGCGTAGGTCCTGTCTGAGATAATACCCGTTGAACCTGATCTGGGTAATGCCGGCGTAGGGAGAAATAGAGATTTCATTTTGAACCCTTTCTCTCTTATGGCGAAAGGGTTTTTATTTTGAAATCAAAACAGGAGAAGGAAGAATGAAGATAAAGGCAGCGGAAATTTTTAAATCAGTTGAGGATATTCGGGCAAAGACTCCCTTGATCCACAATATTACCAATTACGTGGTGATGAACAATACCGCCAACGCGCTCCTGGCGATTGGCGCTTCGCCGGTGATGATTCACGCGGAAGAAGAAGTGGAAGACATGGCGGCTATCGCCTCCGCGCTGGTCATCAATATCGGGACATTGAGCCCCCCCTGGGTACGGGGGATGTTCAAGGCATTGGCCAAAGCGGTGTCCAAAGGTGTTCCTGTGGTCATTGATCCGGTGGGTGCGGGCGCAACCCCCTATCGCACGCAAACAATTCGCGAACTGATCAGCGCCGACCAGCCGACGATTATTCGGGGCAATGCCTCCGAGATTATGGCGCTGACCGACGACCGGTTGAAAACCAAAGGCGTGGACAGCACCACCGCATCCAATGAGGCGCTCCACGCCGCGCAAAGCCTCAGCAAAAAACATCAATGCGCCGTGTGCGTCAGCGGAGTTGTCGATTATATCGTGGAAGGCGAGCGGATGATGAAAGTGGCCAACGGCCATCCCATGATGACGAAAGTGACGGGCCTGGGCTGCACGGCCAGCGCTTTGTGCGGCGCTTTTGCCGCCGTGGAAAAAGATCCGCTGGTGGCGGCGGCTAAAGCGATGGCGGTCATGGGCATTGCTGGAGAAATGGCTGTTGATAAATCGGCGGGTCCCGGATCGCTGCAGATGAATTTTCTGGATATTCTTTATAACTTGTCGGAAAATGACATCAGCCAACATTTAAAAATGGAGGAATAGCCGTGAGAGGCGTTTATCTGGTGACAGATCGTGGCCTGTGCCGCAATCGATCCCTGCAGGATATTGTGTTGCAGGCCGTGCAAGGCGGCGCAGCTTACGTCCAGTTGCGCGAAAAGGATTTATCCACGCGTGACTTTGTCGAAGAAGCAATCGCCGTCAAGAAACTACTTCTTCCTTTTCATACGCCGTTGATCATCAACGACCGGATTGATGTGGCGCTTGCCTGCGGTGCGGATGGCGTCCATATCGGCCAGGAGGACATGCCGTATGCAACAGCCCGGAAGTTGATGGGGCAAAAGGTGATCATTGGCTTATCCGTGGAAACATGGGTGGATGTTGAAGCCAGCCAGAATCTTGATGTGGATTACATCGGCGTCAGTCCGGTCTTTGCCACACCGACGAAAACAGACACCAAAGAACCGTGGGGATTGGAAGGGCTTCGGAAAATCAAATCCTTCAGCCGCCATCCGCTGGTCGCCATCGGCGGGATCAATGAATCCAACGCCCGGATGGTGGTCAAAGCGGGCGCCGACTGCCTGGCGGTCGTTTCCGCGGTTTGTTCGGCTGATGATCCGGCGGCGGCTGTCGCAAAGCTGCAGAGCGTTATCAATGAGGAACGGGGAAAATAATTTTCTTGACAAGCGGGAATCTCTTGTTTATATAGCACCACAAGTAAAAGGACAGGTTTTCCCAATGAACAGACATATCAACGCAAACAACAATATTTTCGGCTTCTGGTTTTATTACTATTATGCGTCGGTCTGCCTGTCGCTGAGGAGGACTTGGTAAAGTAACAATAACCAAAACAGCCATGGGTGGATCGAAAGTCAGCTGCCCATGGCTTTTCTGTTTTAAAAGGCCGTGGCGGCAAAAGCCATGGCCTTTTTTCATTGAAGGGGGTATTTATGATTATTGTCATGA
>Ga0116155_10002245_pt1 | contig 13207 bp, 7 predicted proteins | sample AD_UKC032_MetaG_FD_89890 | JGI IMG/M metagenome (GOLD analysis project Ga0116155, IMG submission 89890) | Active sludge microbial communities of municipal wastewater-treating anaerobic digesters from USA - AD_UKC032_MetaG | ecosystem: Engineered > Bioreactor > Anaerobic > Digestate | place: USA...
ATTTGGCTCGCTGGCGAGGACTTCGGCGAGCTCAGCCGAGCCGCGCGACGAAGGAGCATAGCCTTGACCTCTGTGACTGAGGAGCAATCCCGCGACGGCGGGACCAGCGAGCCAAAGCCCCCCCAGCCCTGCGGGGCGGGGCGGCACCGGGCCATCTGCTTCGTTCCTCGGTCGGTCGAGTATCTCTGCGGATACACTCCCTCCCTCGGGCCTCGCATCTGACCCGGTGGCGCTCCCGCCAAAACCGGAAGTAGTTTTTGCACAGACCCTAAGGACGATATTCTCGAATGCCTTCTCCGCGACCGGTCCGGCCATGCTCGTTCCATCGTCGAAGTCCCACCGATAAGACGCGATGTCGGCCCGGCCGGGAATCGAGTTCCGTCCGTCCAGCGACACCGGATCGCCCACGACCGTCGTCTGATGAGGTCCTGCCATGGCATGAAGTTCGCTGCCGCGTTTGGCCTGGTACGCGGCGACCAGCCACGGATACAAATTCAGGTTGCGGCACGGGTGGTCATCGGCCAGGGCCGCCTCCGACAGGTAGACCCCGACATGCAGATGTGAGAAATTGCCCGAGGCGCCCCGGCGCCCGAGCATCCCGACCCATTCGCCCCGTCGGACTCGAGTGCCGGATCGGATTCCAGTCAGGATCGACTCGAGGTGTCCGTAATGGAGGATCAGTCCGCGATCGTCCCGGATGCACAGATTGCCTTCGCGGGGGTCGGACTGGACCACGACGCCGTCGATTGCGCTGACGACTTTCTGGCGTCCTTCGTACCCGGCCAGATCGACGCCGTAGTTGTGATAGAAGCGCTGGCCGGCGGGATCGCCGTCCCGGTCGCCCAGGTGCACAGGCTCGTTGTAGGCCTGCAGGCCATGAGAAAAGAGACGGTACCCGGGCAGCGGAAAGCTGAACGATGGGGTGTCCACGATCGGATCCGCCGCGTCCCAGACGGAACACTGCACCCGCTTCGGCATCGTCACCCAGCCGGATGTCGTATCGGCCTGGATCCGCAGACCCGCGATCTCGGTCGGCATCACATACGGCGCGCAGACGAGTGAGAGGGGCTGTCCGTCGATTTCAAGCCCGATTTGGGCCCGGCGAATGAGGCCGATGACAGGATCCTTTTCCTCGGCAACGGACACCAGGCGGATCTGCCGCTCGGTTCCGTCGTGAAGCTGGAAGGCGAACGTCTCGCCCGGATCCAAGTAGGCGAACTGCTGTTTCGAGGATTTGATTTTCGCTGCCTGTTCGGGCGAGTACTCGAGGATCTCGAACTCCGGTTCGAGTGCGTGCCAAAAGACGCGGCCCGACGCGATGGTCCGTCCGCGGATCTGGAACGTAGCCTCGATCGACCGGTCCCGGCGGGTGTTGACCACGTGCAGGAAGACGCGGTCGCCCTTGCAGCTCGCGGTCGCATCCAATCCATCCGGAACGCCCGAGATGTCCACCGCGTGGGTTCCGGTGTGCCTGCGGTAGAGCCTCATGACCATGCCGACCGGCATGAGGAACGATTTGCCGCCAGGCACGGGAATCATGACGGCATTGTTCTGCCAGCGGGTGCCGCAGAAGTCCGCCAGCGTGGCGATCTTGAGCACGTCGCCGTTTCGCTCGTGCACATTCAGAACGCACGCACCCACTCCCCCGCCTCGAGGGCCGTGCCCGAGCGCACATCACCCTTCGGTGACACCGCCCAGTACTTTCGGCCGTCCGCCTCGAAGTTCACCACGAACAGCGGGTCGGCTCCAACCCGCCGACAGAAGTCCACGAACTCGTGTGTGCCGACCTGGTTGTTGTAGATGCCGCCCCAGAGTTGGTTGAGCATCGGTCGGCGCCGGTTCTGCGGCCCCACCCCTTCTCGCCAGCGGTAGTACGAGCAGAAGCATCCGCCCCAGCGCAGAAGCGTCGGCGCCAGCTCCTGCGTGATCTCGATCACGTCCTCACGCCAGACGTCCCGCCCGAAGTCCCAGGCAGCGTCCACCGAACTGTCCGTGACGCCCAGCGGCTCCATGAACTGCATGTAAAGGTAGGGCGAAAGTTCGAACTTGGGTCGAGGATCGATGACCATGGCGCCCTGCAGAGGCGGCGGACCCGCGGGTCGCGGCGATTCGCCGGCGCAGGCCGCGCCGGCTGTTCCGATGCCCACGGACACCAGGAAATCGCGTCGACTGATCTGGTCTGTTGTCATGCTGTGATCCAAGGCGTTCATGGCTGTCTGGTGTTCATCGCATCCACCGACCCGTTTGTCGAGCGAAGGATCAAGCGAGGCGCCCTCAGCCCGTTTGAGATTCTCAACTTCCGAACAGTCCCCCTCTCTTCCGCCCTTCGCTCTTTAGAATCCTCGCAAACAGGAGGGCAGCGACAAAGAGTGCCCGACCCCTTGACAAAGACCGCCAGCCGCTCCACCTTGACTTCAGAAATCACAATAGTGATAAGTAGGAAAATGTATCTGTGCTGGCATGGTTTCCCTCACACGCTATCCATGAACCCGACATGCAAAGCGGCGCTGAAGCGCGCGCACTCCATAGGCTTCGCCTCTTCGCACGCGAGTGGCGAGGTTGCGACGTCCCGCGAAGCGGGAGCGTGCGGGGGTTGACCGTCTCTTGAGGCTCTTGCTCAGTGCTCTGTTCTGAAACGGGAACTTCGCTTGCCATGAACCGTACGTCCTCACGCCGCGCCGCCGTGCTCTCGGGTGACGACCGGCGTGAGAGTTTTCCACGCGGCGGGATTCCCCTGTCGCTCTGGGGCAGCCGATGACTGAAGTTGAAAAGCGATATGCCGAGTTGATGGACCATCTTCCGGTGGGAGTCTATCGGAACACGCCAGGGGACGAGGGGCGTTTTCTTGAGGCCAACCCTGAGCTTGTGGCCATGTTCGAAGCCGAATCGAGGGAGCAACTCCTGGGGTGTCGCGTGAACGATCTCTACGTCGATCCCGGACAGCGGAAGGTCTTTTGCGAAAAGATTCTCAGGCACGGATTCGTGCGAGAGCACGAGCTGGAACTGAAGACCTTGAAGGGGCGGCGGCTACTGGCCGAGGTCAACGCCACGCTCAAGCGGGACAAGGGGGGCGAGCTTTACATCGACGGTGTGATTGCGGACGTCACGGAGCGCAAGCGGGCGGAGGCCGACTTACGCCGGGCCTGCGCTGAGCTGGCGCGGAGCCAGAAGGCCTTGAAGTCGACCATGAGACAACTTCTGGCATCGCGTGACCAACTCGAACAGGCCCAGCTTGGATTGATACAAGCCGCGCGATTCGAGTCGGTGGCGACGCTTGCCGCCGGGGTGGCGCATGAGGTCAAGAATCCGCTTCAGATCATTCTGATGGGGGTCGACTATCTCGACGCCAATCTTCCGCCGGAGTCGGGCGATCTCGCTGGTGTCGTGGGCGACATTCGTGAAGCCGCCCGGCGCGCCAACGCGATCATTCGCGAGATCCTCGAGCTTTCCGTAGCTGCTCGATTGGATCGACGGGAGGCGGACATGAATGCGGTGGTCGAGCGGTCTTTGACGCTGGTTCACTACGAGGCCCAGGCGGCGCGCGTGCAAGTGGTGCGAGATCTGGCGCCGTCCTTGCCGCCGGTGCTGATCGATACCGTCAAGATCGAGCAGGTGTTGATCAACCTGTTTCTCAATTCCCTCCAAGCCATGGCTCAAGGGGGGCGGCTGACCGTCTCGACACGCGTCGAAAGGGCGCGCGATGCGGTCCGGAGCAACGGGGCATCGACGGTCGGCGAGGGCGGCGAACACCAGTTCGTCGCAGTCGAGGTGCGCGACAACGGTCCGGGCATTCCCCGAGAACTGCTCCCGAAGGTTTTCGATCCGTTCTTCTCGACCAAACCGGTCGGTGTCGGCACCGGGCTGGGGCTGGCGGTTGTCCGGAAGATCATCGATTTGCATGAGGCCACGATCGACCTCGCGAACGGGGCTGAGGGCGGTGTTCGTGTGGCGATGCGGTTTCGCGCCCGATCTCCGACAACGTCCGTTATGCCGGTTCCGGACGCCCCCAAACGTCAACGCACTGCCATTCGCCCGGCGTCTCGGAAGGCAGCGATTCTGGAGGCCCGATGAAGGGAGCCAAGAAACGAGTGCTGATTGTGGACGATGAGGTCAGCTTCACGCGGTTGTTGAAACTCAACCTCGAGCAGAGCGACGGGTACGAGGTTCAGACGGTGAACGCCCCGTTGACCGCTTTGGCCGAGGCGCGGCGGTTCCAGCCAGAGCTGATTCTGCTCGATGTCATGATGCCCGATCTCCCCGGCGGAGACGTGGCGGCCCAACTGCTGGCCGACCCTGCCCTGCGGCATGTTCCGATCATCTTCCTCACCGCGGCCATCAAGAAGGCGGAGGTGTCTGCTTGCGGCGGCCTCGTGGGCGGGCTGCCTTTCGTGGCCAAGCCGGTCGAGATGAAGGAGCTGAGGCGCGTGCTCGACGCGTATCTGGCCTGATTAGCCGACACCATTCGAGCTGGATTCGCCCGCAGAGACTGGGCGATGATCACCAGGTCGGGCACTTGCGGGGCAGGGATTCACCACAAATGCAACAGACTGTTCCCATGGCACAACTCCGTCAGAACCGGCAGGAAGCTCTTGGTTCCCTTTCGGGGCGCGGTCCTTTCATCATGGTTTTGGCGTTGGCGCTGGTTTTGGGGTTGAGCCGGTCGGCTCGACCCGCCGAGGGTGACGGCCGCTTCTTCGACGCCGCTCCCTTTGCCCGGGTGTGCACCTGGGATCCGCGGCGTGACGTCGGCGTCCGGGCCAATCGTCTCGAGGAAATCGCGGCTGACGATCTTTTCCTGGCGAAGGATCTGATGCCTGGTCTCGAGGGGGATTACAGCGTCGAGCCCGCGGCCAACGGCGAGGCCTGCATCGGACTCGAGTGGATCGAGGCCAGACCGCTCACGCGGCTGCAGATCCGATTGAAGACGGCGCCCGCGCGTCCGGTCAGGATTCAATTCTGGCAGGGCGAGACCGTCTGGCAGGGCCGATGGGTATCCATCGACGGTGCAATGGATGCGAACGGCAGCATTTGGGCATTCACGCCCGCCAAGGCCGGCGCGCTGTACTGGAAAGTCCGCTGGATCGTTCCTGCCGGCGGTCAATCGGTCGCGGTTACGGGTTTCGAGGCGATCACCAGCTCGACCATAACGGCTTCAGACCTCTTGATTCAGAGCGATCCTGCCAGGCCGGGGCAAAAGGCCGAGATCGAGGTCTACAACGGCTCGATCATCGGGATCGAGGGCACGCAGCGATCCTGGGATATGGGATCGCCTCTGCAGTTGGCCGTGCGTCATGTCGCGTGCGAGGCGCTTCGTCAGGTCCGCGCCGATCGCACCATGATCCGTTTTCGCGTGCCCGGGGGCGCTTTTGCGGTGGCCATCGACGACGTCCTCGAGCGCGGTCCGGTCTACGTGCCACACGCGGGTCTGTTTGTCAGCCGGTTCCCGGCGGCGCCCAGCCTCGACGAGTATAAACGGCAGATTGCGGACAAACGGACTGTCCTCGAGCGGGTGCGGGCGATGCCGGACCAGACTCGCGAGCGGGCAATGAAGGTCACGCACTGCGATCCGCGACTCGATGCGGGGCGGATGATGCTTTCGCTGGCGTGTGACAACGCCGAGTTCGTGACCGAGGCGAACGGAACGGTTTTCTTTTTCGAGAACTTCGACAGCGACGAGAAGGGGCATCGGCCCAATTACACCCTGACGCCGATGTTTGGGGATCGGCGCGTGCTGGGCCAATCGCAGGCGTGGGGCCTGCTGGGACTGGACAAGGCGGCGCATGCCGATCCGGCCGCGGCTCTGGCGCTGCGGATCAATGAGAAGGACTTTGCCAGGGGTCTCGGGCATCACGCCTCGGGCGACATCGTGATCGATGTCAGCGAAGGCTATGCCGGGTTCGAGGCCGAGGTCGGTCTGCAATGGCAGGGGGGCAAAGCCCCGGGCAGCGTGGTCTTTCAGGTGTTGGTGGACGGCCAGAAGCGGTTCGACAGCGGCGTGATGCGCGAGAGGGATGATCCCAAGCGGGTCAATGTTCCGTTGATCGGGGCCCGCATGCTCGCGCTCCGATTGGCCGATGCAAACGACGGCATCGGGTTCGACGCGGGCAACTGGTGCGATGCGCGTCTGATCCGCGCGGACGCCGCTGAGCCGGTCTATCTCACCGAGTTGTTCACCCCGACTCCGCGGTTCAAGCGGCATCTCCAGGGCGGATGGCTTCCTGCCCCCGTGACGGTTGTGAACATCGGGGGCATCGAGTATCGCCAGCGGACATATGTCGCGCCGCTCGAGGGAGAGAACCTCCCGACGGCTCCGCGCTGGCTCAATGCGAAACCGTGCGGTGTTCTCGAACTGACGATGACGAACCATAAACCCGAGCCGGCCGACGCAAGCGCGTCATTTGTCCTTGCGACGGATCCCGGCCGTGGCGGGCCGCCGGTCTGCAAAACGACCGGCCAGCGGACAACCATCATCGCCGATGGCCGGCTCGTGGGGGTGTTTGACAGCACCGGGTTTCCGTCCGGCACGGGCCGGTCGGACAACGGCCATTTCTCGATCAGCGGTCGGTTGCCGGCCAACGGCAGCGCCCGCTGCTGTTTCTACCTGCCGGCGTGGAAAGCGAAATCCGAAGGGGAGGCCGAGCTTGGCGGTGGTGACGAGTTATTCGGCCGCTTCAAGGCTTACTGGGAGGCGATCATGGCCCCGGCCATGCAGATCGAATTGCCCGACGCCTGGCTGGCCGACGTCATCCGCGCTAACCAGGTCCATGTGCTCTTGGCCGCCCGCAACGAACAGCAGGGCAGACAGGTCGAGCCCTGGATCGCGTCGGATCGCTACCTGGTGGCGATCGACAGCGAAGGCAACTCCCCCATCCGCGGCATGCAGTACTGGGGCCACTTCGATTATGCCCAACGGGCCTTCGAATACTCGTTCAGCCACTACAAACCGGAGGGCTTCATGACCATGGGCTATACCGTCATGGGGAGCGGTTGGCATCTCTGGGCCTTGGGCGAATACATGCGCCTTGCCAGAGACGACGCCTGGTTCCGGGCGGTGGCCGACAAGCCGGCTGGGATGTGTCGCTGGGTCACGGCTCAGCTTGCCAAGACGCGCAGGCTCAAGCCCGATGGGCGTCCGGTGCCCGAGTTCGGCTTGATGCCGCCCGGTGTCCAGGCGGATTGGAATGCGTATGCCTATTACTTTTACGCCAACAGCTACTTCCATGCCGGTCTCGACGCGATGGGGCACGCCCTCGGGTTGATCGGGCATCCCGACGCCGATGCCGCCCTGGCCGCCGCCGCGCAACTGGGCAGGGACGTGCGGCGTGCGTACGGGCAGGCGCAGGCCTTGGCGCCTGTCGTGCCGCTGCAAGATGGAACCTGGGTGCCCTACTACCCGGCCTCGGTTTACACACCCGGGCCGATGGCCGATTTCTACCCCGGGCAGGATGGCAACCGCAGTTGGGCCTACGACGTCGATCTCGGGCCGCATCACATGGTCCCGTTGGGCGCCATGCGGCCCGATGCACCCGAGGTCGACTGGATCATGGACCACATGGAGGACGTGCAATTCCTCGAAAGCGGCTGGGGCGGGTATCCGGCCGATCGCAACCGTGCCGACTGGTTCGACATGGGCGGCTTTGCCAAGGTTCAGCCGTACTATACGCGCAACGCCGAGATCTGCGCGTTGCGCGACGACGTCAAGCCGTTTGTGCGCAGCTACTTCAACACGTTGGCATCGCTCATCGACGGGTCCTGCCTGTCGATCTACGAGCATTTCTCGAATTGGTGCTATAACAAGACCCACGAGACGGGTTACTTCCTCCACCAATCGCGGACAATGCTCCTGACCGAGCGGGGCGATGAACTCTGGCTGGCGCCCCTGGTGACCGACAACTGGCTCGAGGACGGGATGAAGATCCGCGTGGCGAATGCGCCGACTTTCTTCGGGCCAGTGAGTTACCAGATCGCCTCGTCGGTCGGTCGCGGGCATATCGATGCCATGATCGATCCGCCGACGTGGTCCGCGCCGAAAGCCATCGTGCTGCGGTTGCGTCATCCGGAAGGTCGTCCGATCAAATCCGTGCAACTCGATGCGGGGGCCCAGGCGACCTTCGACAACACGATCGAGGTTGTCCGCATGGCCCCATCCGCCGGGCCCGTTCGGGTGAGGGTCGAGTACTGACAAAAGCAAAACCGCGCCGGGTCCGTGAGTCAGAGAAATGAAACACACTCTTCTCATGACAAAGCGCTTTCAGGACCGGCAAGATGCCCCTGGATCCCTATCTGGGCGCGGTTTTGCCGACTAGCCCGGTTACGGTTCCTCGCGAAGCGTGTGAAACATGCGGGCTAGCGTGCGGGAATTGTCGCCCAGCACCGATCGTAGAGGGCGGTCGTTCGGCCATGCAGCGCGGCAATCTGCGCGGCGGCCTGGGTGTCGCCCGAGGCGTGCTGGATCATGAGACGGCCCTCCTCGAAGCAGAGTTCGTCGTGTTGGGGAAACACCTCGCGCAGCAGGAAGTGCGTGTACCGCACCAGGCGGAAGGGGCCGTAGGATCGCTGGATGTCGCCGGCCGGACACTCGACGGCCACGGAACGCAGGTCGCGGACTGCGCCAATGAGATCGGGCAAATCGAGTGACGCCGCGAAGCAGACCGTGAAGAAGCGTCCGAAGGCATCACTGTGCTCGATGCCGTGTGTGTCGCTGATGCCGCACACGGCGACCCGCCGGCCCTTGGCGCGTTCCTCGGCGTAGCGGGCGACCTGGAGCGCGTTGATGTCGTTTGCCACCATGGACTCCCGGCTGTCGCCGCTGATCAGTTCGAGCGCATCGAAGATCCCGGTTGCGAAGATGTGATCCAGCAGGGCTTCGTCGACGTTGTTGCGATTCCCGGTCACCCAATAGGGGTGGCAGAACATGGCCAAACCGTTGCGCTCGCGGATGCGGTCCCCCACCCATTTGCAGGCGGCGTACTGGAACCGGTTCACCCCCGCCGGGGTCGCCGGCAGCGATTCCATCAGCGCCGCGACCTCCTTGCGGTAGGCCGCATCGTCGTTCCGGTACAATTCAGTGATGCCGGCGTCGGCGCCGAAGCTGACGATATGGACGGGGTTGTCGGGTGAATGGACTTCTTCGCCCGGATAGATGCGCAAATCGGCGGCCACGCTGGAAAAGGCCTCTTTGGCCTTGATGGACGCGGCGTAGTTGCGGTGGTCTGTCAATGCCATGAAGTGGAAGCCGGCGCGCCGACATGCGCCCGCGACGTAGGCCGGCGACTCCACTCCGTCCGAGTAATGGCTGTGCATGTGGAAATCGCCCTTGTACGGACGCAGCCCGTAGAGGTCGTCCGCAAGGGAGTAGACGCGGAAATGCCCGACGGTGCGTTTTTTCCCGTTGCAGGTCGACTCGAGCACGAGGGCGTGTTCCTGTTCGCCCTCGAAGAAGGCCGTGAAGCGAAGCCGTCCGTTTTCGGGAACGACCGCGATCTTCCTGCCGGGAGCCCAGCCGCCGTGTTGCGGAAGGGAGAGCATGGGCGCATACGTGAACTCGTAGGTGCAGCCTTGCTGGAACTGGACATGCTCGTGGAGGGGAACGATCTCGACCGTCGATTCCCGGTTCGCCGGCACGATGCGCGGGCGCACGTCGAAGAATCTGTTTTCCTGCCGCACCTGCGCCCCGCTGGGCAGTTTCGGACAGAGCAGCGAGGACGCCGCCATCGTGAGCGGAGCCGCCAGGGCCGTTGCCGCAAGAAGTGTCAGGGATCTTCGCATCGTCATTTTCCTTTCTGGTTCAAGCGCCCGGATGAGGGCGGCAGTCTACATTTCGGAGTCTTCCGATTCGCGGTGGTCGCCGATCCGTGAAACACGCGGGGCAGGTGCGAGGTCCGTCCATTGCCCTGTCCCGGCGCTTCGCACGGCGGCGTCCATCACCGCCTGGACGCGCGCGCCGTCGAACAAATCGGGGATGCACGGGCGTTGCTGGCGGATGGCATCGACGAATTCCCAGGCCTGGTCATAGCGGAACGTGACCAGCGGATCGCCGACTCGAGGATCGCGCGGGCTGCCTGGCCAGCGCCAGTATTCCTCAGGGACGGGAATCGTCTCGAGGCCCGGGCCGCCGGCCCGGCCGGTCTCGAGTTGATTCCATCGGCCGGTGATGAAGACGAAGCTGCGTTCGCTCCCGTTGACCTCGACCGAGTCGAGGCTGCGCCAGCTCTCGTTGCGTCCGGAGGCCAGTTTGCTGCTCTCGAGCACGCCGGTCGCGCCGCACTCGAACTCGGCCAGCAGAGCCACCCAATCGTCCAGGTCGCTGGGCGCGTCACCGCGTATGGGGTGGATGCGCTTGAGCTGGGCGACGAGCCGTCGCATCGGGCCAATGAGGAGATGGGCGAAATCGATGCGGTGACTGAGCATGTCGCCCAGTTCGCCCGTGCCCGCCAGGGCGCGGACCTGGCGCCAACCCAGATTGCGCGTGCCCCAATCCTGAAGGCGGCAGGAACGGTAGTGATAGGGCTGGCCGAGATCGCCGCGCTTGACCAGGTCATGCAGGTAGCGCATGGCGGGCACGAACCTGTAGGTAAATGCCGTCATGTGGCGCACGCCGGCCCGCTCCGCGGCCTCGGCCATGGCCAAGGCGTCGGCGGCGTTCAGGGCGAGTGGCTTCTCGCAAAGGACGTGTTTGCCCTGGGCGACCGCGGCCAGGGCGATCTGGGGATGGGTGTGGTTGGGCGTCGCAATGATGACGGCATCGACATCGTCACGTCCGACCACCTCCTCGAACCGGGTGCTCAGCACCGAGACTCCTGTTTGTCCTCGAGCCCGTTCGAGCACGGCGGGGTTCGCATCGCACAGAGCCGTCACACGCGTGCCGGGACACAGGGCGAGCCCGGGCAGGTGGTTCTGGAGCGTGATGCCGCCGCAGCCGACGATCGCAACGCGAAGAAGTCTGCTCATGGGAGAGGGAGGGGCAATGAAGACGGGGAGCGTCCGTGGGCAGCGTTTCCGCCACACTCTGAAGTCGTGATTGCACAGACCTACAAGGCGCGGCTCAGACCAAATCAACATGCGGGCTGAGCGCGGTCACTTCTTGCGCCAGCCTTTGAACTCGTTGATGACCGCCGTTGGGCTGTCGCCGCCGTAGCCGACCTTCTTGCCGAGCACGCGTCCGTCGCCGTCGATCATGACGAGAGTCGGAAAGCCTCTGACCTCGTAGCGGTTCTTGATCCTGGCGTTGGCCTGCTTGAGATCCTCGGGAAGCGGGGTGGTGCGCGGGAAATCGGCTTTCACCAACACGAGGTTATCCTTCGCGTAGTCGGCGAATTCCTGGGTCGCAAAGACCTGCTTGTCGAGCCTCTTGCAGAACCCGCACCAGTCGGATCCGGTGAAGTTGATCAGTACGACTTTCTTGTCCGTTTTGGCCCGTTCCTGGGCCTTTTCGAGGTTGGTGAGCCAGGTGAGCTCGGCGGCGCGGCCGCCCACGAGCGTCACGCAAGCGCTCAGGATCAGTAGGGATCGGATCATGTTTGTTTCTTTCTCTTTGAGGTGGGGGTTGTCTGATTCTGCTGTTGGATCGATCCAGAGGCGGCGCTGTCGGGGTCGCGCCAGACGATCCGTCCGGCGACGATTGTGGCGAGCGCCTTGCCCTTCATCGGCCAGCCGTAGAACGGGCTGTTGCAGGATTTGCTGGCCGTGTGTTCGCGGCGGAACTCCCACTCGACATCCGGATCGAAGACGGTGACGTCGCCGTCGCTGCCCGGTTTGAGCGACGCTTTCCCGGTCAATTTCAACAATCGGGCCGGGCCGGTCGTGAACCGCGCGATGAGATCGTTTAGGGCGAGGCGTTTGGCGTGGTAAAGCTGCATCAGGGCCAGCGCCAGCTCGGTCTCGAGGCCTGTGATGCCGAACGGCGCGTAGTCGAACTCGACGTCCTTTTCGTAGTTGCAGTGCGGCGCATGGTCGCTCGAGATCACCTCGATGGTGCCGTCGGCCAGCGCTTCGAGCAGCGCCTCGCGGTCCGCCGCCGAGCGGACCGGCGGGTTCATTTTGACATGGGTGTCGTACGCCGGCCAGAAGGGGAGGGCGGCGGAGGTCTTGCGCGAGATCAGCACCTCCTGGCCGTCCTCGCGCCAGAACTCCTCGCTCCCGGCGAGGGCTGCGTCCGTGAGCGTGAAGTGGTGCGGACACGCCTCGCCGGAGACGGGCAGGCCCTGTTCCCTGGCCTTGCGCAGGAGGCGGACGCTGCCGGCGCTGCTGATGTGCTGGCAATGGACGCGCGCGCCGGTGCGCTCGGCCAGCAGAATGTTGCGCGCCACGATCAACTCCTCGCCGGCGGCCGGCCAGCCGCGCAGGCCGAGCATGGCGCTGTAATAGCCTTCGTGGGCGACGCCGTCGGTGACGATCGAGTTGTCCTGGCAGTGGTCCATCACCAGCAGGTCGAACATGGTCGAGTATTCGAGGGCGCGGCGCATCAGCTCGTTATTCTGGATGCAGCGTCCGTCATCGGTGACGGCGACCACCCCGGCCCCTCTGAGCGAGCCCATCGGGCCCAGTTCCTCGCCGGCCAGCCCTTTGCTGATGGCGCCGGCCACGTACACGTTGACACGGCCTTCGCTGGCGACGCGTTCATGGACCAGGGCGACTGTGCTGGGGCTGTCGATGGGCGGCACCGTGTTGGGCATGCAGACCACCGACGTGAATCCGCCCTTGGCTGCCGCGGCCGTGCCGGTGGCGATGGTCTCCTTGCTGTTCTGTCCGGGCTCGCGCAGATGCACGTGCAGATCGATGAGCCCGGGACAGACGACCTTGCCGGTGGCGTCGAGGCGCTCGGCGTCGGGCGGCGCCTGGGCGGCGGCATCCGGGCCAAGGGCCGCCACTTCGCCGTCCCGGATCAGAATATCGGTGACTGCGTCCAGGCCCTGGCTGGGATCGATCACGCGACCTTGAAGCAGGAGCAGCGAGTTCATCGGGCGGAGCTTATACGCTCCCGAATTGACAACGCAAGCGCGGCCGGTATGGTCGGGCTGTTGCGGGTGTAGCTCAATGGTAGAGCTCCAGCCTTCCAAGCTGGCCACGTGGGTTCGATTCCCATCACCCGCTCCAATCCTCACAATCGCCAATAAAATCAAGGGTTTGCTGCATGTTGCCGGCTCGCAAAAAGGCAAACTGCTAACGCCAAATGCTAACATGTTCACCCGTGTTTGAAGCTCGCGAA
>Ga0116155_10002251_pt1 | contig 13197 bp, 15 predicted proteins | sample AD_UKC032_MetaG_FD_89890 | JGI IMG/M metagenome (GOLD analysis project Ga0116155, IMG submission 89890) | Active sludge microbial communities of municipal wastewater-treating anaerobic digesters from USA - AD_UKC032_MetaG | ecosystem: Engineered > Bioreactor > Anaerobic > Digestate | place: USA...
GCCGCTACGCCGTTTTAAGGGCATGCGGCTCGCAGGCAAAGCCTGCGAGCCGCATAAAAAATTAAAATAAAATTTCAATCTATTTCAGCGTTTCGACTAATTAGCAATTCGAGTTAATTATACTTTTTTTAGTGATGATCAAGTTGCATAGTAATCTCTAATACCAAGTCAGACTGTGTGAGAAATGCTTAATTTCCGGATTTATTAATGCATTTGTTGCCTATATGGGGTGCAGGGGCTTTGCCCCTGCATTAACTAATTTTAGCCCCCTCCCCAAGGGAGGGGAAGAAGAGCTGATAAGGTTTTTGCCGGCATAGCCGGCAAAAACCTTATCAAAAAATATTACTCTTTTGATTGCAACTTGGTATTATTTTTAGAAGCTTTCTTAAATAAATTCAACTTCATCGCCAATTTTAACGTTTGTTTTTGCAATTGCGCCCGCTGGCAATTCTATTACGCTATAAGCAGAAAAGCAGAATTTTACTCCTCCATTAGGCGGCATTTTTTCAATTAAGAATTTGATTTTATTTTTTTTATCAATAAAAATAGCGTCAAATTCAAACTTCATAAACCAAGAATGGATATTATTACATGGAATTATATGTAGTCCTTCGCCTTCTTCCATGCTCTTTCGTCCAAGAAGTCCTTTCATTCTCAGAAAAGAATTGTTCGCAATTTCAAGTTTTTCGACGAGAACATTATTGGCTGTTTTATTTATAACCTTCATTTAAGCCCTTTAATTCTTGAAATTCGCTGTTTTGTGTCTGTAAACTGTGAAGCTCCAGGCACTTTTTCTAAAAATTTTTGATAAGCTGTTAACGCTTCTTCCGGCTTGTTTTGTTTTTCAAGAATCAAGCCAAGATTATAATAAACCTGATAATAATCCGGCTGAATCTCAATTACTTTAAGAATAGAATCATGCGCTTTGTTGAAATCCCCTAATTCTCTGTAAGCAATAGAAAGTCCAAGATAAGCCTCATAGAAATCAGGGTTTTTTTCGGCAGCCAGTTTGTAAAACGTAACGGCTTCCGTAATATTGCCGGATGTCAAGCTTAAATTAGCTTTATAATAATAATCTTCCGCCTTTTGAGCATAGGATGGAATTTTAAAATATAAAGTTAAAATTATTATCAGGTAAAAAAATAAAAATAATTTTTTTTTCATAAAAAATTTGTATAACAAAAATAAAAGTTTTTACATTAATCATTATACATTTATTATGAAAAAATTTCAGCGTATTAAAAATATCTTAAACAGTTTTCCTGTAAGAAAATTTACTTTAATTATGAGGTTTCGTCATTCTGAGGGCTTTAGCCCGAAGAATCTTGTTGTATTCATGCCATTGGATCCTTCGCTTCGCTCAGGATGACCTTAAAAATTAAACTCATTCTATAGTACCAATGCTTGATATTGCTACTCTTTAACAGCCCCCTGCATTGCGCCGCTTATAAAATATTTCTGGAGCATCAGAAAAAAAACTAAAATCGGAATGATGGAAATTACTGCTCCCGCGGCAATATATCTCCAGTTTGCGCTAAAAACGCCCTGTAAATGATTTAATCCGACAGGAAGAGTGTACATTTCCTGTTTTGTAAGAACAATGCTGGGCCACAGAAACTCGCTCCAAGCCCCTGCAAAAGTAAAAACAGCAAGCGTTGCCAAGGCAGGTTTTGTGAGGGGAATAAATATTTTTAACCAGATGTCAAAAACATTACATCCATCAATAATAGCGGCTTCCTCTAGCTCTTTAGGGATTGCAAGAAAAGCCTGACGCAGAAAAAATATTCCAAAAGCGTTAACCGCAAAAGGTAAAACAAGCCCGATATACCCCGCAATGTTTGAGTAACTGTCTACAAGATTTAACCTTAAGACCATAAGATAGACAGGAATCATAATTACCTGAAAAGGAATCATTATTGTGGCTAAAACTGCGTGGAAAAAGAAGTTTTTTCCTTTAAAAGTCATTCTTGCAAGAGGATATGCGGCAAGAGATGATAGGATTAAATTCAGTATTACTATAAAAAATGATACTGTAAAGCTGTTAACGATATAAGCGGGGAAAGGAATCTGCTTCCAGACATCTATAAAGTTTGAAAAAGTAGGGTTTTCAGGAATAAAAACCGGCGGATACTGAAATATATTTTCTGTAGAGGATTTAAAAGCGGTGGAAATTAACCATAAAAATGGTCCTATTGAAATTATCATCAAAAATATAAGAATTGTGTATAATACGATGTTTTTTGTTAAGTTTATCATTGCTAAAACCTTTTTAAATAACGATAAATGACATTTTTTTTATCACATTGTAGGGTACTTGCCTTTTTCAAGGAATTTAATATTTAAAATCGATATTATCATTATAATAACAAGAAGTACAACTCCTGCTGACGAAGCATAACCAAGATCAAGGTTTTCAAAAGCTCTTTGATATATATAATAAACAATGGTTTTACTGGAATTAAGAGGTCCTCCCTGTGTCATTACATAGATTTCAACAAAAACTTTCATCGCTGATATTGAACTCATAACCGTTACAAAGGTTATTGCAGGCATCATGTAGGGTACGGTAACCGCTAAATGCTTTTGAAGAGTGTTTGCTCCGTCTATTTCAGCTGCTTCCCATAAATCTTTCGGCACAGTCGTTAAATAAGCCAGATAAACGACCATATAATAGCCAAGACCTTTCCAGACAGTAACAAACATTATGGAAAAAATTGCAAAATCAGGGTCAGTAAGCCATCCCATTTTATTTAAGCCGATAAAAGTTAAAAAATAGTTTAAAATTCCATTATCAGCATAAACCCATTTCCAGGCTATTCCTGCCACCACAATTGAAACTACAACCGGAATATATATAGCTGTCCTGAATATATTTATTCCGACAAGTTTTCTGTTGACGACAATCGCAATGATTAAAGGCAGAATTACAAGCGCAGGAACGACTCCAACAAGATAAACAAAGGTATTTATCAAGGTTTTCCAAAAAATTGGAGCGTTTATAAGTTTTATATAATTGTTAAAACCTGTCCATTCAGGGCTATAGATGTCAGAGCCGTAGCTTTTAAAGCTTAAAGTCAGGGTTTCAAAGAAAGGAACGAAGAAAAAAACAATAAGAATAACCCCGGCAGGAATTAAAAAAAGATAAGGAGTAAAAGATTTATAATAATTTTTCAAAAAATATTTCCTTATAATTCATTTTGTCGTTTAGTATAATAGAGAAATTATAACAGTTTCCAATAAAAATAAGAAAAGAATAAAAAGTTTTCAAACAAAATTTTTAAAAAAATAGACCGATAATATTTTTTATGTAATTTCTAAATTAATGGCTTAACCCGCTAAAAGTGTCATGCTGAAACAAGTTCAGCATCTTTCCAGCATACAAATACAATGCTTGCCGTTTCTTCATTTTCTTTCTTTTTGAACGCAAAAAGAAAGAAAACGAAGCAAAAGAAAGAAAAACTGAACCCCAAGGGGACAAAACTGTCAGGGGCAAGCCCCCGAACCCCCTTGCTTACAAATGTCCGCTTTTTATTTTTTTTTTGTTTTTTACATAAAAAATATTATCGGTCATAATTTTTATTTTTTGAAGAATTTTTTATTACTTCCTTACTAACATTTTTTTATTGTAAAATATTTTTTCAGAGGTGATAAAAGGTTTTTGCATGGATATAAAAAATCTTACAGAAGAAGAATTAAAACAAAAACTCTGCGCATTAAGAGATAAAATCAATTATCATAACTATCTTTACTATGTTAAAGATACTCCTGATATCTCTGACAAACAATATGACGAATTGTTCAGGGAATTACAAAGACTGGAAACAGAAAATCCTGAACTTATAACATTTGACAGCCCTACACAAAGAATCGGGGCTGTGTCGTCAGAAAAATTTGAGCAGGTAACGCATAAATATCCGCTTTTTAGCCTTGACAACGCCAATGGCAGCGAAGAACTGCTGGAATGGAATAACAGAATCAGAAAAACTTATCCTGAACCTGAAAAAATTGAATTTGTATGTGAACTAAAAATTGACGGACTGGCAATTACGCTTTCATATCAAAACGGAAAATTCACAAAAGGAGCGACAAGAGGCGACGGAAAAACCGGAGAAAACATCTCCGCCAACTTAAAAACAATAAACAGCATCCCGCTTTCCCTGTTTGCTCCGGAAAACAGGGAAATTCCCGAATACATTGAAGCAAGAGGCGAAATTTACATGCCAATTTCTTCTTTTGAAAAACTTAACGAAAAACGAAAAAATGCCGGAGAACAGGAATTTGCCAATCCCAGAAACGCAGGCAGCGGCTCTGTAAGGCAACTTAACCCTAAAATCACACGAGAGCGCGATCTCGATATATTTGTTTACGCAGGCATATTTGAAGACCACCTCAAACCCTCCACCCACTGGGAAACAATAGAACTTCTCCGGCAACTCGGATTTAAAACAAATCCGACAAGCAAGCTCTGCCAAAATATTAATGAAGTCATTGACTATTGTAACTTGTGGAACGAAAAGCGCTTTGGATTAAATTACGCTACAGATGGAGTTGTGGTCAAAGTAAACGACCTGCATAAGCAGGAAGAACTTGGTTTCACATCAAGAAGCCCTCGATGGGCAATCGCATACAAATTTTCGCCGGAAGAAGCTTTGACAAAACTTGTTAATATTGAAATGAGTGTTGGCAGAACCGGCGCAATAACCCCTATCGCGCATCTTGAACCGGTAAAGCTTGCGGGAACAGTAGTTAAAAGAGCCAGCCTGCATAATGCTGACGAAATTAAGCGGCTGGATATCAGAATCGGCGATAAAGTATGGGTAAAAAAAGCCGCAGAAATCATACCTAAAATAATCGGCGTTGATCTTAAAGCCAGAAATCCCGAAGCCATGCCCTTTGAATATCCTGAAAAATGTCCGGCATGCGATACTCCTCTTGAGAAAAAAGAAGAAGAGGTCGCATATTACTGCCCGAATCAAACAGGATGTCCTGCTCAGGTAAAAGGAAGGCTTGAACACTGGGTAAGCAGAGATGCTATGGATGTTGACGGTGTTGGAGAATCTTTAATAAAGCAGTTGACAGAAAAAAATATGATTAATGGTCCGGCTGATCTTTATGCTTTAACCGTTGAAGATATCCTTTCTCTTGAAAGAACTGCTGAAAAGTCGGCTTATAATGCAATAAACGCAATTGAAGCAAGCAAAACCAGACCTTTTTCACGGCTTATTAACGCTTTTGGCATAAAACACATAGGAAAAGAAACTGCGGAGTTGTTAAGTCAGCATTTTCATTCAATTGAGGAGCTCAAAAACGTAAAAATTGAAGACCTGTCTTTAATTGAAGGAATTGGAGAAAAAGCCGCCGAAAGTATTGTTAACTTTTTTAAAAATTCTGATGTTATAAAAATGCTTGAAAAACTGGGAAAATACGGGGTCAAATTATACGGCGAAAAGCCTGAAATTACAGGAGAACAGCCCTTATTAAACAAAAGTTTTGTTCTTACGGGAACTTTAAAATATATGAACAGAAATGAAGCAAGTGATATAATAAAAAAATTAGGCGGTAAAGTTTCCGGCAGTCTTGGCAAAAATACAGATTATCTGATAGTTGGAGAAAATCCCGGCTCTAAATACGACAAAGCAACAAAATTAAATGTTAAAATTTTAAACGAGGATGAATTTTTAAAACTTGCTTCTTTTTAAATTTATTTATTAATTATAGGAGTTTCTAACCTGTTTATGAATAAAAATTTCAAAGTATTTCAGCTTCACGGTTTATCAGGCTTATTATTGCTGGGATTTACAATAGCAGGATTGTTTTGCGGATTTGTGCTTTCGCCGATATGGGTTATTATGATCGGCTGGAATGAGCTGGTAAGCAATATTTTTAACGGACCGGCAATTAACTATTATCAAGCTTCTTTATTATGGATTTTTCTTGCGTTATGCTCCTATTTAATCTTAAAAAACAGTATTTCAATAAAAATTCACTCTGCTGATGACGCAGATTCTGATGAAATAACAGGAATAATTACGGAAAAAATTGTTGAAGAAAAAGAAAGAGCTGAAAGTGAGAATTAACTTATATTAAATGACAAAACCAGTTAACATAAATTTCTTGCGAATAATGGGGAAAACTTGTTAAATGTAAATATATTATAGTAAAAATTAATTAAGGAGATAAAAAATATGTCGATATCAACGCCTAAAGTTTGTCCTGTGCTAAGTTCAGGAAAAGAAGCCCCAAATATGTGTCTTGAAGAAGATTGCGCTTTTTACTTAAAAAGTTATAAAGCATGCAGCGTTTATGTTCTTGCCTATGATGCGGCTTTAGACATCAAAAAGAAACAAGGTTAATAAAACTCAATTTTTAGAAATGCCCATAAGACAATTTCATTTTTTCATAATATTTTAGTAAAGAATTTATATAAAGATACGTCTTTAAATATTTTATTCCCGCATAGTTTATGATATTTAATCCAAAAAATATCATAAAAGTGTTTAAGTCAGCAAGATTAAAAGAATTTATCTGCGTTATTAACAAAGCAACAAACATAATATAAGCTAAAAACATTAAAATATTCAGCGGTGAACTAAAAACGATTCTTTTAGCTCTCAATGATATTCGCTCATTATAAAGAGAAGGCTCGCTTACCGCTATTTCCGCGCCAAATGTCAGGGTAATAAAATTCCACGCCATAACCAGAACAGCAAAAGCAAAGAAAAACATTAAATTTAAATTTATAAAATTCAGAATAAGAGTAACAAAACTCGGAATTATACCTGCAACGCTAACTAAAATGTTAAAAAACATAATTCCCGACAATAATATTAATGCGAAAGACAAACAAAAAATCATTATCGGTTGAAAAATCGAAAAATATTTATATAATTGCCATTTAGCCGCTTTTTTAAAAGAAAAAACAGGATTAAACTCTATATATCCGTATTTTTTGGCTAAAATACGGTAAAACAATGCGCTTAAACCGGAAGAGAACATGGAAAACGAGAAAAGAACAGCCAGAAATCCTAAAATTATATTAATTATTTTAAAAGACAAATGCCATTGTGAATTTGTTTCAATATGCCCGTTTTCATTATAAATAATCGCTTTTAACAATCCCCAAAGCCCTTGCTGAGCTTCTGAAAGCGAAAGCAATGTGTGATAAGAAAAAAAGAATAAGATAAATCCAAAAAAAAGAATAAAACAAATAGTCTGTATCGCGCAAAAAAAGCTGTTAAGTCCTTGTGTTTTCACTTGTGAGTTTTTCCAATTCAATAAAACTTTCTTCCAATAACTTAGCAGTGTTTTTTTGAATGGTTAATAGCTCAACCAGGTCATTTTCGACAATAAAACCTTTATCAATTAAAATCCGTCCGATAGGCAATTGATTTTTTTCCTGTTCTTCCAGACAAACCGCAAGTTGTTCCACGTTGATTTTTTTATGCTGGATAAACATTTCGCCAATTTTAGGATTTATAATTAAGCGTTTTATTTGTTCAAGATCAATGTTTTTATCTTTCATAGATTGTCCTAATCTACTTCAGTTGCAGCTTCTTCTGATTCGTCAGTTTTTTTGGTCGCGCTTTTTTCTTTAGACGATTCAAGAAGCTTATCTGAGTTTTTTTCAAACACAATTTTTTTACCGTCAAGCTTGAGTTTTATTATTTCTCCGGCTTTTGCAAGACCCATCAGGAGTTCTTCGGCAAGACAATCTTCGATTGTTTTCTGAATCAACCTGCGAAGCGGTCTTGCTCCATAAGTCTGGCTATAGCCTTCATTTGCAAGATGATCTTTGACATCGTCAGCAATTTCAATGCCGATTTCCTGGTTTTTAAGCCTTTTAGTAACATCATTAAGCATTATATCAACAATTTGCCTGATTTCCTCTTTTGTAAGATGAGAGAAAACAATAATATCATCAAGCCTGTTCAGGAATTCAGGACGGAAGGCTTTTTTCATTTCTTCCATGACAGTATCTTTCATTTTCTCATATCTGTCCTTTTCCTCGTTTTGCGCCACAGTAAAGCCCAGCTTGCTTGTATGTTCAATGCTTCTTGCTCCGACGTTGCTTGTCATGATTATGATTGTATTCTTGAAGTTAACCACACGACCTCTTGAGTCAGTAAGACGTCCGTCATCGAGGATTTGCAGCAGCATGTTGAACACATCAGGATGAGCTTTTTCAATTTCATCGAAAAGCACCAGTGAATAAGGTTTTTTCCTTATTACTTCAGTAAGCTGTCCGCCGTCATTAAAGCCGACATAGCCCGGAGGAGAGCCTATAAGCTTACTCACAGAATGTTTTTCCATATATTCAGACATATCAATTCTGACTATATTGTCTTCAGAGCCAAAAACAGCTTCCGAAAGGGCTTTTGCGAGTTCTGTTTTTCCAACGCCTGTTGGTCCGCAGAATGCAAAACTTCCGACCGGTCTTGCAGGGCTTTTTAATCCTACACGAGCTCTTCTGATTGCCTTGGATATTGACACTACGGCTGAATGCTGACCAATAACTCTTTGATGTAAAATATCTTCGAGTTTAAGCAGTCTTTCAGTTTCCGTTTGAGTAAGTTTTGTAACAGGAACGCCTGTCCAAACGCTTATAATTTCAGCTATTTCTTCTTCTGTAACAGTCGCTTTATTGGATTCCTGCTCTGTTTTCCATTTTTGAGCGATTTCTCGAATTTTATCCTTAAGCTCAGCTTCTGTATCTCTTAGCTGGCTGGCTTTTTCAAACTCCTGATTTCTGATAGCCTTTTCTTTTTCTTTAATAACGGCTTTAAGTTCTTTTTCAACCTCTTTTCCTTCAGGAGGAAGTGAGCTTGCTCTAAGCCTAACCCTTGAACTTGCTTCATCAACAAGGTCAATAGCTTTATCCGGCAAGAATCTGTCGGTTATATATCTGTCAGACAGTCTTACCGCCGCTTCAATCGCCGCATCAGAAATTATAAGCTTGTGATGCTCTTCATATTTTTGTCTTAATCCTCTTATGATCTCGATGGATTCATCAACATTAGGCTGTTCAACGTATATAGGCTGGAATCTTCTTTCCAGCGCGGCGTCTTTTTCAACATGTTTTCTGTATTCATCAAGGGTTGTGGAACCTATAACCTGCAATTCTCCTCTTGAAAGGACAGGTTTAAGGATATTTGCGGCGTCAATTGCTCCTTCTGCCGCGCCAGCTCCGATTAAAGTGTGCATTTCGTCAATAAGAAGAATTACATTTCCTGCTCCTCTTATTTCATCCATTATTTTCTTTAAACGTTCTTCAAATTCGCCTCTATATTTAGTTCCTGCGACAAGAAGACCCATGTCAAGCTGTATTATTCTTTTATCTTCAAGATGTTCCGGCACTTCGCCGTTTACTATTCTTGTTGCAAGCCCTTCTGCAATGGCTGTTTTGCCTACTCCTGGCTCACCGATAAGAACCGGATTGTTTTTTGTTCTTCTGCCGAGTATTTGCACAAGTCTTTCTATTTCTTTTTCTCTGCCAACAACAGGATCAAGACGTTGTTCCTGCGCCGCCTGAGTAAGATTTGTTCCGAATTCGTCAACTGTAGGGGTTTTGCTTCTGCCTCCCTGACTGGTGGTTGTGCTTGTTGTAGCTCCTGTTCTTGTTTCGCCGAGCATTCTTATCACGTTGCTTCTGACTTTATTAAGATCAACGCCGAGATTTTCGAGAATACGGGTGGCAACTCCTTCCCCTTCTCTTATTAATCCGAGTAACAGATGTTCTGTCCCTATATAATTATGTCCAAGTTGTCTTGCTTCGTCCCATGACAGCTCAAGAACCCTTTTTGCTCTAGGGGTAAAAGGGATTTCAACGGCAACAAAGCCTGAACCTCTGCCTATTATTTTTTCCACTTCAACTCTTGCGTCTTTAAGGTTTACCCCCATTGCTTTAAGTGTTTTAGCGGCAATGCCTGTTCCTTCGCCTATTAAGCCAAGCAAAATTTGTTCTGTGCCGACAAAATTATGACCAAGCCTGCGGGCTTCTTCCTGAGCCAGCATTATTACTTTTATCGCTTTTTCTGTAAAACGTTCAAACATATAACTCTCCTATTTAAATGGCGCCGAATAAATTCTGATATGCCGCTACTTTAATTTTACAATAAATTATTAATTTCTTTCAATCATTTAACTTAAATACGCCGTTTAATTTAAATATATGCGCTTTAACTTTTTTCAGCATTAATACGTTATATTAATTTTCGGCAAATAATATTTTTTTTTGAATTTTATTTTAAAAATACAAGGCAAATTTTTTTTTCACGGAATTTAAATAGTTTAGAACTAAAAATCCGGAGAATAAAATGCTTAACATGATTAATCTTTTAAACAATTCGCCTCAAAACCTTTCCCCTGCTTTTAAAGGAGGAAATAAAGAAACGCATGTTATTTTAAATGAAAAAGATGCTGTTAATGAAATAAATGCAATGAAGAACATGCTTCCAGGCTTAAGAATCAAAGAAAAAAACGAAGATTTTATTACTTTTACCAACTATAATACTTATTTAAGAGTACTTCCGTCTAATAAATCGGCTTATTTATACAAAAAAGAAGATTTAGACTCAAGTATAACCGAAACAAGAGTAATTCCCGAAACGCAAAAGGAAAACAAGGCATTTGAGGAATTTTTAGCAGAAATAGAGAAAAAGACATCAAACAAATAATTCTTGATTAAGAACCTATCCGAAAAATAATAATGTTTCGTCATGTTGAGCGAAGCGAAACATCTCATGGCTTATATACAACAAGATTCTTCGGGCTGAAGCCCTCAGAATGACGAAAATGCTCAAGCCCTCAGAATGACAACCGGAAAATTAATTAGCAATTTAAGTTAATTGGCGGCTTCTGGTATAAACTCTTGGAAGCCTTACTCTTAAGCGGCATGTTAGCTCGTAGTTAATGGTATTAAGCTTGTCAGCCCAATCGTTTATGGAAATAAATTCTCCTCCGTCTTCTCCCAAAAGAGTTATTATATCTCCGGTCTTGACGTTTTCAACTTCTGTTACGTCAAACATTATTTGATCCATAGTTATATTGCCAACCTGCTTCACTTTATTGCCGTTAATAACTCCATAAATATTGTTAGATAAGCTTCTAGGAACTCCATCAGCGTAGCCAACAGGAATAGTAGCAATTTTAGACGTTTCAGACTGAGTTATATAACTGTACCCATAACTTATCCCGCTGTTTTTTGAAACTTCTTTCAGATAAGTGATTCTGCCTTTAAGACTTATAACCTGCTTAAGATCAGGTTTTTCGAGAACTTCTTTATGCAAATCGGGAAATAAGCCGTATATTCCAATCCCCGCTCTTGCCATGCCATAATTCATGTCTTTATAACCGATCATGCCGGCTGTATTTACAAGATGCAAGATCAAGTTTTCTTTGTTCTCAATTTGATTTATAAGATTTTCCCAGCGTTGTTTTTGTTTTTGAGTAATTTCAGGATTTTCCGCGCAAGCAAGATGAGAAAAAATTCCTTTTAACTCAATTTCCTTTAATTCAGAAACTTTTTTTATATATTGTAAAGATTCATTACAGGAAATTCCGATTCTATTCATTCCCGTATCAACTTTTATATGAATTTGAGGCTTTTTGCCAAGTCTTTTATATGTATGAATGCAGGAATTTATATGTTCTTCTGAAAAAATAGACAAGGTAATATCGTTTTCGACGGCGGAAGTAAAAGCCCAATCGGGAGTTGCTCCAAGAACGATAATTGGAACAGAAATCCCCGCATTTCTGAGCTGTATGCCCTCATCAACCGAAGCCACGCCTAAAGCATCAGCTCCCGACGCCACAAGAGTTGACGCGATCATATCTGCGCCATGCCCGTACGCATCAGCTTTAACGACCGCTAAAAACAGGGTATTCCCTGATAAATACCGTTTAAGCGTTTTAATATTATGTTCAACGTACCCCAGATTAATTTCAACCCAGGCATCACGTCTTGTTTGAACAATCGGTTTTCTTAAATTTGACATCTTTTAAACTTAAAGGAATTTTGACTTAATCTCAATAAAAACATAATATAATATTTATAAAATTGAAACATTTTTTTAAAAAGTATAGAAAAAACTTATAAAAATACGCTTATGCAAAAAGTATATATTAAGTTTTGATCTCTTTTTCCGATAAAAATTAATATATGGGAGTACAACTTGCGAGATTGGGAATATGCAATATAATCGCTGGTATGACAATAATCAAAATCTCAAAATTATTATTGATTCAATAATAACAGCTCATCAAAATAATCTTGATTCAATCGCTTATGATTTAATTCAGGTAATGTTTGAAAAACAGCCTGATAAAGATGATTTTTTGGAAATAATAAGTAAAAATATCAATTCTCAAAAAGATAGATGGTATGATAACAATTATATGTTTCATTCAGCGATTGAAATGCTCAAGTTTGTTTCACCGGAAGCCGCTGAGCGAATATTAAAAGAAACCCTTTACTTATGGCAATATGAAGACAAAATAGACGAATATGAAGATTTTCACCGGCATTGATATATGCGAAATAGAAAGAATTAAAGAAACTTTTGACAAATATGGAGAAAAGTTTCTTAAAAGAACTTTTACAGAAAACGAAATAAGATATTGTCTTTCCAGTCCTAAAAATACAGCGCAAAGGCTTGCGGTAAGGTTTGCGGTTAAAGAATCAGTATCAAAAGCTCTCGGAGTAGGAATAAACAAATTGGGATGGAATAAAGGAATTAACTGGAAAGATGTTGAAGTTGCAAGAGATTTTAACGGAGCAATTAAAATTATTCTTTTTAACAAAGCGGCAGAGTTTGAAAAGAAACTGGAAATCACAGACTGGTCTGTAAGCGTATCTCACAGTAAAACAGACGCAATTGCTTCAGCTATCGGATATAAAAATTAAACGGTATAATCTGAATTGCTAATTAGTCGAATTCGTCATCCTGAGCAGAGCGAAGGATCGCAATCAATTGCCAAAAACAGCAGATTCTTCGGGCTATATTAAACGCAAAACTACTTAACATGAACTTTTTGCAAAATTTGATTGGTTTTTTTAACAAATTCACAACATATTTTCTATTAATTAACTTGAATTGCTAAATAAATAATTTTATATTTGGCGTAGCGGCTGGCGAAGCCAGCCGCTACGCCGTTTTAAGGGCATGCGGCTCGCAGGCTTTGCCTGCGAGCCGCATAAAA
>Ga0116155_10002264_pt1 | contig 13162 bp, 11 predicted proteins | sample AD_UKC032_MetaG_FD_89890 | JGI IMG/M metagenome (GOLD analysis project Ga0116155, IMG submission 89890) | Active sludge microbial communities of municipal wastewater-treating anaerobic digesters from USA - AD_UKC032_MetaG | ecosystem: Engineered > Bioreactor > Anaerobic > Digestate | place: USA...
GGAAGTTATGCTTTTTTAGGTTGTAGAGATTTAACATCCATTACCATTCCTTCGTCTGTCACTTCTATCGGAAGTTATGCTTTTTTTGGTTGTAGTACAATTACAAGTGTTACAATTCCGACTACAGTTACAACAATAGGGGGTGAAGCTTTTAGCTATTGTGCTAAATTGACTGGAATTACAATCCAAAACGGGAATGTTAATTACTCAAGCAATGATGGTGTTTTATTTAATAAAGATCAAAGTATTTTACTACAATATCCAAATGCTAAAGCTGGTAGTTATATCATTCCAAGTTCTGTAAACACTATTGAATATAGGGCATTTATTTATTGCAGTGAACTGACAAGTATTATCATTCCTTCCTCTGTAACCACTATTCGAAGTTCTGCATTTTATCGTTGTAGCAAAATTACAAGTATTACCATTCCATCTTCTGTTACAATAATAGGAAGTGGTGCTTTCGCCGATTGTACTAATTTGACAGAGATTATTGTTAAGAGTGACAATAATTATTTCACAAGTACCGATGGCGTTTTGTTTAATAAAAATCAAAGTACATTAATCCAATGTCTTAGAACTAAAACTGGGAGTTATGTCATTCCAAGTTCCGTTAACTCTATTGAAGATGACGCATTTCATAATTGCGATCATTTATTCAATATTACAATACCTTCCACGGTAAATAAAATTGGAAGACAAGCTTTTGTTGGTTGTGATATTATGACTAATATTATAATTCCTTCTTCAGTTACTTCAATTGGAAGTTATGCTTTTATTTATTGTTCAGGCTTGAAATCGATATATACCTATTCTATAACTCCTATTGATTTGACTTCGTCCACCGGTGTTTTTATTTCTGTAAATAAAACTACATGCACTTTATATGTTCCACCCGGATCAGAAGCTGCCTATCAGGCAGCTAATCAATGGAAAGATTTCACAAATATTATTGAAATGACGACAGCTGTACCAGATATTGATAATGAAAACATAAATTTATATCCAAATCCTGCAGGAGATAAATTCTATATTAAAGGGTTTGAAGGAATTATAGATTTTAGTTTATATGATATAAATGGTGTAAAGTTGATGACTGATCAGGCAAGAAATAGTAACTCAATATCAATAAGCACTTTACCAAAGGGATTGTACTTAGTAAAAATAACTAAAGATAAAGTTACTTATGATAGAAAATTATTAAAAAAATAATTTATTAAATTTGATCTAATCTTATATACCTATTCATAATAGCAAAAATTCAAGCCGTATATTAAAACTATTTGTCATCACCAAGGGGAAATATATTTTTATATTCTCCCCTTGTTCTTTCTTCACCATTCTACTTTAATGAATATATTAGCAATTATTATTCGAAAAATCAGAAATTATATTTATGTTTGTGAATGGAATAAATTTACATTGCCTTTTCCAAAATTTAATAATCACTAAAATACTAATATCATGAAAAAAATTGCCATTTCTTTATTAATCTATTTTCCATTTTTATGGGTTTCAGCTCAAAATTTGAAACCATATATTGTAGGATACGAAAGTGTTGAATCAGTTGCTGTAACCAAAGACAATGTATCAAAACAGCTTATTACTAACGGGATAAAAATTGTGGGTCAATATCAACCGGCTAATGATAAGGATCGTGCTGTGGTGGTTATCACTTCTACCGAACTTGAATCGGCCATTAAAAAAGTAGGTGGTTTGACCGGTTTTGCTGCCACATTAAGAGTGGCTATTACCAGAGAAAATAACAAAACCGTGGTTTCGTATAGTCATCCCATTTATTGGGGAAACGCTTATTTCAGAGCCGATTATGATAAAGTTGCCTCCAACTATGCTACATTAAATGACCGTCTCGAAAAAGCCATGAAATCATCGGGCGCATTTTCCGGTAAATCATTCGGGTCAAAGAAGGGATTATCAGCCAAGGATTTACAAAAATACCATTATATGATGGCTATGCCGTATTTTGAAGATGTGGTTGAATTGGGTAGTTTTGAATCATATGCTACAGCAATCGCAAAAATTGATGCCAATCTCAAAAAAGGATTTCCAAATGTAAAGTTAGTTTCTAAAGTTACCATTCCGGGCAAAGAACTTACACTTTATAATTTTGCCCTTTCGGGAGAAAAAGGCGAAAGCAAGTTCCTTCCGATCATTGATATCAATCAACCAAAACAAACTGCTTTTCTGCCCTACGAAGTGTTGGTTTATGGAAATAAAGTACTAATGCTACACGGTCGTTATCGAATTGCACTTTCATTTCCTGACTTAACAATGGGCACATTTACTAAAATTATGTCAACACCCGGAGATATTGAAGACTTACTGAAACAAGTGGTAAAATAAATCTTTATCAATGTGTACGAGTTATAAATTGTTATTAAATAGCTGACAAATAGCATTTAAAATCACTCCGCTCCCGTGCGATTATATCGCGTGGGAAGTAAAAAAATCACAAGCTGAAAAACAGGTTTACCACACGATAGAATTCGTGCGGCAGCAGAGGGTCTCGCAATTGAAAAAAGGTAAAACGGTGGATGCCCGAATCGCCATTCGTTTTAGCTTCTTATAAATTATTACAAATGAAATATTTTGAAAGAATAGACGGTTTGAGATTTGTTGCAATTTCATTAGTTTTGATTGAACATTTTGCATCAACAATTGGGACTAAAATATCAGCAGGATATTACGGTGTTGATTTATTCTTTGTAATCAGTGGATTTTTAATAACTTCTATTTTATTTAAATCTAAAGAAAAATCTTTTGGACGAGCATATAAAAATTTCATTGGAAGAAGAACTTTGAGAATATTTCCAATTTATTATGCAACCATAATAATTCTTTGGATTTTAAATCTGGAAATAGTCAGAGATAAATTCGTTTGGTTAATTACATACTCTTTTAACTACGCTTGGGTTTTATATGATATTCCAAGTACACCAATAAATCATTTTTGGTCACTTTGTGTTGAAGAGCAATTTTATTTATTTTGGCCATTTATTGTTTTGTCTTTGCGTAATTATCCCAAAACATTGATTACTCTTATTTTTTCAATAATCACTTTCGGATATATGCAAGCGATATTCAATGTGATTCCTGAAATAAGCAAATACAACCAGGTTAATATTTTAACAAGAATGTCCTCTTTGGGAATAGGCGCTTTTGGTGCGGTATATTCTGCAAATTATAAATTATCGGAAAAATTCTTTAGAAATACTGTTGTTGAAATAGCAATTCTTATTTTATTGGTTGTTTCCCTGGTATTTCCTTTTAAATTTCAGTATATTTCACTTGCATTCATTTCTTTGTATTTAGTATTGAAAGCGACTAAATATGAATTTTCAATTGAATTTTTAAATAAATTTTTAACCAATAAAAAAATCGTTTACATAGGTACAATTTCGTACGGTATATATGTATTTCATTTGCCAATTGCCTATTACTTTTCTTTATACTTATTTGACCCATTATGGACGAATATTGACTTTTCGAATTTTGGTATTTTTGAGAAAATCCGATTACACAGTTGGATAATTAAATTTCCTTTATATACAACTTTAAGCATCTTATTTGCTTCAATATCATTTAAATACTTTGAAAAACCTATATTGAAAATGAAAGATAAATATTTTAACAACAACGACAATCAAAACCCCTAAAAGAATGACAGTTGAGAATTCAAAAAAAATCAGCACCAAATCGAAACCATGGATTTCAATTTTTTATACTTCGCGAGCTTGTCCAACTGATGTTTCCAATGATAAGCATACAAGTCCAATTTTCATAATTTAAATGACTATTGTCAGCTAAACATTTTCACAATGATTAAATTTGATTTATTTTCACAAATTATGCATATTATGGTCTCGTAAAATACATTATAGAAAAAATTACATGACGAAATTATATGGCTTTTAAATGAAAGATAATGTAATTGTATAAAGACAAAACTATGCTGCTAATTACTGCAACAAGATTGGAAGGGGAATCAATTACTGAAGAATGGACTGCTTCAAATTTAGCTTTAGAGTTACTCTTGAAACAACCAAAGATGGTCGTTTAAACATGAAACCCGAAACGTAAAATCCATTATTGCGATAAAATATTCACCTCAACCCATTACAAAACACAATTGAAGCCGTCATAATGACGGCTTCAATTATTTTTTAAAATAAAACAATATTCAAATAATTCGCATTCAATGACAGAACGAATTAATCGTTTAAAAACCATAGCTACACAACTACGGCGTGATGTGGTAAATACCGTTTATTATGCCGGCGACGGACATCCCGGACCCAGTTTATCGATTGCAGATATTCTGACAGCGTTGTACTTCGATATTATGCGCCTCAATCCTGTTGATCCGGATTGGAAACAACGCGACCGGTTTATTTTATCGAAAGGTCATGCTTGCCCCATGCTTTACGCGGCATTGGCACGTCGTGGATATTTTCCTCCGGCAGAACTTAAAACTTTGCGCACACTGGGTTCTCGACTGCAAGGTCATCCGGTAATGCATTATACCCCGGGCGTTGATGCCACTTCAGGATCGTTGGGACATGGATTGCCACAGGGTTGTGGAATGGCTCTTGCTGCCCGTCGTCGTGGCGATGACAGTTTAGTCTTTGTTCTGACAGGTGACGGAGAATTAAACGAAGGGCTTGTTTGGGAAGCGGCCATGAGCATAGCTAAATTCAAATTAACCAACATGATAGCCATTGTGGATAATAACGGCGTGCAAAGCGGTGGAAAAGTGGAAACCATAGGCGGATTGGTAAAATTGCGCGAAAAGTGGGAAGCATTCGGTTGGTATGTGGTTGAAATTGACGGTCATAACATGGAAAAAATGGTTACTATGTTGGAAAATGCAGCCAAACGCGGACGTGCTTCACGCGTAGACAGAGAAGGCATGTTGATTGTAGATGGTCAGGCAGCACCGAATCCCGACCAACCGGTTATGTTTATTGCACATACCATTAAAGGCAGTGGCATTCCGTTTATGGAAGGAAATAATTCCTGGCACAAACGTGTACCAACCGATGAAGAACACCAGTTAGCCATGTCAATTTTAGGAGGAAAAGATCTTGAATAAAATAGAAAGTACCCGTGTAGGGTTTATGCAGGGCTTGGAAGCACTTGCAGAAAAAGACGACAGAATAATGATGGTCAGTGCCGATAGTATGTTGGCCATGCGTGCAACAGGTTTTGCCGAAAAATTTCCGGAACAGTTTGTGGAAATGGGCATTGCCGAACAAAATGCAGCTGCAACCGCAGCCGGATTGGCCATCGAAGGAATGATTCCGTATTTTGCCACTTATGCCGGATTTATAACCATGCGAGCCTGTGAGCAAATTCGTACTTTTATTGCCTATCCAAACTTAAATGTAAAACTGGCAGGTGTAAACAGCGGCGTTGCGGGTGGTGAGCGCGAAGGAGTTACGCATCAGTTTTACGAAGACATTGGCATTTTACGCACAATTCCGAACATGACCATTTTAGTTCCGGCCGATGCTGATCAGGCGCGACAAGCGGCTATTTCGGCAGCCTCAATTCCCGGTCCGGTTTATATTCGTTTGGGAAGTGGTCGCGATCCGGTATTTTTTGAGCACAATACGTCATTCTTACCCTTTAAAATTAATATTCTGCAAGAAAAGGGGAATGACATTGCTCTTTTTGGAAATGGCGTGCTTCTGCTCCGTTTACAAAAAGCAGCAGAGGAATTGGAAAAACGCGGTATTGGTGTTACTTTGGTTGAAGTACACACCGTAAAACCAATAGATGTAGTAGGAATTACACAGGTTCTGAAAAATTGCGGAGCAGCAGTTACAGCTGAAGATCATAATATTATCGGTGGATTGGGAAGTGCCATTATGGAAACAGCTGCTGAAAATTGTCCCGTACCTATGTCACGCATAGGTTTACACGATTGTTTTGGTGGCTCGGGTAACCCGGAAGATTTACTGGATTATTATGGGATGAGTGTGAACGATATAGTAGAGGCTGCATTGAGTACAATTGCCAGAAAAAAAGCTACTCCAAGTTGTTGAAAAATTTGCAATAAATTTTTTTTAATATTTTACTCCATAGGAGTAATCTACGCATAACCCCCGGATTTATCCGGGGGATAGCAATAAAACTAAAAAACAACCTCATAGAGGTTGCCCAATCAGATAACAATTTAAATTCTGATGATAAAACTTTTAGTTTATATATGGGAAACTCTTACAGAGTTCCTTATTTTCTCTGATTTACTTTCCCCCAGATTAATCTGGGGGTTATGCACAGAAAACTCTTACAGAGTTATTATTTAGAAATATAATCGAAACAATTATCAATATTGTTTCTTACCATAAAAAGATTAAATTTAAAAGAACAAGTAATGTTGACCTTATCAGATGCTTATAAAAACGGAGTCACTTCATCGCCTATCCGGCGAATAATGGAGATGGCGAGCCGTGCCAACTTAGTAAAAATGGGATTAAATCCCGACGATGTGATTTCTTTTGCCGGTGGTTGGGTGAATCACGAAGCACCCGAAGAACTGCGTCAGGAATACATTGAGATTGCTCAGGACAAAAGTTTATTTCATAAAACCGGCGGTTACAGCGATTCGGACGGAAGTCCTGAGTTAAAAAAAGCGTTGCTGGATTTTAATGCTCAGTTGTATGGAATCAATTCATCAACCGCAGAAAATATTATTATCGGTGCCAATTCTACACAGTTAACTTATTCGTTGTTCAAGGTTTTACTTAATCCTGAAGATAAGTTACTACTTTTCGATCCGGCTTATGCAAACTATCCGGAGCAATTGCAAACGTGCATGAACAGCCAGAACATTGTATATTTCCCGCTTTTTGATGCAGAAAAATGGGCATTTGTAGTCGATGAACTTGCATTGGCTGACGAATTTGAACTGTACATGGAACGTGAAAAACCCAAATTAATCCTGTTCTCCAGTCCCGACAATCCAACAGGAATGATTCTGCCTGAAAAGTTTGTAAAACGCATGTTGGATGTGGCATTGAAACTCGATTGTTTTGTGGCGATTGACTTTGCATATTACACATTTTTGTACGAAAAAAAACTTCCTGAATATTTTTATTATTCGCACAATGAATATCCGAACATGATTAAGATTTTCTCCAATTCCAAATGGTGTCGTGGTTTAGGAAGGCGTTTGGGTTGGATTGAAGCAAATTCAACGATAGTAAATACGCTGAAAGTGGTGCAACAAAGTGTGATTTTATGTCCTGACACGTTGCATCAAATGGCGTTGACCAATTATATAAACAAAGGTTTGAAAGACGGTTCGATTAGTGAATATATCAAACGAATAAACGATGATTACGAAAGTGCTTCCAATTTTTTGTGCTATTGTATTGAAAAATATCTTTCGCCGCGATTTACAAAACCCGAAGGTGGATTGTATTCGGTGGTAGATGTTGAAATGGATGGCGACGAATTTGTTGCAAAAATGTTGAAAGATACCGGTGTAGTATTTGTGCCCGGTGGCGGATTCGGAAATTCGTTAAAAAACGGAATACGTATTTCATTCGGTCCTCTGGTTTACGACAAAGAAAAAATTGAAGAAGGATTTAAACGCGTGGCGAAAGCACTAAAAACGACCCCCTAACCTCCTCCCGAAGCCTCGGGAAGGGAGAAAAATCCATCTATCAAATTTTCAAATCCTCATATCCTCAAATTTTCAGATTTTCAAATTAAAAAATTAAAAAATTAAAAAATTAAAAAATACCATGTCAAAAAGATTATACCTACTGCATACTTCCGCTATTATGGTTCCGGTATTTCAGGAACTCACTGATAAATATTTCAAAGGTAGAGACATCAAAGTTTTCAATATTGTTGATGACAGTCTGATTAAAAATACCATTGAACGTGGCGAACTTACGCCCGACACTTCTCGCCGTGTGGTGGATTATATAGGTTCGGCTGAAGCCGGAGGAGCTGATTTTGTGCTTGCAACCTGCTCATCTATAGGCGCAGCAGTCGAAATAGGTGCAGCACTTAGCACAATACCGGTTTTGCGGGTGGATCAACCCATGGCAGACCTGGCAATTGAAATTGGAACAAAAATCGGCGTTGTAGCTACCTTATCAACCACATTGGAGCCTTCGGGCGATTTGGTTCGACGCAGAGCTATTGTAGCCGGAAAAGAAATTCAACTCACTTCGCGACTTTGCGATGGCGCCTTTGAAGCATTGCTGGGTGGAAAACCTGAATTACACGACCAAAAAGTGGCAGCAGTTTTAAAAGAATTGTCGAATGAAGTGGATGTAATTCTATTGGCACAAGCTTCCATGGCACGTGTTGTGGCACAACTTTCGGAAGAAGATAAGAAAGTGCCGATTTTGACGAGTCCCGAACTTGCCATTAAACATATTGCTCAGATTTTATAAGTCATGAGAAGTCTTCAACGCACTGCATTATGGCTAGGCCTGATATCTTTTGTAATCGTTATACTTTCGTTATTGCTAAATATTGAAGAAGTCAGATCGCCATTGACAGTGATTGGTGCGGTTTTGATTGCTTATGGAATCGGATCGGTTGAAGCGTTGAAATCTTATCGATATACAGTTTGGATTATTGTAGCCATTGTGTGCGGAATTATTTACCCATCGGCTTTTCTGAAATGGGGTGATTTAGACTTGCGAAATAAATGGCTGATACTTACTGTAGTGCAGGTGGTTATGTTTGGCATGGGAACTCAAATGAGCCTGAAAGATTTTACGGGTATCAAAACAATGGGAAAAGGTGTACTGGTTGGCATTATTGCTCAATTTTCCATCATGCCACTTTCAGCTTATATGCTGACCCGTGTATTAAATTTTGAACCTGAAATTGCAGCAGGAATTATTCTGATTGGCTCATGCTCCAGTGGATTAGCCTCAAATGTAATGGTTTATTTAGCCAAAGCCAACCTGGCACTTTCGGTAACATTAACGGCTGTAGCTACATTGCTGGCTCCTATTATGACGCCTTTCTGGATGAAAATGCTTGCCGGCACTTATGTTCATGTCGATTTTATAAATATGTCGATGGAAATTGTAAAAATTGTGATTGTTCCTATTGGTGCTGCACTTCTATTCGATGCATATAAACATAGTTCAGTAAGACTCAGGCAGAAGCTAAATGTGGGATTTTTTATTGCAACTGGCTGGTTAATTATAAACGTCCTGGGATTTTGGGATTTTATGAGTTCTCATTTATCGGGTGATTGGATGCGTTTTGCTGAAGTACTTAACTATTTGTGTGGAGCAGTTGTGGTTGGGAAATTATATTATCACCTGATTCAGATTCTTCCTGTTGTTAGCTCTTTTATGCCAAAATTGTCGATGTTCGGAATCATTTATTTTACATTGGTGACAACAGCAGCCAGTCGCGAATATATTTTATCTGTAGGAGCATTGGTATTGCTTGCCTGTATATTTCATAATTCATTGGGGTACACATTGGGGTATTGGTTTAGCCGCGCTCTGAGATTAGATGAAGATTCCTGCCGTACAGTTGCGCTGGAAGTGGGACTTCAAAACGGAGGTATGGCCACGGGTTTGGCGGGTGTTATGGGCAAACTAGCTACTGTAGGTCTCGCTGCAGCTATTTTTAGTCCGTGGATGAATATTTCCGGTTCTATATTGGCAAATTACTGGAGAAAAAAGAAAGAAAAAGGCGATTTAAATACGACATCAGATAATTAAATGTGTGTCAAGCTATTGATGTGATTATTTCTAACTACACAATCCATTTTATATTTCATTATTTCTACAAACTATTTTCTCTGATAAACCCTCACGTAATCAACCTCATACCTTGATGGAAATTTTGTATTGGAAGGATCGCCACCATTTTGTCCACCAATGGCCAGATTTAGTAAAATATAATGTGGTTGATGAAATGGCTGTGAACCATCAGGATTAAGCATCAATGACAACTCAGTTTCGTTCAGCAATTCATCATCCAGATACAAACGAATAAACTTTTCGTCCCAGTCCATGCGCCAGATATGAAATTTTGAAGGCCAGTCCGGATCTTTTTTCAGAAAATAATCCAACGGGATTTTTTCAGAATCCCATTTGGCGTTCCATCGTTTGTTAGTCCCTGTTGCCACATTGGCCAGTATATGATGCACACCCTCAAGCGGATACGATTCCATGATATCAATTTCGCCATTCCACGGCCACTCGCCTTTTACACCCAGCGTCCAGATGGCAGGCCAAAGTCCCATCGCAGTGTCGATACGTGCTTTTATCTCAAACCGCCCAAACATAAACTCCTGTTTGCCACGGGTGTTGATACTCGACGCAGTATATTCAGCATATTCGCGATTCTGTTTCCAATTATTCGATTCAGGATTAAAGCGAAGATTTTTAACTTTCTCCCTCCTACCCTCAATAATCAATTTGCCATTTTCACAAAATGTATTTTCCTCCTGATACCATTGATATTCTTCGTTACGTACAAAACCATGTTCGTAACTCCAGTTAGCAGTGTCAGGTTTTCCAGAAATATCAAACTCATCGTTCCAAACAAGCTTCCAGCCTTTAGTCAAAGTGGTATTCTTACAACAGGGGCGATTTTGAGCTTCCACGTTGAGCGAAAACATTAGTATTAAAAATAAAATACATTGATAACAGAATTTCATTTTGTAGGATTTTATATTTCAATTTTCATCTCAAAAATAGATAACTTATTTCATATTACAATAAATTTTAAATGGATTTAATATAAAATCAAAAAGCGAAACCCGCAAGGATTTCGCTTTCTATGATTTTGTATCAAAAGGAATTATTCTGCTGCTTCAGTTTTTTCAGCTGGTGCAACCGGAGTTTCTTTTGCAACAGGTGCAGTTTCAGCTACTTTTTTAACCGACGAACGACGTGTACGTGTGGCTTTTTTAGCAACTTTTTCTTTCAACATATTTTCGTTGTAATCAACCAATTCGATGATGCACATTTCGGCATTATCACCCAAACGAAAACCTGTACGTAAAATACGGGTATATCCTCCGGGACGATTGGCAATTTTCAATGAAATATTCTGAAAAAGTTCAGTAACAGCTTCTTTATTCTGAAGATTACTAAAAACTGTACGACGTGAATGTGTTGTATCGTCTTTCGCTTTTGTTAGAAGCGGTTCAACGTACACTCTCAGCGCCTTTGCTTTAGCCAGTGTAGTGGCAATTCTCTTATGTTGAATAAGAGAAATAGCCATATTCGACAACATAGCTTTTCTATGGGACGATGTGCGTCCTAAATGATTGAATTTTTTATTATGTCTCATCTCGTTACTCTTTATCTAATTTATACTTGGCAATATCCATTCCGAATGATAAATTAAGGCTTTCGAGTTTTTCATCCAACTCGGTGAGCGATTTTTTACCAAAATTGCGGAATTTCAACAAATCGTGTTTGTGATAACCGGCTAATTGTCCTAATGTTTCAACATCAGCAGCTTTTAAACAGTTGAGCGCACGAACCGAAAGTTCAAGATCAGTCAACTTGGTTTTCAATAACTGGCGCATGTGTAGAATTTCTTCATCAAATTCATCTGTTCCTTCGCCTTCGGTTACTTCTAACGAAATTTTTTCGTCAGAGAATAGCATAAAGTGGTGAATCAGAATTTTTGCTGCTTCTTTCAATGCATCTTTTGGATGAATAGAACCATCGGTACTGATTTCGATAACTAATTTTTCATAATCAGTTACCTGTTCTACACGGTAATTTTCAATTGAATATTTTACATTACGAATCGGTGTAAAAATGGCATCAATAGGGATAACGCCAATTTCAGAAATTGACTGTTTATTTTCCTCTGAAGGCACATAACCTCTTCCTTTGTTCACTGCGATATCAATCTGAAAACTTGCAGACGGATCGAGTTCACAAATAACAAGATTAGGATTCAACACTTCGAAACCGGTAAAATACTTACCAATATCTCCTGCTTTGAATACCGATATACCAGAAACGTTAATAGTAACTTTCTCATTGTCAATATCTTCAACAATTTGTTTAAAACGAACTTGTTTCAGATTCAGTACAATATTTGTAACGTCATCAATTACGCCCGGAATTGTAGAATATTCATGATCAATACCTTCAATTTTAATAGAAGTTATTGCAAAACCTTCGAGTGAAGATAAAAGAATACGGCGTAAAGCATTACCGATGGTAATACCGTAACCAGGTTCCAACGGACGAAATTCAAATTTACCTTGAAAAGCGTCTGCTTCCAACATGATTACCTTTTCAGGTTTTTGAAATGCTAATATAGCCATGACTTCACTTATTATTTAGAGTACAACTCAACGATTAATTGTTCTTTGATATTTTCAGGAATATCTTCACGTTCAGGTATGTGTAAATACGTACCTGCTAAAGCCGGTGCATTAAACTCGATCCATGGATATTTGGTGTGATTGAATCCGTTTAACGATGCTGAAATTACTTCCATCGATTTATCTTTTTCACGAACTGCAATAACCTGTCCCGGACGTACATGATATGAAGCTATATTCACCACTTTACCGTCAACAGTAATGTGTTTGTGACTAACCAACTGACGAGCACCTGAACGTGTAGGAGCAAATCCTAAACGATAAACCAGATTATCGAGACGAGATTCAAGGAATTGTAATAATACAACACCGGTAACCCCTTTGGTACGTTGTGCTTTTTCGTACATATTACGGAATTGTTTTTCTAATACTCCGTAAGTGTATTTTGCTTTTTGTTTTTCGCGTAATTGAATACCGTATTCCGATGTTTTTTTACGTCGGTTTTGTCCGTGTTGTCCGGGAGGATAATTCTTCTTTGACAATACTTTGTCAGGTCCGAAAATCGGTTCACCAAATTTACGGGCAATTCTTGTTTTTGGTCCAATATATCTTGCCATTTTATTTTTATTTTTTTTAAATTTTGTATTGCAATTTTACTTTGTTTTTATTTCGATTTTGCCGCGAATGCTGAGAGGTTTTTAATCTGCAATTCTAAATCGAATGTAAACAAGGCTACGTTGCAAAGTTGAAATATTATATGAAATCTTCAAATTCTCAATTCATAAGGTTCAATTTTGAACTTTTCTGACTTTTGAACTTTTCAAACTTTCAAACTTTCAAACTGAA
>Ga0116155_10002277_pt1 | contig 13112 bp, 14 predicted proteins | sample AD_UKC032_MetaG_FD_89890 | JGI IMG/M metagenome (GOLD analysis project Ga0116155, IMG submission 89890) | Active sludge microbial communities of municipal wastewater-treating anaerobic digesters from USA - AD_UKC032_MetaG | ecosystem: Engineered > Bioreactor > Anaerobic > Digestate | place: USA...
TCCCGTTATATTATTTTAAAGTATATACGCTTTATGTTTGAGGGCTTCCGAATTTCCAACGCCTTTATCCCGGATTAGACTTTTTCTGCAAGAGTCTGAGACCCGTCCAACAGATACTGATTATCCGAAAGAAAGAATCAATATTGGAGAATTAATAATTGTATATATACATTCATTATATACTGAAAAAACAAAACCTGCCTGCATTGAACTCTAAAAGAAAAATGGAAAGATAATAGGAGGGGGATTGGGAGATGCATCCGGAAACGCACGGATTTGCCCGGCAATGGTGCCGGGATTGGAAAATCGTTCTGGCTGTGGCCGGATCTCCATTTTGAGGCTGAATATAAGGACGCATGAGGATCTGTCGATTTTTTACCTTTCTTTCCGGATCCCTTATCGCGTGCCAGCGGTGGTTTTTCTGGATACTGCCGGGACTATGCGCTCAACAGAAATCAGGGGAGAAAATTCCAATGCTCCCGCCCTTCTCGATCCCGGGAGAAACGAAAAGGGATCCTGGGCACCCGGCTCTCCGACTCCCCAGGCTTCACCGGATGCAACGCGAACCGGGAGGAGCGAACCGGTCAGAACCGGTCCGACATCCCCTCTCCGGGGCGGCTCCGATGAAGATACATTCCCCACACCCGTAGGGGAACAGGTCAGCTTGATAAGAATCCCCCCCAGAGGCCTGACAGAAGCAACGATGAATTCAACCGCCGGATCGCCCGTCGTTCGCAGGATACCTTAATAATAACCGGAAGTCCTTAGTAGATAGCAAACCATCACGTACTTTCTGATCGATGTCTCGTTTGATGTCCGGGTGCATGAATCAGGAAAGATGTTCATAACACAGGGTGTTGGTAGTTCTCATTTCATAGCGGGAAAGGAGGTTCGATTTCATTTGCATGATGTGACAGTTCCCAGTGTCAATATCGGGGTTGTGGGCCATGTCGACCACGGCAAGACCACCCTTGTCAACGCACTCACCGGGACATGGACAGACCGGCACAGTGAAGAGGTGAAGCGGGGTATATCCATCCGTCTCGGGTACGCCGATGCAACATTTTACCGGTGCGAGAAATGCGAGGGCACGGAAGGCTACTCAACAAATCCTGACTGTCCGGCCTGCGGCGGGAAAGGAACGCCATTCCGCTCCATCTCTTTTGTAGACGCTCCGGGACACGAGACGCTCATGGCTACCATGCTCTCGGGTTCGGCGCTGATGGACGGGGCGATGCTTGTTATTGCAGCGAGCGAGAAATGCCCGCAGCCACAGACAAAAGAACACCTTATGGCACTGGAACTGGTCGGTATCAAAAATATTGTCATTGTCCAGAGCAAAATCGATGTGGTCAGCCAGAAAGAAGCGATAGAAAACTACCATGAGATCAAGGCCTTTGTCAAGGGTACCATCGCTGAGAATGCACCAATTATCCCGGTCTCATCGCAGAAAGGAATCAATATCGGAGCACTCGTCCAGGCACTCGATCAGGTCATTCCCGAACCAAAGCGCGATCCCGGTGCAGAGCCGGTCATGCTGATCGCCCGCTCGTTTGATGTCAACAAACCCGGCTGCAACTGGAAGGACGTAAAGGGCGGTGTTGTCGGGGGGTCTCTTATCCGGGGCATCCTCCGCGCTGACGAGAAGATTGAGATCCGGCCCGGCAGGCAGACACAGGTTGAGAACCGGATCAAGTGGATACCCATCACAACGACAATAACATCAATTAACGCGGGATCCAGGAAGGTTGATGAGGCAACGCCGGGAGGATTGCTGGGCGTTGGGACAAAACTGGACCCGGCCCTTACCAAGAGTGATGCGCTCGCAGGCCAGGTACTTGGCCATGAAGGGAAACTTCCCCCGGTGTGGGATAAAATCCGGTGCCGGGTCACCCTGATGGAGCGTGTGGTTGGATCAACGAGCGAACTTATTATCGAACCACTGAAACACTCTGAACCATTGATGCTGTCGGTCGGAACAGCAGTGACGGTCGGGGTTGTTCATAATACAAAAAAGGACAGTGTAGAGATTGTGCTGAAAAGACCGGTATGTGCAGAAACAGGATCGCGGATCGCTATCAGCCGGCAGGTGGGAGCACGCTGGCGCCTGATCGGGATGGGCGTACTGGGAGACTAAAGGTTCTCCTCGATGCAAACGCACTCATGATGCCGGCGCAGTTCCAGATCGATATCTTCGATGAGATTCGTGTGCTAATCGGAGGATTTGAGCCGGTGGTCCTGAGCAGCGTCATGGATGAACTGGAAGGGCTCTGCCGTACCAAAGGTCGCGATGGGGCTGCAGCACGCTGTGGTCTTGCACTCGGGAAGGAATGTACGATTGCTGACAGCAGCGAATTGGAATCCCGATCCGTTGACGCGCAGATTACTGAATATGCAACCCGGACAGACTGCATGGTTGTCACGAATGACCGGGGTCTCAGGGATGTGCTGTTCACACGCGGAATCGGGGTGATTTCATTGAGAAAACAGAAGAAACTGGAATTATTTCGGAGGTAACGGAATATGTATCATAAACTGATGCTTGAGGACATGGTACGGGTACCCCCCCAGCGGCTGGGCGAAAAACTCGAGAAAGTTATCCTCGATGTTCTGCAGGAGCAGCTCGAGGGCAGTATAGACAAGGAGATCGGGATCTTTATCTGCGTAACCAGGGTGGGAGAAGTTGGCGAGGGAGAGATCGTCCCGGGGGACGGGGGCGTTTATTATAATGTCAAGTTTGAGGCCGTGGTGCTCAGGCTTGCCCTTCAGGAAGTCATTGAAGGCATTGTCGTTGAGACCACAAGTTTCGGAGCATTCGTCAGTCTCGGCCCGATCGACGCAATGCTTCATGTCAGCCAGATATCGGATGAATACATCAATTACGATGAGAAGAATGCCCGCCTGATCTGCCAGGAATCGAAGAGATTTATTGGCGTGGGAGATGTCGTCCGCGTCCGCGTGGTCACCCTGTCCCTGAATGAACGGGAACCGCGCGACAGCAAGATCGGCCTTACCATGAGACAGGCCGGCCTCGGAACCGCTCTCTGGCTCGAAGAAGAAATGAACAATGAGAAAGAGAAAGCCGCCCAGCCGGCCGGTTCGGCAAAGGAACGGGTACCTGAAAAAGCCAAAGCCAGGAGGAAGGACCATGCCTCCGGGGAATAAGAAGAAACAGGGAAAAGTCTGCCGGGACTGCCACCGTGTCGTCGATGGCGAAAGCTGCGTGATCTGCGGGACCTCCAACTTAAGCGAGGACTGGTCCGGTTACCTTGTTATCATTGACCCGGAAACCTCCGATGTGGCAAAAAGGATGAACATCAAGCTCCCCGGCCGTTACGCGCTGAAGGTCCGCTGATGCTCACCCTTCCCGAAGAGCACCGCAGGCTCTTCAAGGAACCTTTCGGTGAACTGTACCATTCAATTGACGAGATCATCCCGCTGATCGCGGGAAAGGATGTGTATACCGTCGGGGACGTGGTCACCCACAATCTTCTGGAAAGAGGGCTGATTCCCGCTGTTGCCGTTGTTGACGGGTATACCATGCGATCTCCCTGCAAAAAGATGCCGCGGGTTCACGGTGAGTGCATACCCGTAAAAAACCCTGCCGGGTCGCTCACGGACGAGCTGATCAGCGCGGCGGAGCGTGCAGTCAGAAATCCTCCGTCCACCATTGTTGTCGAAGGGGAGGAAGACCTGGCTGTCATCCCCCTGGTCCTGACTGCACATGATGGAGCAATCGTACTCTACGGCCAACCCCACAAAGGAGTGGTCCTCCGAACCGTTGACAACGAAGCCCGGAAAACTGCGCAACGGTTCCTTGCTCACTTTATCCGCACAACCGGGCACGACCGGTAACGCGGAACTCCCGTTCCTGTCCCGATTTCTCCTTCTGCAGCAGGGAACTTTGTAAGGGTCATATTATAAATAACCCGGTTCCCAATAATTACAGGATATCGATGGACTTTGAGATCACCAGCGATAAAAGGAATGAGCTTTTATCCAGAAGAGAGGTTCAGTTTACCCTCAGATACGAGGGAGCAACTCCCTCCCGCATGCAGATTATCGGCAAACTCTGCGCCCTGCTCAATATCAAGGAGCAGCAGATAACCCTTGACACGCTGCACAGCGGCTTCGGCAAGACAGAAATAACCGGTTCCGCGCGCATTTATGACAGCGAGGAGAGCAGGAACAAGACCGAACGCCCGTACCTGGCAGCACGCGGAATGCCCAAGCCCAAGGAAGAGGGAGCAGCGTAACAATGGCAGCCAAGAAAGCAGCAGCAAAAGGACCCCGGAGAGGCGATCATTTCAAGGTCGAAGGTCCCCGGGTTACCACCGCAAAGAAATACTGCCCCCGCTGCGGACCCGGCTTCATGATGGCTGACCACAAGGACCGGACCACCTGCGGCAAGTGCGGGTATACTGAATTCAGAAAATAAGATCCAATGCCTGTTTTTGGGCAGATACTCGGAATTGAGGGCACCGCATGGAACCTCAGCGCCGCTCTTTTTGATCACGATCTTCTTGCCCTTGCTTCAAGGCCCTACAAACCGGCACTGGGAGGCATACACCCGCGTGAGGCTGCCCAGCACCATGCATCGGTGATGAAGGAACTTCTCAGAGAGGTCATACAAGATCCCGGACAGATTACGGGGATCGCATTCTCGCAGGGCCCGGGCCTCGGTCCCTGCCTCAGGACCGTTGCAACTGCTGCCCGATCGCTGGCGCTGGCGCTGGACGTCCCTCTTGCCGGGGTCAACCATTGCATTGCTCACATTGAGATCGGGCGTTTTGCGACAGGGTGCCGGGATCCTGTCGTGCTCTATGCAAGCGGAGCAAATACCCAGGTCATCGGATACCTGAATGGCAGATACCGGATCTTTGGCGAAACGCTTGATATCGGGATTGGAAATGCACTTGACAAATTTGCCCGTTCAAAAGACCTCCCCCATCCCGGGGGTCCCCTTCTGGAGAACCTTGCCAAAGGGGGGCAGTACGTTGAACTCCCCTATACCGTCAAGGGTATGGACCTTGCATTCTCCGGGCTGGTCTCCGCCGCAAAAGAGAGCAGGGCGCCGCTGCCTGATGTCTGCCACAGCCTGCAGGAGACCGCCTTTGCCATGTGCGTGGAGGTGACCGAGCGTGCGCTGTCACTTACGGGCAAGACCGAGGTCCTGCTTGTCGGGGGTGTCGGAGCGAACCGGCGCCTGCAGGAGATGCTGCAAACCATGTGCAACGACCGCGGGGCCCGTTTTTTTGTTCCGGAACAGAAATATCTCGGAGACAACGGGGCTATGATCGCGTACACGGGGAAGCTGATGCTGGAAAGCGGGGTTTCAGTCACGGTTGATTCTTCGCAGATCAACCCATCCTTCCGCTCCGATGACGTGGAAGTTACCTGGAGACAGGAGGAGGTTTGCCGTGCCGGCCTCCCTTCAGGAAACAATACCCTGCAGAGGCACGGTGCCGAAGCCGTAATCTTGATTTGTGGCGCTACGGCAGAAAAACGCCGTTTATCGAAAAGCTACCGGGTACCTCCCCTTGACAAACGACTGGTTGCCGAACGGACGCGGGCCGAAGCCCGCCTGATCGCGGCCGCACGCAGAGGAGGTGTGCCCACACCGGTTATGAGCGATATCACGGCAGATACCATCAGGATGGAATATATTCAGGGAACTCATCTCTCCCATAACCTTTCAGAAACAACAGTACAGGAGGCAGGCCGGATGGTTGGCAAGCTTCATACTGCCGGGATCATGCATGGGGATCTTACAACCGCCAACCTGATCCTGGAAAAAAACAACGGGCGATGCGTTCTGATCGATTTCGGTCTTTCGCAGGTGACAACGGAGCTCGAACAACGCGGTGTTGACATCCACGTGTTTTTCCAGACCCTGGGGAGTACTGCACCGGATCGGGCGGAATTGTTAAAAACCGCTTTTATTGCCGGGTATGCGGAAACCTTTGATGAAGCTGCTGACGTGATCCAGCGTGAACACGAAATCGGACTGCGGGGACGGTACCTGTGAAGATCACCATGGTCACCAGCAATGCGGGCAAGGCTGCGGAAGTAAAGGCGTTTTTCCATGGATCTCTTGAGATCGACCACATTGATCTCGGGGTTCCGGAGAGCCGGTCCCTTGATATTGCAGAGATTGCGTACGGGAAAGCCCGGTACGCGTACGGCCTGCTGCATATTCCGCTTATCATTGATGACACCGGTTTTTTCATCGATGCATTGCATGGTTTTCCCGGCCCCTATGCGGCATATGTCCTGGATTCCATTGGCAACGAGGGTATCCTGAAACTGATGGAGGATAAGGATGATCGCAAAGCCCGGTTCATTACCGTGATTGCCTATGCTGATGAACACGGCATCCGGGTCTTTACGGGCACGCTGGAGGGGACAATCGGTCTCTGTCCCCGCGGGCTCGGAGGGTTCGGATACGATCCAATCTTTGAACTGGGTAAAAAGACCCTTGCCGAGCATTCCCTGGAAGAGAAGGGCAGGGTCTCCCACCGTGCCCGGGCACTCTCCTCCTTTCATGACTGGTTTATTGCGCAGCGGGATGAAAAAAGTCCAAAACACGCAAATGGTTAATATGTCTTACAGCTTTGTTATAAGGGCAGACAGGAGTGATTCATTATGGCAAAGTTCCCAGAAGCCGAAGCCCGGCTACTCAATGTAAAGGTATGCATGCACTGTAACGCACGCAATGCAATCCGCGCAACAACCTGCCGCAAGTGCGGCTACCAGAACCTGCGCCCCAAGAACAAGGAAAGAAAAGCGTAATCTTTTTTATATCGTCCTTTTTTTTGCAATTATCACGGCTTATTAAAAAAGCCAGATCCTGATTTCAGTCAAAGGATCAAGCTTGAAAGAAGCCATATCATGCCGCATAATAGGTAACGCGCTTGCCTTTCTTGGCATATTCGCCGGCAAATGTTTCGAGATTGCGTTTGTACCCGATGCGATCAACAAAGCCCAGCTCACGGAGTCTCGTCCTCACCCGCATCACGTCGGTCTCATCAGCCCAGTCTTTTGTGTAGACATAGATGACCTTGCGGTTGTCGCGGGAATCAGGATTGGGTTTGGCGGTACTGACTTTTGCTGATATTCCCAGTTCTCTGGCAACAGTCGCATCCCGTATTTTTTTCCAGGATGAATCGACCTGATCCGGCTCCTGGAACAGGAGCCATTTGCCGGCATTCTCGTCCTCGATCGCTTCCGGTGCACTGCCCGGAGCATCCAGCACAATCCAGTACATCTGGGTTGTTTTTGACGGGATCACTCCCTCTCCCTCGCGAAGCATCCGGTAAATCGTATCGACACTGGAGAACCGGGCCAGCATCGCATCAGCAAGCTGCGGGTATTCTTCCTTGAATCGTTCAAAGATTGCGGTCAGCTCTGCCTTGAAGTCAGTACCGCATTCCACCAGGGCATAGAGGTACTTTTCCCTTGCCTGAAGTTCACGGTTCAGAAGATGCTCGAAGATACCGTATGCCACATCCGTCAGTGCTTCAGGATCGACTTCAGCCATTATACCAAAAACGATGTTGGTAACAAAATAGTTTTGGATTGATGCCGCGATTTGGTCCGTATGTCATTCCAGAAGGGAGGAAAAAGATCTCTGAACCATAAACGGCCACAAAAGCCCGGACGGTAAGCGCTCCTGTCGATTGGTTTAAGAGGGGAGGGTATAAACATGTAACAATTATGGAATGGAAACGTGACTGGGGTCTTACAACAAGGGTCTGGTTCACCGGCCTGCTGTTATTACTGCTCTACCTTGTGTTTATGACAATCCTTTTTTCATTCGGGGTGGGGACGTGGGTCATTGTCCTGCTGGCAGTCGGGATGGGTTTGTTCCAGTACTTCTTTTCCGACAAAATGGTGCTCTGGAGCACCGGCGCTAAGATTGTGGAAGCGGATGAGCAGCCGCAACTCTATCAGATGGTAGAGAAGCTCTCTCGGGAAGCCAACCTCCCGATGCCGAAACTTGCAATTATGCAGAGCCCGGTGCCGAATGCTTTTGCCACCGGCAGAAGCCCCAAGCATGCCGTCGTTGCGTGCACCGATTCGATCATGCGCCTCCTGTCCCGTGACGAACTCGAAGCAGTGCTTGCCCATGAACTTTCCCATGTGAAAAACCGCGATATCCTGACTATGACTCTGGCCAGTTTTATCGCCATGATCGCATCGATGATCATGCAGAACTTTTTCTTTTCCGCTCTTCTGGGCGGGCGCAATAACCGGGAAGGGGGCAGCTGGATTGTTGTCTGGATTGTTTCAATCATTGTGTATGTCATCAGTACCCTGTTGATCCTCGCACTTTCCCGGTACCGTGAGTTTGCTGCAGACCGGGGCAGCGCATTGATCACAAGGAACCCCCGGGCACTCATCTCTGCACTGAACAAGATCAGCGGGAGGATGGAACTTGTTCCTCCGCAAGCAAAGGCAAAGGTCGAGGGGGCAAACGCGTTCTTCATCATCCCGGCACTCTCGGGAAATGCCATTATGGAACTCCTTTCCACCCACCCGCCGCTTGAGAAGAGGATTGCAAATCTTGAGAAGGTTGAGACTGAATTAAGAGGCTACTAAATCCATTTTTTTATCGCAGATCTCCAAACCTTTTCAATACCATTCACCGTTTCCTGCTGCTGCAATCGTTGCCGATTGTGCGGATTGGGGGGACACAATTCACGAAGAAAACCAGGAATGCAGAGACGGAATTTTCTCTTTCAATCCGACAGAAATCAATCGCTGATATTATATCGTTTGACACTAAGTCAGAATATAGAATGAATGCTAAGCCCCCCGCGGTACTTCTGATCGACGACGACGCGTCATTGCTGGGAACGATCAGGCTGATGTCTGAACAGTCTCGTGAGATGATCCTGCAGACAGCACAATCGGCAAAAGAGGCCTTCACAATCCTTCATGACAGAACATTCGATGTTATCATCGTTGATTTTGATATGCCGGAGATCAATGGGATAGAATTTTTGAAAATCACAAGAAACAAGGGAGATTTTACTCCAATCATCATCTGCACGGATATCAACGGGGAATATGCGGCGATCGAGGCACTGAACAATGGTGCAAACCTTTTGTTAAAAAAGGAGGGTGACAACCGCAACCTGTTCCATACGATGACCGCAATGGTGAAAATAGCAATGGAAAGGGGTTCCATGGGAAGAACACTCGGAACAACCCAGAAGATTATCGCAGATATGATCAGTTTTTCTTCAGACCCGTCTTTTGCCATTGACCGGGACGGTAAGGTGGTTGCCTGGAACGATTCTCTGCAGCACCTGACAGGTGTTCCTGCAAGTGTGATGATGGGAAAAAGTGATAACAGCTATGCCGAGCCGTTCTTTGGAAAGCGGAAAAAAATGCTGGTGAACCTGGTATTTGACACCGATGAAGAGATAAAACGGCAGAAGTACATGCTGGTCAGCAGGGTTCATAAAGGTCCCGTGATTGCGGTAATCAGGGGGATAAAAAAAGACGGGGCCGAGTGGACGCTCTGGATGAAGGCTATGCCGGTGTATGACAGTCAGGGTTATTTCATCGCTTCGGTTGGAACGGTCCGCGATGTAACGGCTACCTTCAAGGACGTTGTTATCCCCGATTCGGTGCCGGATGAAGCCGCCCCGCCCGGGGATATGGGATCAACGGAGGCAAGAACACCCGCAACGGGTTTATTAGACAGGATCCTCGGCAAGGCCCTGGCACACTATAAAGAAGGGGTCATCCTCTACCTGAAGGAGAGAAAATATCCCGAAGCAATCGCTGCGTTTGACAAAGCCCTTGCGATCGACAACAATCTTGCCTATGTCTGGAACGACCGGGGCACCTGTTTCCGTGAGATGGGGGACCATGCAAATGCACTCAAGTCATTGCTGCGGGCAATAGAACTAGAACCGGATAACACCGAACTCCTTTTTAACCTCGGGGAAACCCTGGAAATAATCGGGGTAATGAATATGAGCAATAAATATCTCGATTCTGCAATCCAGACATTCAGGATGGTAGTGAACCAGATGCCCAACAATGCAGGTGCATGGAATCACCTCGGGATCTGTTTTAAAGAGATGGGAAAAGCGGAAGAATCGAAATTCTACTTCAACCGGGCTCGCGATATTACCCTCTGGAAAAAGGATACACCCATCAAGCGAAAACGTGATGAATATCTCTGAAGGATATTCAGTCGCTTTGGTCACGCTCATCATCTTTCTGGCGCTGTGCAGGCAGAAATCTCATGGTTGTTGCGTCCACCATTGCCGGCGCTGACATTATGCATGACAGGATACGTCCGGATGTTAAAAAAATCTCGGAGCCGGAAAAATCCGCTACGGTAACACTTAATACTCCCCCCTCCCAAATTTGTAGAGCATAGTGCATCGATGGTCTAGAGGTATGACTTAGGCCTTCCAAGCCTATAGCCCGGGTTCGATTCCCGGTCGATGCATGGGGGCTCGTGGTCTAGCTGGCTATGACGTCGCCTTCACACGGCGAAGATCTCGTGTTCGAATCACGACGGGCCCATCTGTTTTTTGCTTGTTGGAATGCAGGTCCCGTTCGATGGTTCCTGTACAGGACGCGGGGATGGATATCGAAGTCATGCTCGCCAGAATAATGGCTCAGTATCGTCAACGCAATCCATACCGGATTCGCATTCTGGTTTTTTCATGCCGGAATTTTCCCTGGTAATTCCTTTTGGTGCATTCGGGATCCCGGCATCAGCCAAAGACCGCAAGCGATTTTAAACGAGGGGGCCCCAGGTGGTATCCATGAAGGTTCTCGTCCTCATGGGCAGCCCCCGCAAGGGGAATACCTGCCTTGCAGCGGAGCAAATCCGAAAGATCCTGCAGAAAAAGGCACCGGTTGCGTGGGAATACGTGATGCTTTGAAAAGCGCACCTGGAAGACTGCCTTGGGTGCTGCCTGTGCTTCGGGAAGGGTGAGGAGTCCTGTCCCCTCAAAGACGGGGCATCACCCATTGAGCAGGAGATGATGGAAGCAGATGGCGTTATTTTTGCCACGCCGGTATATGGCTTCCAGGTCTCCTGGCTGATGAAGCTCTTCATCGACCGCCACGGGTACATCTTCCACCGCCCCCGCTTCTTCCAAAAGAAAGCCCTGCTCCTCGCAACGGCCGGGTTTGCAGGAACCGGCGACGTCCTCAGGTACCTGAACCTGGTTGCCCGGGCAGGGATACGATCCCATGCAACGTTCGGCCCTCTGCCGCCGTACGCAGAGAATGATAACGAGAAGAAGTCAGAGAAGGCTGCCCAGATTTCCTTACCGCACTCCAAAGAGGGGCACGGGCACGCCCGCAACTCTTTGATGTAATCGGGTTTCACATAGGGAGGGCCCCTCACAATGAGCTGGGCGATCCGGCCCTGCGGATCACAGATACTGGACCGAGAAGGGATGGCTTGAGAAGGGAAGACGGTTCTATGTCGATGTACCGGTCAACCCGATCTATCATGCAATCGGGCTGGTGGCAGAATGGTACATGCGGAGACGGATACGCCGGGATATGCAGGCGATCCGTTGAATTCTATTGTCACAAAAACGAGAAACTCCCCCGCAGGGGAAAATATTGTGCAGTCCCTCCGGCCGGATTGTTCCGGACGGCGGATGGACTGCGTGCAAAAGGAAAACGTGAGGTTATGCGTTCTTCATCTTGGCTTTTGCGACGAATCCGTCTTTGCCAATGTAATACATGAAGCCCTTTTCTTTGGCAATCTTTTCAGCACCGACTTTCTTCTTCTTGCCGGTCTTGTTGTGCTTCATCGGGGCTGCCCAGACATATCCATCTTTGCCGATAAAGTAGAGGTAGCCCTTTTCGCGCTGGATCTTTTCTTTTCCGATTTTGGTTCCCATTTAAACACCTCAAAACCTCAATGGGGTTTTGATAATGAGAATTACCGCCTGATTATATAAAAGGTTTCCGTCGAAAGCCCGTCGATATACGGATTTTTACCACGTATTTAAGGTTCTTTTGGTCATTGTGGCACACTATTCACTCCGATTAAAAACGCCTTTATTACGCCCTGTTTGTCAATATTCCCGCTTAAAAGTGGTTGAATGCCTGACGGTGCGGTTTGATGCACCGGATGTGTAAGCGCAGTCAGCGGAGGTAGGGAACGAGGAGATGCCAAGGGGTGCGGCAGGATCAGACCATCCACAACAACTTCATGCAGCGGGCAAACACCCCAGGGGAAGCAGGAGATCGTGTGTACCAGGGGATTGTCCAATCACGGAATAAAATTGCAAAATGTACAATACCCCTCATGTGAACATGAACCAGAAATGCAGAGCAGGTATCCGTCTGCTTCCGTGCATCCATACCATATCCTGCGGCCGGTAAGATCTTCCTAAAGATGGATCTACCCCGTAAAACAACAGGATGGAGGACCCCTGCACTATCCCGGACAGTGGCAGGGGGTCATCCCTATTCCGGAAAAAACCGGGGGGGTGGTATTCTGTGCAGCCACCCTCAAAGGGTATCATTGCCGGGAACTTAATTCCCGGACCAGCGGGAAATGCAAAAAAAAGGCTCAGATCCTCTAAAAAGAAAGCCGTTCTCTTCCAGGAACCCCGCCACGATCCGAAGACCGGAACAGGATGAAGGTAACGATGATAAAAGGGTAAGAGGTTCAGGGCCCAAAAATTCGTCAACGGCAGGGTGCTGGATCAGGCCGATTCCCTGCGATCGACAAGACGTTTCGGGCGCCCCTTTAAGGAAAAGAGTTCGAGCCTGCCCTGCGACTCGAAGTTGAGGAGGATCTTCAGGTTGCCATCCTGGTACTGGTCGGAAAGACCCGGCTTGTTTTTCAGGAATCGGGATATCAGCTGATCCTCTACGAGCTTCCTGTCGCAGCGGTCTGGATCCTGGCATTCCACGCTGATACGCAGAATTACCTCCCCGGGCGATTCCCCGTCATAAATAAATGCCTCGTACTCTCCTGAAAGGTACTCCATGTTATCAGGCTGGAAAACCCCCGCTTCAATGTCAACCCTGTTCATGGCATTCCCAAAGATCCAGGCGGTTTCAGCCTCCCGCTGCGGATTGTAGATCCTCATATGCGTCCTGCCACA
>Ga0116155_10002278_pt1 | contig 13111 bp, 8 predicted proteins | sample AD_UKC032_MetaG_FD_89890 | JGI IMG/M metagenome (GOLD analysis project Ga0116155, IMG submission 89890) | Active sludge microbial communities of municipal wastewater-treating anaerobic digesters from USA - AD_UKC032_MetaG | ecosystem: Engineered > Bioreactor > Anaerobic > Digestate | place: USA...
CGCCAGCAGCAGCCATTATCCAGTCTGCCATCAGTTCGTCGCTGTGCAGGGCGATCCAGGCTTGTACCAGCTTCATCTGCTTGCCCGGCAGATCGCCATCGAGAAGATTGCCGGAAGGAATCTCGATCACTGCCTTGAACTCCGCGTACCGAATGTGGATATGGGGAAGATGGTGCTTCTGTGTATCCAGAACGTACATCGATACCAATATCCCGTAGAACATGCTGATGGTTGGCATCGTTCAGACCCCAAGAACTTGCTGAAGAATATGGTCGAGGCCCGCCTGCCAGTGCGGCAGTTCGAGACCGAAGGTGTCACGGAACTTGCGGGTGTCGAGCCGGGAGTTGGCCGGGCGTTTGGCGGGCGTGGGGTAGTCGGAGGTGGTGATGGGCTTGATGGCTTCCGGTTGCACCTTGAGCGGCTTGCCAGCCTTGGTGGCTTGTCCGATGACGTAGCGAGCGTAGTCGCACCAGTTGGTTTCGCCGCCGGCAACGCAATGGTAGGTGCCGTAGGGAAAAGCACCCTCGCCTTCGCGCTGCCACTGGCGAACGAGTTGGGCGGCGAGGTCGGCGAGCAGCGCGGCTGAGGTTGGCACACCCCATTGGTCAGCGACGACGCTGAGGCTGTCGCGCTCGGCGGCGAGCTTGAGCATGGTCTTGGCGAAGTTGCCACCATGCGCGCCGACGACCCAGCTGGTGCGCAGGATCAGGTGGCGAGGGTTGGTCGCCTGCAACGCCAGTTCGCCGTCGCGCTTGCTCTCACCATAGACGCTTTGCGGGTTGGTGGCATCTTCTTCCGTGTAGGCGCCCTGCTTGGTGCCGTCGAAGACGTAGTCGGTGGAGTAGTGGATGAGGAAGGCGCCGAGCCTGGCAGCCTCTTCGCCAAAAATGCCCGGCGCAACGGCGTTGACCGCAAAGGCCGCCTCGCGGTCGGTTTCGGCCTTGTCGACAGCGGTGTAGGCGGCGGGATTGACGATGACGTCGGGGCGTGTATCACGAACCAGTTGGCGGATAGCTTCGGGGCTAGAAAGGTCACATTCCGCCAAGTCGACCGCAACGATTTCGCCGAGAGGCGCCAGGGCGCGCTGGAGTTCGAAGCCGACCTGGCCGTTCTTGCCGGTGAGGAAGAGTTTCATCTCAACCCCCGTACTGCTTGCCGACCCAGTTCTTGTAAGCGCCGCTGGTGACATTGCTAACCCAAGCCTGGTTGTCGAGATACCACTGCACGGTCTTCCTGATGCCGGTCTCGAAGGTTTCGGCCGGTTTCCAGCCAAGTTCGCGTTCGATCTTGGACGCGTCGATGGCGTAGCGGCGGTCGTGACCGGGGCGGTCCTTGACGTAGGTGATCTGCTCCTTGTAGGGCTTGCCGTCGGCGCGTGGGCTGAGTTCGTCGAGAATGGCGCAGAGGGTATGGACGACCTCGAGGTTGGGCTTTTCGTTCCAGCCACCGACGTTGTAGACCTCGCCTACCCTGCCCGCATCCAGCACGCGGCGGATGGCGCTGCAGTGGTCTTTCACATAGAGCCAGTCGCGGATCTGCTGGCCGTCGCCGTAGATGGGCAGCGGCTTGCCGGCGAGTGCGTTATGGATGACCAGCGGGATGAGTTTTTCCGGGAAGTGGTAGGGGCCGTAGTTGTTGGAGCAGTTGGTAGTGAGTACCGGCAGGCCATAGGTGTGGTGGTAGGCGCGCACCAAGTGGTCACTGGCGGCCTTGCTCGCGGAGTATGGGCTGTTGGGTTCGTAGCGGTGGGTCTCGGCGAAGGCGGGGTCGTCCTTCTCCAGCGAACCGTAGACTTCGTCGGTGGAAACATGGAGGAAGCGGAAGCTGTCCTTCGCATCGGCTTGAAGGCCGTTCCAGTAGGCGCGAACGGCTTCGAGCAGGCGGAAGGTGCCGACGATATTGGTCTGGATGAAGTCTTCCGGGCCATGGATGCTGCGGTCGACGTGCGATTCGGCGGCAAAATTGATGATGGCGCGCGGCTGGTGCTCGGCAAGCAGCTTGGCGACGAGGTCGAAGTCGCCGATGCCGCCCTTGACGAAGAGGTGGCGGGGATCGCCACTCAGGCTGGCGAGATTCTCGAAATTGCCAGCGTAAGTCAGCGCGTCGAGGTTGATGATGGGTTCTTCAGACTGCGCCAGCCAGTCGAGGACGAAGTTGCTGCCGATGAAACCGGCGCCGCCGGTGACGAGAATCTTCTGCATGGCCGCTAGTTCCGCTAAAAAGCCAATATTCTACCGCAGCGCAACATGACTTGACGATAGACCCTTGGTCATAGCCCTTGCTTTGGCTCACAGGAGAAACGATCTACAGTCGCTGGCCCGGTTACCCAACCAGAAAGAGACCTGCCGCACAGGCTCGAAGTGACCAAAAATCAGATTGAACAGTGACTAAAACCGGTGTTGCACTCACCGCCTTCCTCGAAACCTGCCATAAACAGCCCAAACCTTCGAACCAAGATGCTTAAGTGGCCCAGATAACCAAGGCAGTCTCATATTCACAAAATTGGCCAAATGGAGAGCCACACGCACTGACTCACTGTTATGAATCGCATTAAGTTCATCACCCAGTCGTTGTATTTCAGCGGCCCCACTGCTACGAACGGATTGAAGTTCATCACTTAGCCGTTGTATTTCAGCGGCCCCACTACTGCGCACGGATTGAAGTTCATCACTTAGCCGTTGTATTTCAGCGGCCCCACTACTGCGCACGGATTGGAGCTCATTACTCAGACGTTGTATTTCCGCAAGGTTAAGATCTGTGAGGAAAGCCCTTTCCCAAACAGAAAACACGTACGCAGGAAACGACAAGCGACCCGACTTCAGACTATGAATACGGCGAAAATCGTGATGACTCGCTACCCTATGAAGCAGATCGTCACGCACCTCACTAATCATCGACTTTTCCCGCAATCGGTAAAAGAAATGCAGTTCGTTGGTCACTATAAAGCGCTTGCCCGCAATGGCCGCTCGCAAGTAGAAATCCCAATCTTCAAACATCCGCAAATCTTCGCGATACTTCAACTCATGGAACACGGTTCGGCGGGCAAGAACAGTCGCTGTAGAAAAATAGTTCCCGGAAAATCCGCTGGCAATTGCATCTCCATGGAAGACAAAAAAATCCAGATACTCCGATTGTTTTTTGGGAATTTCATTTCGCTCTTGCGTGAAGTGCGCAGTCTGCGGAACAACTATCGAGTAATCCGGATTTCTCTCCAATGCCCCCACAGCTTTCGCAATGAAATCGGCTGAAATCAGATCGTCGGCATCCACGGTCAGGATGTACTTTCCCCTTGCCTCCCGAATCGCGAGATTCCGGGCTCCTGCCAAGCCCCGGTTGTACCTTGCATAAACGGTCCTCAGCGATCTATTTTTGAAATCCTGCTCGAGGCGCCCGAGAAGCTCGATGGTTTGTAGATCGGTAGAGGCGTCATCGCAGACAATGATCTCGATATTCGGATAACCCGACGCGGCCACTGAGCTTAGCGTGCTCGGCAGGTAAGCCCCAAGGTTGAAATTCGGGATAATTACCGAAACCAGCGGCGCTTCCGGATCGCTCTCAGTCAAGCCTGTAGATTCGATGGGCCGCGCAATTGCTCGCCACGGAACAACGTCTGAAGACGGCGAAACGGGAGCCAGTTCCGGGGAGTCACGGAAAAGGTGTAGAAGCGCACCCACCAAAGACTCGACGGTTCCATCGAACTTGATGCAATTAACAGCATCGCGCCATGGAGTAAGTTCGCTGAACGCGGGATTAACCCCATTCAGGAGAACTGCTCCCCCCTGCAACGAAGCCTCAAAGGCTGCCAAACAAAACAATTCGCAGCGTGAAGAAAAGACCGAAACTCCCTGCGAAATCAGTTGCTCCCGCTGCGACTTGTGGACGGGCGAATCATAGAATTTGAAGCGATGCGCCAGATTCGATGGAATCAACTTCTCGACATAGACGCCGACTTCAGGATTCTTGTCTTGCGACAGAAAATGAACCTCGCCAGCATATTCCGGGCAGAGCCGCATGAACCCGACAGAGGCCCGAACAAGAATATCCGGTGCCTTGGCCCACTGCAAACTCGACAAAAACAGGAGCGGCATATCGGATGAGACCACGCACACCTTCGCTAGGCCTGCGTTTTCGATTGGCACCGGCAAAGAATGGAGAACAGTTCGGGACACCCACTCCGACAAATCGAATCCGTAGAAACAACGGTAATGGTCCGCCACAGGCATCGACGGCGCGATGACCTTGTCACAATCGCGCAAGGCCTTGCGTTCGATGTCGTACAGCGTAGGCGTGAACATATTAATCGGATGGAATTCTGCCGATAGATTCAAGCCCTCAGTACCGTGTAACCGGATCGCCAAGGTCGTCTGCGAGAACGCACTCTCGAACAGCTTTTCCTGTGTTGCAGCGAAGCCCAGGCCGCAATAGTCTGGAAACTCGATATAGTCAAAGGCCAGCCCTTCCTGCTCCAGATTGAGAAGCTTCCGCAGGACGCACACCGAGCGCCAATGCCACTCCGTCGTATGGCGATATGCATTTTTCGGCGGATACCGGTCCGCTTCACCAACTTCAGCAACGTCATCGAGGCCTTCGAAGTGCACATCCGGAAACGCCGCCCTAGCCAACCCAAGATCCAAAGCCTCACCAACCAGAATTACGACGGTCCGGGCGCGGTCGCTGCTTGGCATGGAGACAAGCATGTTATGAATAACCCTGCCGATTTCGCCCGCTGTGAGCGGGTAGAATTCCATGGTCACAAAGGCGAGATATTTCATATACGTTTCGGGGATTTTTTGGTCATTAATTGTGGAATGGGCAGAATCAATGGCTTGTGGAAACTCAGGCTAACGCGGACTTTTCGTTAGGATATCAATGGCCCTGGCGCCAGATCGCAAGCGATTGCTTCACCGAAGCAAAGTCACCACGTACAAGGCGAGCCAAGACTCGCAATGGTTTGGTCAGGCGCCAGGATCTCGAGCGCAAGACTGTGTCGTACAGCACCCGCAACTCTTCGTTAGACTGGACAAGCATATTGTAAGAAGCCTGAAGATCGTCCTTAAGACGGACAGCTTCCTCCAATCCACGAACCCGGACATCGCCACCAAGCCTGGTAATCAACGCGCCCTGCCCAAGAATCTGGCGTTTCGCTTCTACCAACTGTGCGGACGCGCTTTCTAACTCATCCTGTAGTTTCCGTCTTTCTACCGCGCAACAGTCAAGCACCTCCGATAAATCTACACTGACCTGGCGAGATGGAGCAAAAGCCGAGACAGAGGTGACGGGCTCAGCCACACCCCAGACGCCCAAGTAGAAAAGCACATCGGATCGACCCGGTCTTATGCTTCTTTGGCCGGGCAGCAGAAAGTCACCCGAACCCTCCCCTGCCATCGCGAAAATGGGTTTGGATATCAGCTCAACCTCGGAGATCAATGAGTCTGCAGCATCCATCAGGGCATGGCCCTGCACACTGATAGCCAACAGCCACTGGCCCGCCGAACCCAACACACGCTCAGTAATTTCTCTGAATTCCTCAAAGGTGTGCTTGCGAAGATGGCAGGGATGCCGCTGATCCGGCGGACAGGCAACATGGTCATTCGCGCAACTGATGAAAACCCTTGCGCCTGGCGCAGCGAGGGAGCGCAAACCCGCCAGGAAACGCTCGGGGTCATCGACATGCTCGATGGTCTCGAAGCATGCAATCACGTCGAAACTCGCTGCGGGCAATGCCGAAACGGCATCGCCCGCATTTGCCACGCGAAAATCAACGCCATCCCGCGAGAATTCGCGTCTTGCGGCAGAAATCGCCTCCTCCGAGACATCGAGCCCGAGGACAGAACTTGCGCCCCACTTCTTCAGAAGCCAAGAGCCATACCCTTTTCCGCAGGCGGTATCGAGAACCCGTTGTCCTTTCACGAATCGGGCCAGCGTGGCGTAGCGCCCGAGATGCTCGATCAAGTCCATGGTGTTCGAAGGACAAATACCGTCGCCAAAATGCAGTCCTTCTTCAGCCATTCCTCTGCTCCCAACCCAGGAATATATTGCCGACCATCTGTCGGTGATGTTCGAGCGAATGACGCTGCCCGATCAGATCACGGCCTGCGCGACCCATCGCCTGTGAGCGCTCCCAGTTTTCGTAAAGCTCTACAATGGCATCAACGTAGGCCGCGACCAGCGCGTCGTCACCGCCATCCACAGCAGAAGGGATCAGCCAGCCGGTCTTGCCCGACGAAACGGATTCGCGCACGCCCCCGACATCCGGCGCAATCACGGGGAGGCTGTGCCCCATCGCCTCCAGCACAACGTTCGGCAACCCATCGTAGGCACCGGTATAAAGGAAGGCATCGAAGCTCTCGGGCTTAAGTGACTCAAAATTACCGAACGGACCCAGATACTTCAGCCCTTCGGTCGCAATAAACTCTCGCACCAAGTCATCCAACTCGCTTACGATTCCAGCTGTGAAGAACGCCAGTTGGGGAATCACATGACGTGCCTCGCGGACGATGCGTGGAAGAAGTTCGGGGCGCTTTTCACTACAGATTCGAGATGCCCACAGTATCCGAAATGCGGGGCCCTTTATCTTGGCAGGTGGCCCAACTGAGCACGGTGCATACAGGCAATGCCATTTATCACCATAGACACCTAACCTATCCAAGTTCTGTTGGACGATGCACTGATGATCGCTCACGACCCAACTGAGGTTTCCGATCTCAGTAGAAATGAAGTTGAAGACTCCTCCGATTTCTACCAATCCCCCACCGAATGGAACCTGAGGCTGTGAAAACTGATAGAACACTGTTTGCAAGAGCGTACCAACCGCACTTGAAAATTTCCCGAACCATCTCTGTGCAAAGAAAGATGCCTTCAAGTGCAAACGGGTCGATGGACGCGTTACCGCAAGGATCAATCGCAATACCAGCAAATCCCGTTCATGCTCACTTATTGAAGGGAATGCGTTGAACACATCGAGGAACACAGCGTTGTCAGGCAAATGCTCCACCCAAGGATGTGCCTCTGCTGCCTCGCCAGCAATGACTAGGCAGCGTAAGTCCGGCAACTGTTGCCCCAAGGCGTGGAGTACCTCAAGGATGTATTTCTCTCCATCGCCTTTGCCAAGGCAAGGCAATAGGACAATATCCGTATATGGCCCATCCCCTACAATGGCGCAGGCGTCCGCGTAGTCATGCCCCCAATGCCGATTCGGCCAAACATTGCTGAATTTCGCCGCACCCCTGACCAACTCAATATCAATACCCGGATCAATGGCGACAGCCGAACCAAGCAACGCGCGGGAAGATGCATCTGAAAAGATCTCCGCTTCTGGATCGAAATCTCGCGCCGTACTCCTGATCGCTTCAATGTCACTTGGCGATCTATCTTTGCTATCCAGCCTCACACGCTCACAAAAATCGAGTGGGGAAAATAACGGATTGTGAGGAACCTGTCCGATTGACACGGCATTCGCCTGCTTGAGCAAGCTGCCTTTGCGCTGGCGGTAAAACAGGAAAGTCTTGGGCGCAACCCTGAATGAGGTGCCACCCGCAAGCATCTCGCAATTGAAAAGCCAATCCTCGTAAGCGAAGCCACTGGTTACTCGCAGATCCTTAAAGCCTACTGCCGCCACCTCCAGTCGGTTGGCAAACACCCGAGAACCATACGGATGACCAAAGACAAAATCGGCAGCAGTTACAACCTCGTCGCCATAATATTTGACTACCGAGTAAAACTCGCCAAAATAAATCAGGTATTCCGGAAAGATAGCGATTCGAGGTGTAGATTCAGCAATCGCATACATGACTGCGATTGCATTGGAAGATGTAAGGTCATCTGCATCACAAAGCCAGACGTATTTCCCCAGCGCGTGCGCCACCCCAGCGTTTCTTGACTGCCCCAAGGAGCCATGATCAACTTCCACATAGCGAACCGAGATGAATGCATCGGCAGGTGCGTTGCGGGTAACTTCTCTGGTCAAATCATCCGACCGATCAAAGACGACGACCAGTTCTGACTTGATCGTGGAGCCAGCCGCGAAGGCTGCCGCTTCATTAAGCGACCTGATGGTCCGCCTGATGAACACAGCTTCGCAGTGAAGATTCAGAATAACGGAAACGTCAGGACTCATCTCGGAATTCTTGAAACCCAGGATGTGCATATTTCAATAGGCGCATCGAAAATGGCAGGCAAAGCATCCTCGAGCCACACTTTTCTGGCGAGAAGCTTCAGCATGGGTCGATAATACAAATCTTTTACCAAAAATAGGAAACGTTTAGGCGCGCAGAACAGAATTCAAGCGAGCTTCAATAGCCTGTTCTCGAATGATTTGCAGATTCTGAAGCGCACAAGTCTTCAAATTATATATATTGAACATATCTAGCGATCAAACGATGAATATCAATATTAATAAACCTCTTTGACTTCCATAAATAAAACCGCCAGTGATCAATTTATGCATCTATTTACTAATGACTAACAGCTGATCAAAGTAACGACCAAACTTTTCTGCCATTATCGACCAATCCCAAGCTCTTATTCCTTCCATATTTTCAGTTGATAAACTGGCAAGTAGCTCAGGCTCTGATACCAGCTTCAAAATACTTTTCTTGACGGCCTCTACGCTACGCTCCGAGAGAATGAACCTCCTTTGAAGCTCACCGAATGCTTGAGGAACAATACCGACATCCGTGCTAATCACCGGTACGCCGCAAGCCATTGCTTCCAACACCGGGTTCGGTGTCCCTTCAATTTTCGAAACACATACATACACATCTATCTTGCTGTAATAATCCGGCATCTGTTCATGTGGAATGAACTGTTCCTGACGGTCTGCAAATAGAGCCCGTACAGGAACGCCCTCTTTTTGAAGCTGATCGATCGCCGGCTTCAGGATGGTATGAAGACCCTTAAAATCCTCAAATTCCGCAGCCCACATACTATTTCCAACCCAGCCAATCACCAGCTCCCGTTTGCCTATCTCCTTGAATCGTTCCAAGTTCTTTGCCTTGAATTGAGTCAGATCAACACCATCCTCTATGACAGATGCAGGCTTTGGGTAGCCTTGAAGGTCAGAATAAAGGACCGACAACTTTTCCGAACTAACGGTATAGCCCGCAACCAATTGGGAGAAGATATGTGCCCGACAATTCAATTCCGCCTCGGCAAGGAGCAAGTGATCATAGATGCTCGTGCTTAAACGCTTGGATGCGATGAACCGCTCGTGGAACAGTTCATATGACATGCCCATCGATTCGGCATAATTTTTCAAATAAGCGGAACCGATCATAGTCAGATGTTCTCTCCAGAAAAAATGCACGATCTCACAGTCCCGAGTCATGATGAGAACCTGACCGATATTGTCTATGATATCCATTGGTATCACGACAAAATAAAACCTATCAGCTAGATATCGCTGCAACTGCCGTGCAATGTTTCCGAATGCCCAGTAGTCCGTATCGACAATCAAAGCAATTTTTGGCATACCCTATTGAACCGCTGGAACTTCCCCAACCGCCCCGAAAATTACCCGTTTAATATAAAACATTTCGCCCGAACTCCATAGTTGTTGAACCAATATCCACAATGAATATTAAGCCGAAAGCACTAGCGTTAACTTCCCTATCGAAATCAGAAAGTTACGCGATAGAGAGCAATGGGGGACTTGAGGAACGAATACGGTCAGCATAGATATTTAAGCTCAATTGCCGAGCATCCAGCATAATGAACTAGCGTTCCTTCTGAAATAGCAAGAGCTATCTGCAATCCTTGGTTTTTACCCATAATTACGAAGTATAGTTTTTATATTTTCCCACGAATAATTCGAACAAATTTCACCGTCAATGTGCGTATTGGCTGCGGAACAAAACTGCGCAGCCACACATATCGATCGTGAGCAACCCGCATTTGATCACGCTCTACCCTACAGACTTCAAGTTCAGACTGGACCGTATGTAGATCTCCCTTGTATGCCTGCAGTCGCTCTCTCAGGACTTCGTTTTCCGCGATGGTAGCTTGGAAATGCAGTCGGGTACTTTGCAAATCTAGTTCGGAAACATTCACTTCTGTCATCGACCCAATCAAGGAAATATTCTCACGTTGTTGCACCCTGCCATCCATCGCTAGAAGCATACGTGAATAGCAATCCATGCTAACCGGGAATACGGCGGTTCCGATTGGCATTTCGGCCGCGTTCCATACCCCTATGAAATAGCTGCAATTCGAATCTGAGAATTTTTGCTCATCGCCACCATTCACAAGATAGGCGCCATCTATTTCCCTGAAAGACATCCAACTATCCGGGATGGGCAGATAGCCCTGTCGGACATCCATTGGCGTCGAGCCAAATCCGAAGACGGCAGTTCCAATGCTCCAGGTTACATTTTCTCCAAGAACGCTTGTGGCCAGTTTCTGAAACTCCTTGAAACGATACTTGCGCAAATGATACGGATTGCTCTGATGATCCTCAGGGTAGTACCAATAATCATTGGGGCAGGTGATGATGAACAAAGCATCCTTCTTCGCTAATTTCTTCAGTGATTGCAGGTAGATATCTGGATTATCGATATGCTCAATGGTTTCGCAGGAAATAACAACATCAAAATATTCGGCTGAATATCTTTGTTCAATGATGGCCGCATCAGCTAATACAAACTTTATCCCTGAGGCATCAAACGACTTTCGAGCTCGATTTATCGCATCGGCTGACACGTCAACACCGACCACTTCCTTGGCACCTGCCCGCTTAAGCAAATAGCTTCCATACCCCTCACCACATGCTATATCAAGAACCTTTTTATCGTTGACAAGAGACATAGCAATTGCATAGCGTGCAAAATGAATTGATGCTTCTATATCCGGCATCTCTGGTACCGAGGTGATATCCAATCGCTCCAATTTATCGTCCTATTCAAAAATTATTGAGATCGCCCGGCTGAAAAATCCACCGTCGTGCAAGATTGAACATTCCTACTGCATTGAAATTGTCCTCAACCCGAAACGCACATACATTCTTTGCTTCAGCGTAGGTAATTAGTCCAACATTATCATTTATGGCAACTCGCCAAATATATTGGCCGCTCAAAAGTGGGAAACCAGGAAAATCAATGGACACCCTTCCCGATTGAGATGACCGATAAGCGGGTATCTGGTCCATCAGTGTTGTCGTTCCACACAGATACATTTGATCATGTCGATACAGATTAAAAACGAAGCTGATCTCAGCAGGAAGCGTATCCACAAGAGCAATGAAGTCAAATGAAAGTCTCACAGACTGACCAGTAGCAACAACGTCCAGCATATTGCCATCGCAGTCTGTCAGGCTCACATGCCGAATCTGAAAAATGTGGTCGGGTTCATGAATATTGCTTGCATCAATTTTCTGTGCAGCTATTTCTACTCCGGAGTTAGTCTCGTCACATTCGATTTTGGACAGTTCCGGCACATCTTGATCGAGGGTTTTTGAATCTATGCTCAATGCCAATGCCTCGGTTGAAACGCTGGCGAATTGAGCCTCCATTTCAATCATATATTGATCGATCACTCTTCCAGCCTGGCCAAACATAATCTGCCGCCCAGCTTTTAGGTATAAAGCTCTCTGGCAAACTGATTTCACCTGATATTGATCATGCGACACAAAGAGAATAGTGCAGCCACGGTCGCGTATTTCGTAGAACTTTGAAAGACAACGCCGTTGAAAAGCCGAATCACCTACGGCAAGAATTTCATCGGCGATGAGAATTTCAGGGTCTACATGAATGGCAACAGAAAATGCCAATCTTGCAAGCATACCGCTGGAGTATGTCTTGACTGGTTGCTCAATGAACTCGCCGATATCGGCGAAGGCGGCAATGGCATCGAAACGCTGGTCAATTTCTTCCCTGCTCAGCCCGAGCACGGCGCCGTTCATATAGACGTTCTCACGCCCACTGAACTCCGGGTTGAAGCCCGAGCCCAATTCCAGCAATGCAGCAATGCGGCCGTGTGTCTGGATGCTCCCGCCGGTCGGGTTGAGGGTGCCGCAGATCATTTGTAACAGCGTGGATTTTCCGCTGCCATTGCGACCGATGATGCCGACCGTTTCGCCCCGCTTGACTTCAAAAGAAACCTCCTTGAGAGCCCAGAATTCCCGGAAGTATTGCCTTGACGGCTGCCCGATGGCGCGTTGCAGGCGCGGCACGATGAACTGCTTGAGGCGGTCGCGCGGCTGGTCGTAGATCTGGTAGCACTTGCTGAGGTTCTCGACCTTGATGGAGATTTCAGAGGACATCGGCAAAGCCTTTCCGCGTCTTCTGGAACCAGGCGAAGCCGAGCCAGGCGATCAGGGAGGTGGCAACCAGGTAAATGCCGAGCATGGCGAAATCCGGCGCCCTCCCCCAGAAGAGTACGTCGCGCGTCTGTTCGATGACCGGTGTCAGGGGGTTCATGTACAGCACGGGTCGATAGGCCTCGGGCAGGGCCGAGGCGGGGTAGAAGATGGGCGAGAGGAACATCAGCACCGTGGTGAGAAGACCGATGAACTGCCCCACATCGCGCAGGTAGACACCCAACGATGCCAACGCCCAGCTCAGGCCCATGATGAAGAGACCAAAGGGCAGGAGTATCAGCGGAAGGTAAAGGATAGTGGCATGTGGCAGGCCAAAGAAGATCAGGTGGGCGATCAGCCAGACACCGAGGCTCACTGCGCCATGAAACAGTGCAGCCCCTAATCCTACCCACGGCAGGATTTCAAGTGGATACACGACCTTCTTTACGTAGTTCTGATTACCCACGATCAGGCCGGGCGCCCGGTTGATGCATTCTGCAAACAGGTTGAACACAAGCAGTCCCGCAAAGAGGACCAAGGCAAACTCAGTTTTTGATTCGCTACCTGCGCTCCAGCGTGCCTGAAATACCACGCTAAAAACAAAGGTGTAGACAATCAACATGAACACCGGGTTGAAGAAAGACCAGAGAACCCCCATGACCGAGCCACGATAGCGCCCCAATACCTCACGTTTGACTGAAGCTTTGAGGAGGCTGCGGTTACGCCAGAGGCTGGCAACAATCTCGCGTGGGGTGGCAGGAAAGGTCTGCATCAGGCGAAGGTCTCGGCTTCGTTCAAGCGCTTGGCCGCTGCATCCTTGGC
>Ga0116155_10002289_pt1 | contig 13067 bp, 10 predicted proteins | sample AD_UKC032_MetaG_FD_89890 | JGI IMG/M metagenome (GOLD analysis project Ga0116155, IMG submission 89890) | Active sludge microbial communities of municipal wastewater-treating anaerobic digesters from USA - AD_UKC032_MetaG | ecosystem: Engineered > Bioreactor > Anaerobic > Digestate | place: USA...
ATCGCCCGATACGTTATACCTCCGAGGCAAGCGATTAAATAATTAGCAAGGTCTGCGTAAGAACCATACGCAGCGATGGTAATCCAGAAAGAGAGACCCTCCATGTCCGCGCAACTCCAACCCCGCTGGCTATCCGTGCAAGATTACCTGGCTTTCGAGGAATGCAGCGAAGTCAAACATGAATATATCAACGGCGAAATTTATGCCATGGCCGGCGCCAGCGCCCGGCATAACCAAATCGCGGGCAATTTGTTCGCTCGCCTACTCGCTCACCTGCGTGGCTCACCTTGCCAAGTCTTCTTTGCCGACGTCAAATTACATCTTAAGGAACTGGGCGCGGAGATTTTCTATTACCCCGATCTGATGGTCTGCTGCGATCCCAATGATCGGGACCCGTACTACCGCACCCGACCCTGCCTGATCGTCGAAGTGCTGTCCGGCGGGACGGCCCGGACCGATCAACGGGAAAAGCTCTTTGCCTATGCCCGGCTGGACAGTCTCAAAGGCTATCTGCTGCTGGAGCAGGACCGGCTCGGTGCTACTTTGCATTGGCGGGAAGGCGGCGACTGGCGGCGGGCGGAATTCAGCGATCCGGACGCGGAATTAACCCTGCCCTGCGCCGGGCTGACGGTTCGGCTGGCGGAACTGTATGAAGGAACGGGATTGCCGGAGACGCCGCCAACGCCCTGACCTCCGCTCCCTTCCCCAAGGGTCCACGGAAGACACGGAAGGCATGGAAAAAAAGAATGTTATCCACGGAAGGCACGGAAGGCACGGAAGGCACGGAATAAAGAATCGTATCCACGGAAGGCACGGAAGGCACGGAAGAATTTAAAGAAAAGACTTTCCGTGTGTTCCGTGTCTTCCGTGGACCCAGGTTTTCCGTGTCTTCCACGGACTGCAGTGCTCCATGCCAGCGCCCGGTGTTCTACAATCGCCGCCAGGTTTCCCATTCCTCCAGCCCTCCTCCCTGAACCATGCACATTCACATTCTCGGCATTTGCGGCACTTTCATGGCCGGCGTCGCCCTGCTGGCCCGCGCGGCGGGACATACCGTTTCCGGCTGCGACGCCGGCGTTTATCCGCCGATGAGCACCCAACTGGCGGAAGCCGGCATCGCGCTACGCGAAGGCTACGCGCCCGAACAACTGGCCGAGTTTCAACCCGATATGGTCGTCGTCGGCAACGTGATGAGCCGGGGCCGCCCAATCATCGAGGAACTGCTGAACCGCGATCTGCCCTACGCTTCGGGACCGGCCTGGCTGGCCGAGCACGTGTTGCGCGACCGCCATGTGCTGGCGGTGGCCGGCACCCACGGTAAAACCAGCACCAGCAGCCTGCTGGCGTGGATTCTGGAACAGGCCGGGTTGGAGCCGGGCTTTCTGATCGGCGGTATTCCCGCCAATTTTGGTCAGTCGGCGCAACTGGGGCAGGGCCGCTGTTTCGTGGTCGAAGCCGATGAGTACGACACCGCGTTTTTCGACAAGCGATCCAAGTTCGTCCACTACCGTCCCCGCACCCTGATTTTGAATAATCTGGAATTCGATCACGCCGACATCTTCCCTGATCTGGCCGCCATTCAGCGCCAGTTCCATCATTTGCTGCGCACCGTGCCCGGCGCCGGGCTGATCGTCGCCAACGGCCAGGATGCGAACCTGGCCGAGGTGCTGGCGCTGGGTTGCTGGACGCCCGTGGAACGGTTTGGCGCCGGGGACTGGGAAGCGCAGAACATCGCGCCGGATGGGAGCGCCTTTGACGTGTATTACCAGGGCGTGCCGCAGGGCCGGGCGGAATGGAGCCAGTTAGGCTTGCACAATGTCCACAACGCGCTGGCTGCCCTCGCCGCCGCCCGCCATATTGGCGTTCCAGCCGCGACGGGGATCAAGGCATTACGGGACTTTCAGGGCGTGAAGCGGCGACTGGAAGCGCGCGGCGCAGTCAACGGCGTGACGGTCTACGACGATTTCGCCCACCATCCGACCGCAATTGCCACCACGCTGGCCGGCTTGCGCGCCCGGGTCGGTGCGCAACCGATCATCGCCGTGCTGGAACCACGTTCCAACACCATGAAGCTGGGCGTGTTCAAGGACAGTCTGGCTCCGGCGCTGGCGCTGGCCGACGCCGTGGTGCTGTATCAGGCGCCCGATCTGGGCTGGAATTTGGGCGCAGTCGCGGCGGCGCTCGGCCCACGTGGGCAGGTCTGCCACAGCCTCGACGATACGCTCGCCGCCATTCAGGCTCAGGCCAAACCAGGAACCCAGGTGTTGATCATGAGCAACGGCGGTTTTGGCGGGATCCACGAGCGGTTGCTGCAAGCATTGCGGACGGCTGCATGAGCCGTCCTCAACGCCACCCGATGACTTCATCCAGCCGCCGGCGCGAACTCGGTTCCGGCAGTTCCGCCGGGTAGCCCAGACTCATCAGCGCAATGGGAACCAATCCCGGTTCCAGACCCAGCACGGCGCGCACCTGTTCTTCGTCGAAGTAGCCGACCCAGGTCGAACCCATGCCGGCGGCGACAATGGCTAGTTGGGCATAAGCAGCGGCGATGGTGGCGTCCTGCACCGCGTACAGACGGGCGCCGCGTTCACCGAAGGTGGCCGCCGAGCGGGCCGGGTCGGCGCAAAACACCAGGCAGACCGGCGCTTCGGCGATAAAGGCTTGCTCGTGGGCGACGTGAACCAGCGCCCGGCGTTCGGCGGGATCACGCACCACGATGATTCGGTAGGCCTGCAAGTCGCCCGCCGACGGCGCAGCACAGGCCATTTCCAGAATAGCGTGCAGCTTTTCCGCCTCGACCGGCATATCCGGCTGGTATTTGCGGATGGAATGACGATGGCGGACGGTTCCAAAAAAATCCCACATGGCGCGGCCCTCGGGCGGATGAAAGGGGTGAGGGATCGGTCAACTGCTCAGCCGGCGCTTTTGACCAGCGCGTTCAGCCTGGGCAGTTCCGGCGATTGCGGATAGTTGCGTTCCAGCACCCGCAGACTGTCAGCAGCCAGGCGCGGCATACCCATCTTGACGTAGGCCTGGGTCATGATGGCGAGCGCATCCTCCACCGCAGGCGTGCGGGCGTAGGTTTCCAGCACATACTTGGCGCGGTTGGCGGCCGCGACATAGGCGCTGCGTTCCATATAGAAGGCAGCGACATTGACCTCGTAGGCCGCCAGGCTGTTGTGCAGGAACACCATCCGCTGCCGGGCGTCCTCGGCATACTGGCTGCCCGGGAATTTCCGCACCAGTTCGGAAAAGTCGTTATAGGACTGCCGGGCGGTCACGGTGTCGGTTCTGGAGCGGTCGTTGGGCGCCAGCCGGTCAATCAGGGTGTTGCTGCGCTCGAAATTTACCAGTCCCTTCATGTAATAAGCATAGTCCACATAGGGATGGCGCGGGTTGGCCTTGATGAAGCGGTCGGCGGCGGCGAGCGCGGCGTCCGGCTCATTGTCCTTGTACTGAACGTAAATGGTGTCCAGTTGCGCCTGCTGGGCATAGCGGCCAAACGGATAACGCGCCTGAATCTTGTCCAGATATTCGAGCGCGGTTTTGTAATTGCCATCGCTCATGGCGCTTTTGGCTTCACTGTACAGGCGTTGAGCGGACCAGCCTTTGGTTTCGTCAATTTGTTCCGGCAGCAGGGCGCAGCCGGTCAACAGGGCGGCGGCGAGCAGGCCGACGAACAGCAGTTTCAGGGTGCGGTGGATGGATGACAGCATGAACGGCGATTGTCCAGAGTAGAATGAATCATGAATTTCAGTATAAACCCCGAACCGGCAAAAACCATCATGCCGCCGACCGAACGGATTGACTGCCAGATTCCGGCCAGTTGCGCCGGGATGCGACTCGATCAGGCGCTGGCGGAACTGTTGCCAACCTATTCCCGTAATCGCCTGCAACACTGGCTCAAAACCGGTCAACTGCGGGTGGACGGTCATATCCGCCGGCCGCGCGATCCGGTCAGCGGTGGCGAAACCGTTTGCGGCGAGCTGGCGCCAGCCACAGAAACCACCGCTGTCGCCCAGGACATTCCGCTGGCTATTTGCTATGAAGACGCTGATCTGCTGGTGATCAACAAACCCGCCGGCCTGGTGGCGCATCCCGCGGCGGGCCATCGCGACGGGACTCTGGTGAACGCCCTGTTGCATCATTACCCGGAACTGGCGACCTTGCCGCGCGCCGGGCTGGTGCATCGGCTCGACCAGGACACGACCGGTCTGCTGGTAGTCGCGCGCCGCCTGCGGGCGCATACCGCCCTGGTTGAACAGTTGCAGGCGCGGCGCATCGAACGGGACTATCTGGCGGTGGTCAATGGTGCGCCAGTGGCCGGTGGAATGGTGGACGCGCCCGTGGGCCGACATCCGGTGGATCGGCAACGGATGGCGGTCACGCCCGGCGGCAAGCCAGCGGTAACTCATTATCGCGTGCTGCGCCGGTTTCGCGCTCATACCCTGCTGCGGGTCAAGCTGGAAACCGGCCGCACCCATCAGATTCGGGTCCACCTGGCGCATATCCGCCTGCCGCTGCTGGGCGATCCGGTCTATGGCGGGCGGCTACGGTTGCCACCGCACGCATCGCCGCGTTGCCTCGAAGTGATTCAACACTTTCGGCGGCAGGCGTTGCACGCGGAACGGCTGGCCCTGGTTCATCCCGTCACCGGTGAACGGTTGGAATGGCAGGCGGAAATTCCGGCTGATCTGGCTGACCTGCTGGCGGTGCTAAGCGAAGATGCGGAACAACGACATGAGTGAATGGCGACGGCAATCCTTGCTCTTCCCCGACTGGCCGGCGCCGGCGCGCGTGCGAGCGTTCAGCACTACCCGGCTGGGCGGCGTCAGCGCATCGCCTTACGACAGCCTGAATCTGGCTGAACACGTCGGCGATGATCCGGCCCATGTCGCTGAAAATCGGCGGCGATTGGCGCAAATGCTGGGTTATGCCGCCGAACCGGCCTGGCTGGACCAGGTTCATGGCGCACGGGTCATCAATGCCGGGATGGTGCGCGAACCGGTTGCCGCCGATGCGGCCTGGACCCGCACGCCGGGTCAGCCTTGTGTAGTGATGACCGCCGATTGCCTGCCGGTTTTGCTCTGTGCTCGGGATGGTACGATGGTGGCGGCGGCGCATGGCGGCTGGCGCGGGCTGGCGCAGGGGGTGATCGCCGCCACCGTGGCGAGTATAAAAGTCCCACCGGCGGAACTGCTGGCCTGGCTGGGACCGGCGATTGGTCCCGCTGCATTCGAGGTCGGAGAAGAGGTGCGCGCTGCGTTTCTGGCGCTGGAGGTCGGTAACGCCGGCTGTTTCCGACCGTCGCCCGCTGGGCGCTGGCTGGCGGATCTTTACGAACTGGCCCGGCGACAATTGCGCGCGCTGGGCGTTTCAGCGATTTACGGCGGCGCTTATTGCACCTTCAGCGAGCCGGAGCGGTTTTTTTCCTATCGCCGCGAGAATCAAACCGGACGGATGGCCACGCTGATCTGGCTGGATTAGCAGGGTGATCAATTACAACAGTTAATACTTTGCATCGTTCCGTATGGAACCCATACCGCCGCTCAATGGCGTCGCCCGCCGCCGGATATTGACACCGCTGGTATTTGCACTGGGCATTCTGTTCAGCGTCGGTCTGCTGCACAGCCGGCTGGCGACTTTGTACGCGCAGTCAGCGGCAGCGCCGGCTGAACTGCCGCGCTTGCCGGCGGATTTTCCGGACCCGGAACTTATCATTCCATCCGGCGCTGGCTTCCAGCGTCTCGTTCCCAGTCAGGGCCTGCTGCTCATCCAGGGGCCGCGCCGGCTCCTTGGTCAACAGGAGGTGTCGCTGTGCGATCAGCGCGCCTCAACGTCCGCTACCGCCCCGCTGCTGCCGCTCTATGTCGGCTGGGACTGGGCGCAGGCCCGGGAAGCCGCCGCCGCCAATCTGGCCGCCCAGCCGCCGCGTCCGGCCAATTACGGCCTGAAGAATCCTTTGCTGGACGACGGCCCCGGCGGCGTGGATGTCCCCGCGTTCACGGTAACGATGGAGCCGGCCAGCGCGCCATTGCGGCCCTACGCCGACGCGGAGCCGTTGCAGGCGACCGTGCGCGACCGCCGACCCGTATTGCTGCTAGCGGATACGGCGGCCAGTGGTTCCGGCCCGGCGCTGACGTTCCGACGCGACCTGTGGCTGTTGTGGAACGCAGGCGAACCCCCAAAAGCCGAGTATTACGACCACGCGGTGCGGGTGCGCCGACTGGCGGAGCGGGATTGTTCATTTGGCCGGTTGCGGGTCAGCGTGTACGGTGCCGTCGCTGGAGAAGCAACCGATTCCAGGACCGAGCCGCGCGCTGTGTTGTGGTATCCGGGGGACGGGCGACCGACGCGGGAACTGCATCTGGCCCCCGGCCGCCATGTCGCTCCGGCGGCGCCGCCGCCGCGCCGCGAGGACGCCCAGTTGTTCGACCAGGCGCTGGCGGCTGGTCTGTTGCGTCCAGGCGAAGATGGCCGGATCGTGGCCGCCCCGGCCGATCTGCCGCTGCGGCGGCTGTACGCCCGCGAACATCCTGAATGGCTGGCCCCGCGCGATGGCGAACCCGACTGGTTGAACGGACCTTGGGACGAGCAAATTCGCCAGCTTCACCGGACGCTGCACTTCAGCGCGCCCGGCCGCTACGTGCGCCAGCAGGTCGAGGTATTCAACAGCCGGCAACTGCTGGCAGCGGTGCGCTGGCGGCCGGAATTCACGACTACGGGTGACTGGCGAGCCGAATGGGGCGACGCGCCGCTGATGCTGACCGCCGCCATGCCACCGCTGGCCGGGCGGCTGTTCGCCGAAATTCCCAGCGGTTGGGAATCGTGGCGGCGGGTGGCGCGCTGGCCGGCGCTGGCGGGACGACCACCAGTCCGGTTTCGCCTGGCCCTGGATCGGCCAGCGCGACGCGGTGCGCGGCTGGAAGTGTTGGCGGTGGGCGCGGCGCCAACGGTCACCGGCGCGACGGTGCTGGCTCGCGAACCTCGTTGTCTGGAAACGCGACCCTGCGACGGACGTCAGGCGGCGGCCTACTGGCTGCGCCTGGAACTGAGCGAGGGCGCCATCGGCCTGACGCTGGATGTTCAACCGTTGCCGGCCACCGCCTTTCCCGACGCCTATCACTATGACTTCGCCCACATCCAGCGTGTGGGCGAGCGGCTGGTCTGGCGCGATCCACCGCCGACCACCCGCGCGGCCTCAGTTCGGCTGCCGCCGGCGGAGGTGACGGTGCGCGACCGCGCCGGGGCCGTACTGCTGGAACGCAGCCAGCCCACCGAAACCGCCTGGGCGCTGGGACTGGCGGCGCTGGTCGGGCTGGACCCGGCCCATGAGGGTGCAGTGGGCTATACGCTGGCGCGGCTCAGCGACCACGGTGTCACGGCAGTAGATGCACGGTTGACTGTGGACGCCAAGATACAGACGGCAGCGCGGCGGGCGTTGCTGGGGCGATTGCCGGCGGTCAGCACCGCCTTTAAATCCGCCGATCCCTACCGCACGGCGCGGGTGGCCAGTCTGGTCGTGCTGGACGCCGACCGGGGCGATATTCTGGCGGCGGCCAACAGTCCGGAACCGCCGCCCGGCGCAGCCTGGGCCGATCTGTACAGTTTCGCGGTTGGTCAGCCGCGCCGCAGTCCGCTACGCATCTGGGCCTGGCAGCATGATGGCGGCAAGCTGCACGCGGCGGGTTCGGCGTTCAAGCTGGTGGATGCACTGTTGCTGGAGCGGGAGGCGACGCAGCGGCCGGAACGGGCGGCGCTGCTGGCCGGACTGAGCGACCCGGAATGGGCGTCGTTGCCGCTGGCGCACGCCTACGATTTCGGGGCGGACGCGGCCTGTTATCCGGCTCACGCCGAAGGGTGCGCGCCGTGGGCGCGGCGACCGGGCATCCATTATGATTGGCCCGCGCCGACGGCAGTACATAACTTCCGGGGCGGGGCCGGAGCGGAGAGCCTGCTGGAACGAATGCAGCGGCATGGCGATAACCGCTATGGTCTGGCGCAAGCATTACGCGACTCGCTCAATACCTGGTTTGCCTGGCTGATGGAGACCAGCGACGCGACTCTGCTGGACGATCCCGCTGCGCCGGGGCTGGCGGGCGTCCGGACGCTGACGCCGGATGCCTTGCGTGGCGCGCGGCCCTTGCTGGATATGGCCGCCGGGCTGGGCTTCGGCGCGGATCAGGATTTGGATGGCGGCCTGTTGCCGGCGGGGATGATCGAAACGGGCGACGTGCTGCGCACAACGGCTTCCACGCTGGACCCGATCACCACCCGCACCGAGGTTCGGCTGGCGGCGCTGGGCTTTCGGATGCAGGTTACGCCGTTGCAACTGGCCGAGGTCGCGGCGGCTATCGCCACTGGCCATCGGGCAGCGCCCCGATTGCTGGCGGAGTTGAACGGGCGGTCCGCCAGCGATGCGGAAGGTGCGGCGCTGGGCATCGCTGCCGACCGCATCCGCCAGGGGATGCAACTCGTAGTCAGCGCGGGCACCGCCCGCACTGCATTTGCCGATTCGCGTTTCGACGTCCTTCGTCCCTATTTGTACGCTAAAACCGGTACCGCCGATCTGGATGAAACCGGCGTCGTGCAAAACGCCTGGCTGGTGGGCTGGCTGGAACCGGGCGCGCTGCCGGGCGAAACGCGCCGGCTGGCATTCGCCTGCCTGATCAGCCATACCATCGGCACCGGTGGCGAAGAATGCGGACCGGTAGTGGCGGACTGGCTGGCGGCGCTGGCCGCCGGGCAGAGTGAACCATGACGTTCCGGCGTCCATTCGGGTTGCTGCTGATCTGGCTGTTGCCAGTGCTGGCAGTGGGCTGGACCGTGTACCGGGCCCCTGCCTGGCAGGAGCCGCGCGCCCTGACGGTGACGCTGGAACCTGGACGAAGCCTGGTGCTGGGCCGCGAAGCGTTGCGCGCGCCACAGGCTGATGGTGAGCATGTGCTGTTGCGCCGCGAAGCGGACGGTGGCTGGCGACTGGCCAACATCGCCCCCGGCAAGCAGGTGTTGTGGCGGCCCGCCCGTGGCCATGACGACCGACCGACCCGGGAATGGCCGTTGACCACGGGCGCGCGGTTTGCGGTGGGCGATCAGTCCTTCACCGTGCTGGCCGCTGGCGCAGAGCGGTTGACGCTGCAAGCCGCCGACCAGCGCTGGGACTATGATGGCCTGCACCTGCGCCGGAACGGTCAACCGCTGCCGGAATGCGTGGTCAACAGCCGGACCTGGCTGCGCGAGCGACTGGCGGCCTGGAGGCTGGGCGGCCTGATGCCACGGCCGTTGCGACTGGGCGGTGGGGTGTATTGCGCGGACCGGCTGGGATTGCCGGGCGTGCCAGTGGATACCGCGCTCATCGCCCCGACCCGCCCAGGCTTCGCCCTGCGGCCCGGCAACGCGGGCCGACTGGACGGGCTGCCGGTGACCGTGGCGGTCGGAACGCCGGCGGCGGAGTCACTGTGGCGGCGTTCCATTGCGCTGGCGACCGGCGACCGTCTGATCATCGGCCGCACGCATTATCGGATTACCCGCACCGAACCGGTGCTGGAACTGGCGGTGCTGACCCGCGCGCAACGCTGGCCAGCCGGTTCGGTTCCACCGGATGCCGCCCCGGCGGTGCGGACGCGCTGGCAAGCGATGGCCTGGCTGCGCCCGGCGGCGCTGAGCGATCTGTTCTGGCCGTTGCTCCTGGGTTTGCCGCCACTGATGTTGGCGTTCGTCTGGCCGGGACGGCGGCGGCGCTGGCCGGAAGAGCCGGTCCGGCGGCGCATCGCGCTGGGGCTGGGACTGGGCGGGGCCGGTCTGGGTCTGCATGTGAGCATCCTGACCGCGCCGGCGTTGTGGCCCTATCTGCTGGCCTGGCCGGCATTACTGGTCTGGCTGTGGACCGTGCGCTCGCCGTGGAGCGCCGGCCTGTTGGCAACAGTGACCCTGTTGCTGGGCGGCGGCCTGGCGACGCTGTTGCAACTGGGGGTGGGCGCGGGCGAATCGGGCTGGCTGCGCTACGGTGGCAGCAGCGCGGCGCTGGCCGGCGCGTTCGGCTGGGCGGCCTGGGCCGGGTGGACACTCTGGCGCTGGCAGCAACCCGATCCCTGGCTGAATGGGCGGCGGGCGCGCTGGGGCTTGCGATTGCTGGGAGGTCTGGGACTGGCGCTGCTGGCGGCGCAAGCCGCATTCGGCGATGAGGGCGGCTGGGCGCGCTTCCAGCCATTCGAGCTGACCAAGCTGGCCCTCATCACGGCAGCGGCTTACGCTTTGATGCTGCGCGCACGCCTGTGGGGACGCGACTGGAGCTTTGCCAAACCCTCGCTCTGGCTGCGCTATCTGGGGCCGGTGACGCTGCTGCTGGCGGTGAGCGGCTTTGCTCTGGCGTTCCTGCGCGACTTTTCACCCCTGGTGCTGCTGCTGATCGGCGCGCTGGCCCTGGCCTGGGCCTATCTGCGGGCGCATCCCGAACCGGCCTGGCGTTGGGGTGGCAGCGCGGCGCTGCTGGCGCTGATTTTGCTCCTCGCTCTGGGCGTCGCCTGGCTGCACGACCGACCGGAGGATTTTCCGCTGAGTGTGCAAACGGATCGCATCCAGGTTTGGGCCGCACCAGAACGATATCCCCATTCCGGTTATCAACTGCGGCGGGCGCTGGAAGCCATTCGCGCCGGCGGTTGGCAGGGCGCGGCCTGGGGCGACGGGGTGAATGGCCGGGCCATGGCAATTCCGGTAGTGGAAAACGATTTTACTCCGGCGTTCTTTTTGAGCCGGCAGGGCGGCGCGGCGGCGCTGGTCTTGGTAGGCGTGCAGGCCACATTTATTCTGGTGTTGCTGACGATTGCCGACCGTGCCCTGGACTGGATCGGGCGCGGCGATTACCGGCTGACCGCGCTGGGTGGATTCGCGTATTTTACCCTGTATGGCGGCGCGGCCCTGCTCGGCGCGCACATGCTGGTGTCCTGGGGCGCCAATCTGGGGTTTCTGCCGGTCATGGGCCAGCCGATGCCATTCCTGTCGGCTGCCGGCAGTCATCTGATCTTGTTCGTATTGCCGATTGTGGCGCTGGCCGTCGCAGTCGAGGAAAACAGCCATGCCAACCCAAACTGAGGCGCTGGTCGCCTCCGATTACGTGATCTGCGCGACCCTGCGCAAAATTCCGGACGTGTTCAACGTCGAACTGCTGTGGGAGCGGGTCCGGGGCGGCCAGGAAGGCTTGTTCCTGATGGAGGCGCTCAAGCGCCATCCACGCGCTCCGCAAGGCCGCCAGCGCAAGGAAACGCGCTACAGCCACATCATCGTCCGCATCCCGGAGCGCGATTACGTGCGCGATGAACGGTTGGAGGACGGTTTCAGCCGCAGGACGCTGTTGCGGGAACTGCACCGTCTGCACGAACAGGAGTTGGGGCGTTACCTGGCTGAGCACGCCACGATCCGCTACCAGGTGGAAGCGGATTCGACCTTGCGGGCGGGCGAGGTGCAATTTCTGTTTGGCCGCGCGATTTATCTGCCGGATGAGAACGAACGCCCGGTATTCCGGATTCAGGCGGCCGCCGAGACTGGAGACGACTGGCGCGAAGTAGGGCCGATCTATCCCGGCCAGCGGCTGACCCTGCTCAATAGCAATCGGCGAGCCAGCAGTTTCACGGTGGTGGCCTGGCCGTTTCCCGAAGATTCGGTGCTGCTGATGCTGCGGCCGGGGACGCCGGCCCTGGTGGATGTAGTGGCGGAACCGCCCGGCAGCCTGATTCTGGTCGGTGATGACGCCGGGAGCTTCACAGTGCGCGACCGGCGCGCACGTGGCCTGCGCTTGCGAGTCATCACAGCAGATGCGCACTCTACGATGGTCGGCGCGTCCGCCACGGTACGGACTTCACCCAATCCTGCGGCGGCGTCATCGCTGATCGCCCCTGCCGCGCCGGTAGCTGAACCGGCACTGACGCCGGAACCGCCGCTGGAGGAAGGGGACCAGACCTGTCCGCTAATTGACCCCTGGGGCCGGCGCCAACCGAAGCTGGGTCTGCCAACTACGTTCGTCGAGCCGCTGGCGCCGCTGGATACGCCGCCGCTCAATCCATCACCGGTCAGCGTCGGGGAAGGCGCTCTGTCTCCGCCAGCGTCCACGCCCCTCCCACCGGAACTACCCATGGCGGGACTGGATCAGCACACCTGGATTCCGCAACGCCCAGCGGTCCGGGTACAGGTAGTAGGCATCGCCCTGCAACGGCTGTCCACCTACGCGGCGGCGGGCATCAGCGACTGGCGCATCGGGTTCAACCGCGCCGGCGGCCTGATTGCGAGCAGTCACCCGGATGCCGCCGCCTGGTTGCGGCTGGATAGCGCCGACCGCCTGTTTGGCGAGGTGGTCGGGTTGGCGACGCCGCTGGAATTGCCGGGAACCTGGCGGCCGTTTCCCGAATTACAACTGGAATTGCACGCCGCGCCATCCTCCATGACGACGCATTATCTGGGTTGGGTGCACCTGCCGACGCCATTGACCATTCCAGTCCCGCGCGAACGGGCGGTGAGCTTCGGGCGGGGTTCGGAGGCGGACATTGCCCCGCGCCTGCTGGCGGATCCACGGTCACTGCGCTGGGACGGCAACTCCGCGAAAACGGTCGGCATCAACGCTGAATATCTGGGGCTGTCGCGCCGGCATTTGTGCTTGCAGGCCCGCCGCGACGACTGGTGGGTGCAACTGGAAAGCCAGAACATGCCGGTCTACCGGCTGACGTCCGCCGGCGAGTTGCTGGACGTACTCAATCCGGGCGTCAACACCGCCGCTGCGGCCAAGCCGGGCGAATTGCTGGTGGCGGGTGGTTATGTGCTGGCGCTGGGGACGGTCGTTTAAGGCCCGCGTTCGGCTGATCGGGCTGACGGGAACCAACTCTCTCAGTCGTCGCATCCACTTTCACCAGACCAGCCGTTCCAGGCCGATGCCGACCACCGCGTGGGTGCGCAGCTTGAGCGGTTCGCCGCCCACGCCGGTCAGCACTTCCCGGTAGGCCGCCAGTTGTTGTTCGGCGTCCCGTAATTTCTCCGCCACCGCCGGCAACGCGCGCAACTCCTCCCGCGTCTTGGCCGCC
>Ga0116155_10002293_pt1 | contig 13060 bp, 10 predicted proteins | sample AD_UKC032_MetaG_FD_89890 | JGI IMG/M metagenome (GOLD analysis project Ga0116155, IMG submission 89890) | Active sludge microbial communities of municipal wastewater-treating anaerobic digesters from USA - AD_UKC032_MetaG | ecosystem: Engineered > Bioreactor > Anaerobic > Digestate | place: USA...
ACAGTTTTGGAACCCGACGGACTAATCACTTACATCAACAATAAAAATGTTGAAACGCTTGGCGACGCTAAAGAGGATATTGAGGGTAAATATCTGCACGATTTAGACTTTACCGCTAAGAATAAACCTAAAGAGTTTAAGGCATTCTGGGATAATTTACACAAGGGTATCAAGCAAACCAGGGTATTCTCCTTAAATGTTGGGAATAAGGAGGTTTGGATACAGGAGAACTACACACCTGTAATGGATGAGGTTGGGCAATTATATAGAATTATAAATATTGGATTTGATATTACTGAGAATAAGCAGCGCGAGGTAGAAATGACCAGTCTTATCAACCAACTTAAGGATTTAAAAGATAAAAAGTAGAATGATACGATACGAAATAGGCATAGTAGACACTAGGAACGTAATCAAAGTCTTGCTCGACGATTTTGGTTTCGATTTCAGGGATTATGCCCTTACCTCTTTTAAACGACGATTGGAGCACGTAATCAACAATAATGGATTACGCGATGCCGATGGCTTAATTAGTCGTCTTCAAAATAATAAGGATTTTCTTGACCAGTTCCTTTTTGAGATTACCCCTGAAACTACCGAAATGTTCCGCGACCCATCATTCTGGCGAATCCTTCGCGATGAAGTTTTGGTTGAAATTACTCGAGGCTCAGCAAATAAACCAAGAATTTGGGTGGCATCGTTCGATTCTGGAGAGGAGTTGTACTCTTTGGCAATCATTCTTAAGGAGATGAATCTGCTCGATAGCGTTCAGATATATGCTAATGTATTTACCGATAAGTGTATTAATAGGATAAAAAGCGGTAGGCTCGACCCTAAGGATTTGGAAACCAATGAGGCCAATTACCAGCGACTTAACGGGAAATTCCAGTACTCCTCATACTATAAAATGGATGGTAATACCATTGTTTTCGATACAGAGCTTGTTAAGAACATAATCTTTGTTAAGCAAAAAACAAACATTGAGAACGATCCTGGTGCAGTTAAGTTGACTATTTTCCGAAACCAAACCATTTACTATAACCAATTGCTACACGAGAAAGTGCTTCAAAAAATATCAACAAGCATGGTGGCTGGTGGCTTTTTGGCGTTGGGTGTAAAAGAAACTTTGGAAAATACAAATGCATACAATAAATTTACCGTATTTAACGATAACGAAAAGATATATAAGCGTAAAACCACATAGCATTTATGTATAAAGCAGTAATTATAGGCGGATCGGCAGGTAGTTTTCAGGTAATAACCAGAATACTTCACTCTTTATCGCCAAACTTTCCCCTTCCTGTGCTTCTTTGCTTGCACCGCTTAAAACACGTGCGTAGTGGTTTTGTTGAGGCTTTATCCATTAAATCGGGAATTCCAATTATTGAGCCTTTCGATAAAGAGCAAATTAAACCAGGCAAGGCGTACCTTGCTCCTGCTAATTACCATATGTACATTGAATTGGGTAATAAAATAGCTCTTTCAACGGAAGATCCAGTAAACCATTCAAGGCCTAGTATCGATTTATCGTTTGTAACTGCAGCGCAGGTTTACCGTGAAAAACTTATAGGAATCATCCTTTCGGGAGCAAATCGCGATGGCGCTTACGGCTTAAAGAAGATTAAGGATTTAGGTGGACTTGCCATAGTTCAGGACCCAGAGGAGTGTCAGGTTAAAACAATGACTGAGGCCTCGTTGAAAATGACTAAGGTTGATTTTGTATATAATACCAACGAGATTATTAAGTTTTTACAAAATATTAAAAGTTAGCATTATGAAGCTGATCAGCACAAAATCTAAATTTTTGCCCATAGTAGTTTTGGCACTACTACTGATTAGCGTTTTGCTTGCATTTAGCAAAGCTTACAACACAATTTTGGCATTAGGTCAAACACCATCATTCTGGTTTGTTCTTTTTACTTTGATCCCAGCCCTTTTCGGAATTATCATTTACTTTTTGCTCGGAAAAACTAAGGGTAAGGTTGGGTATCTTGAGGCTGAGGTTAATTCCTTGAGAACAGCATTGAGCAACTCACTCAAAACCGAAGTAAAGGAGCAGTCCACCGAAGAGAAAATTGTAAGAATTGATATTGAGCAGGTAACTTCACAAATAATTCCCAAGTCCGACCTTAACGATATGGAAAAATTTGGAGAGTTGATGCTGTCCAATATTGCTAAGAAATTTGATATTGTTCAGGGCTTGTTTTATCAGAAAAATGTTGAATCGGGTATTTTCTCGTTTACCGCTGGTTACGCATTTTTCTCCGAAACAGCACCAGTTTCATATATTGAGGGCGATACACTTCCTGGACAAGTTGCTAAAAATAAACAGCTGCTTAATCTCGATAAGGTTCCCGATGGTTACATTACCATTCTTTCGGGTTTAGGAAAAGGTTCGCCTAAGCATTTGCTAATATTTCCTATTGTAAGTTCGGGAAACGAAACTATCGGCATTGTTGAGTTAGCATCATTTAAGCCCTTTAGTTCACAGCAGGAGGAACTTTTCTCAGCGTTAGGCCGTAAACTGGGAGAGTTATTGTCCAACAAACCAAATAGCCAGGATTAGTATGACATCTTTTGGGATTCTATCTGCAACTGACAGTAAAAGCGTAATCCGACGCAAGGTTACGATTGCTATTTTAATGGGTTTGCTATTCCCAATAGCCGCTTGGATTATTGATATCTCACTAAAGGGAATTCCTTTTAACCTTACAAATCTTGTGAGCATTCACAAAACTAACGGCGTGCTCTGGATTATCGATATTTTCCCGTTGGTAATGATGTACGTTGTTTGGGCTCAGGTTAAAAAGCACTACAGCAAGGTTGCAATCCTTGAGAAGGAGTTAAGCCAACGCGATGAGGATATCAGCAAGAACGCTCTTTTTGCTAAAAGGATTGGTGAGGGCGATTATGTATCGAGTTTCGAAATAGGAGGGGAGGACGATATTCTGGGGAAATCACTTGTGCTTATGCGTAACAACCTGCTTTCCAATCAGAAGAAGGAAGGCGAACAGAACTGGATTGCCAAGGGCAAAGATGAAATTTCCTATATACTCCGTTTGCACAACAATATTGAGGAGTTATCCTACGAAGTTCTTGTAAAACTTATTCGGTACATCAATTCCGTTCAGGGAGCCCTTTATATATATGATGAGGAGAAGAAAATTCTGACCAACCTTGCCACCTATGCATACAACAGGAAAAAGTACGTTCAGCAGGAGTTTAGAGTTGGACAAGGTTTAATTGGCGAGTGCGCCTATGAGAGGGATTACATCTACAGAACTGAACTTCCTGACGATTATGCAACTATAACCTCTGGAATTTTAGGCGACAAAAAGCCCCAAAGTTTACTTTTAATTCCTCTTATTACCGACGAGAAACTTGAGGGTGTTCTTGAATTTGCTACTGTTGACGATGAGATTCCTGAGTTGACCATTCGTTTCCTACGTGAGGTTGGCGAAATTATTGCGCGTACTATTTTTAACCTTCGGATAAATCAGAAAACCGAGAAACTTTTGCAGGAAGCTCAGCAGATGACTCAGGAACTCCGCGAAAATGAGGAGGAACTCCGTCAGAATGCTGAGGAGATGCGTGCTACACACGAGGAGTTGGAGAAATCCAACGCTAAGTTGGAGTCCAAAATTAAGGAGGTGCAGAATGCGCAAAAGCGTCTTCACTCCCTTCTCGAAAACGCATCGGAGATTATTTCCATTTACAGCAGCGAAAAACAGCTTACCTATATAAGTCCGTCGGTTACTAAAATTCTTGGTTACACACCCAACGAAATGATGAGTGGTAAGGATTTTGACCGTTTAACACGTAAAGGCGAAAGTGATTTTAACGAGATGTTTGAGCAACTGCTTGAGAATCCTCGTATTGGAATCACCATTCAGTACACCTTTATGAAAAAGGATGGCGAGAAAATTTTCTTAGAGGTAACTGGTCGCAACCTACTTGATGACCCAGCCATTGGAGGAATAATTATCAACTCGCGCGATATTACTGAGCGCAAGCGAGCCGAGAAAGAGGAGCGTATGAAGAGCAAAATGCAATCGCTCTCCGAGAACTCCATCGATATTATTATGCGTATCAACACATCTGGTCAGTTCTTCTACGCTAACCCAATGGTTGAGCAGTATCTGGGAATAGATTACAAAGATTTAATAAATCAAACACTTACTGCACTTGAGATAAACCCTGTTCTGTCGAACTTTATAAAGGATGCCATTAAGAACATCAAGGTAAATAAGGAGAAAATGGAGGGCGATATCTCCTTTGAATCCAAAATGGGCAATGTAATTATGCGCATTGTGGCTATTCCAGAGTTTAACGAGAACGAGTTGGAAACCATTCTGTTTGTTGGTCACGATATATCGGAGGCCAAGCGAATAGAGATGGAAATTCAGGATAAAAACAGGAAGATTACCGAGAGTATCAACTACGCGCAGCGTATTCAAACATCCATTCTTCCTAATAACAGGATTATTCGCCAGTATTTACCTAAATCGTTCATTTATTATCATCCTCGCGATGTAGTTAGTGGCGACTTCCCTTGGTTTTTCCTAAAAGATGATTATATTTACATAGCGGCAGTTGACTGTACGGGTCACGGTGTTCCAGGTGCTTTGCTATCGTTCATTGGATATTTTACGCTGAATAACGTGGTTGACCACGATTCGTCATACACTGCAGGTGAGATACTTGACAATTTGCATTATGGCGTTCGGAAAACCTTAAAGCAGGACAGACCCGATGCCGATGCACGCGATGGCATGGATATTGCATTTTGCAAGATTAACCCTAAGAAAAAGGAGTTGCAGTATTCGGGGGCTCACAGACCTTTGTTCCTTCTTCGTAAAGGCGAATTGTTGGAATATAAGGGAAATAGAAAGGCCATTGGCGGAATTCCTCACCCCAAAAAAGCAGAGGAAAATTTTGAGAATTATGTAATTGATATACAAACGGGCGATAGAGTGTTTTTCTTCTCCGATGGTATTGTGGACCAGGTTGGAGGTGAGGATAAACGCAAATACAGCCCGCAACGTGTTAGAGATATTATTTTGAATAACCAAAAGCTTTCAATGCCCGAGTTGTCCGAGGTCTTTTCAAAGGATTTAGAGCAGTTTAAGGGTGATATTAAGCAGGTTGACGATATACTTTTAATTGGAATTGAGTTCTAAAATTGCTAATTATTCGTAAATTATATAATTTTACGGGCTATGGATAAGAAAAATGTCAGAGGATTTCTTGAGTTTGTTTACGACTTCTATAAGTCGATGAAAGCTCATGAGATTACCCTTGTTTACGAGGGCGAAATCACCCATCAAATTACCAAGGCGTTCACGTCGCTTACTGAGTCAAACATGGCCAAGGAGGAGGAATCCAACTCGGTTCAGAAAAAAGTGTTCCACGTAATGGTGGAATGCTTGCAGAACATCAGCAAGCACGCCGATAGTTTTGGTTCCGATGATTTTCTTTTTGCAGGTCGTGGTATTTTCATGGTAAGCAAAGGCGATTCAGAGTACCATGTTACCACAGGTAATGTAATTGAGAATGGCAAGATAGAGGAACTATCAAAAATTCTAGATTACATAAACACCTTGGATAAAGAAGGTCTTAAGCAGCTTTACAAAACACAGATGCGCGAAGGACGATTGTCGGAGAAGGGAGGTGCTGGTTTGGGGTTCATCGACATTGCCCGTAAAACTGGACGCAAGCTGGAGTACCACTTCTTGCCAATCGACGAGGAGTCGCACTTCTTTATCCTAACTTCAACTATTTCCAGAAACGAGTAAAAAATAATAATATATGGAAACCATCAAAATAATGGGGACCGACGACACCCCAACTGTTATCTTGGATGCCCAAAATGAGATTTACGAAATCTCAGGTCGTTCCCTGCCCGAGGATGTTACTGCATTCTACGACCCAATTCTTGGATGGCTCGATGAGTATGCATCGTCACCCAACAAAAAAACTATCTTCACCTTTAAGTTGGTTTATTTCAACACTGCCAGCTCTAAGTTGCTGCTCGATATTTTAATGAAGCTGGAGCAAATGCATGAGGCTGGAAACGATATTCTAGTTCGATGGTATTACCCAGAGGATGATGAGGATATGCAAGAGGCAGGCGAAGAGTATGCCGATATTGTTGATGTGCCATTTGAACAGGTAGGGTATACATTAAGTTAGCTTTCCGTTAACTATCTCAAAACGGCTTAAACTATGAGTGAAGAGATTCTCAAAGCGTTAATGCAACTCTTTGCAATTATTGCAAAGCAAGATGAAGGGGTTGAACTTAAAGAACGCGATTATGTTGTTAATTTCCTCACTCAACAGTTAAACGATGAGGCCGTTAGAGAGTACATTCAACTATTCGATGAGCATGCTGGCCTTCTCGATAAGGATGATAATTCCGACGATGAGGAAAAGGGAAAGCGCAAGTTAACCTCAGTTAAAGATTCTGTTCGAATTTTGGGTATTTGTAAAAAAATCAACAAAACCCTTACCCAGAAGCAAAAAATAGTTGTATTGGTTCGTTTGTATGAGCTTATCAACGCCGACCGTAAGTTTACTGATCAACGTATGGCCATTATCAACACTGTGGCCGAGGTTTTTAAACTTACCAAGGAGGAGATAGCTGATATTGAGAATTTTGTTGTAAAGAATACCCCCGACGAACTCGATTTTTCCAGCATACTATCTATCCACGATAAGCCCGAACGTGGACAGAACTGTAAGCATGTTGCTACCGAGGCGTTGGATGGGTATATCTACATTCTACAAATTAAGAGCGAAGATCTTTACTTTTTACGATATACAGGAAATGAAGATATTTTCCTGAACGGATTACCAATTAGCAACCGTCGTATTTATCTGTTTGCGAGCGGTAGTTCGTTGAAATTACCTAAGGGAAAACCCGTTTACTACACCGATGTTGTTGCTCACTTCTTAGCCGATATTACTGCCGTAAGAATTTCTTATAAGGTGGAGGAACTTGGCTATCAATTCAAAACTGGAGGTATTGGACTGCGAAATATCTCTTTCAGCGAAGGTCACGGAAAGTTGGTTGGCATTATGGGTGCCAGCGGAGCTGGTAAAACTACATTGTTAAACGTTCTAGCAGGAATCGAAAAGCCAACTTCGGGAAAAGTTCTTATTAATGGATACGATTTACATACAGAGAAGGAGAAACTTGAAGGTGTAATTGGTGTTATTCCTCAGGACGATTTGCTTATTGAGGAGTTAACCGTTTTCGAGAACCTTTACTATAACGCTAAACTTTGCTTTAAGGATAAAACCGAGGAGGAGTTGGTTGCAATGGTCGATAAAACCTTGAGCAACCTGGGATTACTTGAAAGAAAAGACTTAAAGGTGGGTTCACCTTTAAATAAAATGATTTCGGGTGGCCAGCGTAAGCGTTTGAACATAGCCCTAGAGTTAATACGTGAACCTTCCATACTTTTTGTTGACGAGCCTACGTCAGGCCTTTCGTCGCGCGACTCGGAGAACGTAATGGACCTTTTAAGGGAGTTAACCCTAAAAGGTAAATTGATATTTGTGGTTATTCACCAGCCATCGTCGGATATCTACAAGATGTTCGATAATATGGTGATACTAGATACTGGTGGTTACATGATTTACTATGGTAACCCAGTTGAGGCCGTAATGTACTTCAAACGGATTGATATGCAAATCAACAGCGATGTTGGCGAGTGTCCCGTTTGCGGTAACGTAAATCCAGAGTTAATATTCAACATTATTGAGGCACGGGTGGTGGACGAGTTTGGACGTTATACACCAACCCGTAAGGTATCGCCCCATAAATGGGAGGAACATTTTAAGGAAAATATCAAGCTCCAATCAATAAATGATGAAACGGCTGAGCCTCCAAGGTCTTTGAATATTCCATCAAAAATTAAGCAATTTTTGATTTATACTAAACGCGATTTTCTTTCGAAAATCAGTAATACGCAGTATATAATCCTTAACCTACTCGAAACACCTCTGCTGGCCTTTATTCTTGCTTTCGTTATTCGTTACATTGCCGATCCCAATTCTGATATCTATATATTTAGGGAGAACGAGAATATTCCGATTTACATCTTTATGGCATTAATTGTTGCCCTGTTTATTGGCTTAACGGTGAGTGCCGAGGAGATTTTCCGCGATAGGAAGATTCTTAAGCGTGAAGCGTTTCTTAACTTAAGCCGTTCGAGCTATTTGTTCTCAAAAATTGCGATTCTATTTATCCTTTCGGCGGTTCAAACCGTTACATTTATTCTTATTGCCAATGGTATTCTGCAAATTCGCGGAATGTATTTTGATTATTGGTTAATACTGTTCTCCACAGCTCTTTTTGCAAACATGCTTGGATTGAATATCTCCGCAACATTTAATTCAGCAGTTACAATCTATATTGTTATTCCGTTGTTGATGATTCCTATGATGGTGCTATCGGGCGCTATGTTCAGTTTCGAAAAGCTGAATCGGGCTGTAGGCAGTATCAATAGGGTTCCTTTGGTTGCCGAGTTTATGGTTACAAAGTGGGGGTATGAGGCATTGGTGGTTCATCAATTCAAGGATAACGATTTTCAGAAAGTCTTCTTTGATATTGAAAAAATTCAGCGCAATGCCGATTTTAAAGTTGTGCATTATATTCCTGAGCTAGAAAAGAGGGTCAACTACTGTATTGAGAATCTTGGCGAAAAGAATAACCCCGAAATCAAGAAGAAATTTGATGATGCTTTGGCTGTAATCAGGAGGGCTGTTTTAACAGAAACTTCAACTTATTCAAAATCTATTCCATATAATTACACTGACAGGTTAACCCCAGAGAAGTTTGACGAAGAAGCCGCATATCCTTTGATTGATTACGTTGATGCATTGAAACGTTTCTATAACGAAATATTCTTGGCTCAAAGTCAAAAACGTGAAAGAATAGTGGAGTATTTGGTGAGCACAAACCCAAAACTTTACGAAGGTAAGCGTAGGGCTTATCACAACGAGAGTATTAGTGATCTTGCGACGAAATTCACCGAGAAAAATAAAATATTGCAGTACAAGGATGAGCTAGTTCAGCAAAACGATCCCGTGTTCCGAGATCCATTACCAAACCACATACTCGACTTCCGCTCGCATTTCCTTGCACCTCGAAAGCACTTTTTGGGAATGTATTTCGATACTTTCTGGTTTAATCTGTCTGCAATTTGGGTAATGACAATATTGCTATATATAACCCTTTACTATGAGTCGTTGAAAAAACTTATAGAACTATTCTCAAAAATTAAGTTACCTTCGTTATCAAAATAATTTTTTCTTATCTTTACTCACAATAATTATTGAAAATTATATAATCCTAATTTCTGATATGAATAGGAGATTGTTGTATTTGTTACTTATACTTAGTGTATCATTGGTGCTTACATCATGCAAGTCGTGTAGTAAGGGTGATGATGTTACAGAAGATTTTAACATTCCAAATGATATTATTGATGCAGAAGTTACTGCACCAGTATTAGGTACCCAAGTAATTGATGAGATGATTCAAAACATTGCATCTCCGGTGGAGACTGCGGCGCTCATTAAGGGTTTGAAGATTCCATTTAATAAGGATTTTTTAGTAAACACCAAGGCCTCGGAGAGGTACAATACAAGTTTTGAGAAGGCGTTAGCGCTTGGGATATATGGCTGTGATTTGGGTTACCTAAATATGTATGAGAAAACATCATTTGTGGTTGATTACATTTCGGTAATTAAGCGTTTAGCCGATGATATTCAAGTGGGTCAGTTTTTTGATTTTACCACCTTAAAACGTTTAGCTACCAATAATGAGAACTTAGACTCATTGGTTACCATTTCACAACAAAGTTTTAGTAGAATAGATAATTACCTGCGAGAAACCAATCGCCCTATGCTTAGTGCAGTTATTGTGGCTGGAGTTTGGGTTGAAGGTGCTTATCTTACTTCGCGAGTTGCTCAAATAAGCGATCATAGTAAAATACGTGAAACCTTGGGCGAGCAAAAAACTATCCTTGTTTTTCTAACCAAGGTGCTTAAAGTTTATGAGAAAGATCCAAATATGGCAAAGTTTTTGTCAGAGATAGATAAGATTAAGTTGTTATTTGATGAGGTGAAAATTACTTATGAAGTTGGTGAGCCAGAAATGGTAGAGGTTAACGGTGAGTTAACATTTACACAAACCGATAAGCAGATAGTTGAAATGAGCGATGAAACTTACAACAAGATTATTGAAAGTATTCAGCAACTCAGAAGCGATCTTACAAAATTTTAGGAAATTATTAGGTTATGAAAAGAATACTCTTTGTGTTTGCAGTTGTTCTTCTGGGTGTAGCGTTTACAAATAGCGCTAAAGCACAGTCTGAAGAAGAGTTGGTTCAAATTTGCGGAATGATTGCAAAGGAGGCGTCATTTTTAAAGGATTTCCGTATTAAACTTGATGCGGGAGACCCTCCCCCAAAGCAACGTTTCCCTGTAATTCTTAAGAAAGACGTTAAGTACCGATTCTCAGTATGTAACTCTAAGGACTATGAAGGTAAAGTGATGTTGGAGTTATATGACAATAACCGAATGCTTGCAACAACCTATGTAATTGCATCGGGTAAGGATTACCCCTCTATTGATTGGGTTTGTTCAAAAACTGGGGCTTATCACTTAATATTTACGTTTCGCGATGGAAAAGCGGGACTTGCAGTTGGCTTACTTTCGATGGTAGAAATGCTTTAATGAATAGTTATCATATTTGAAAGTCTCTCCGATATGGAGGGACTTTTCTTTTATAGGCTTCTTGGAACTTTCTCGCGGGTTGCGGAGATAAGCGCAAGTAAAAAAATCTTCAAATTTCTCTCAGCGTTAATCTGCGGGAATTCTTTCGTTAAATTTGTTTATTCAATTACTCCCTGTAGATAATTTCTCTGCAGCCTCAGTTTCAAATTGGTTATGCTTAACAGCATCATTGCTTTAATTATTGCCGTAAATTGCATTCTCATTTACATCATTTTATAACTTTGCAATCCGAAATCCAAATAGTCTGATTATGGCAGAAAAAAGCAACGAAAAGCTTTTTACCGAATTTCCCCCAGTTTCTACACAGGAATGGGAATCGGTAATACGCGAGGATTTGAAAGGAGCCGATTACGATAAAAAATTAATTTGGAAAACTATCGAGGGCATTAATGTAAAGCCCTACTATCGCTCCGAAGACCTTGCTAATATCGAAACAACCTATGTGAAACCCGGACAATTCCCTTACGTTCGTGGTAATCACGAGAAGGGCAATCATTGGTTAATTCGTCAGGACATTGAGGTTTGCTTAGACAAACCAACCGATGCCAACCGTAAAGCCATTGATATGCTTGCAAAGGGTGTTGAATCGCTAGGATTCAATCTTTGCAATGAGTGTGAACCCACTCTCGATTCCATAAGTCGTTTGCTTAAGGATATCGACCTGAATCAGGTTGAAATTAATTTTACTGGAGGTTTTGCTACCGCAAAGGCGTTACCTTTCATCGTAAAATTCTTGGAGCAAAGTCGTTTCGATGCTCAAAAAATTAGATTTTCTATCGATTACAGTCCATTAACTTCACTATCATTAAACGGTAAATTCTGCTGCGATAACGACGCTTCGTTCGAAGGGTTGGTTTCAGTTATACTCGCCGTTAAGAATTTCCCTAATTTCAGGGTGATAGGTGTTAACGGACATATTTTCCACAATAGCGGTTCTTCTATTGTTCAGGAGTTAGGTTTTGCGCTTGCCATGGCTAGCAACTATCTAACAGTTTTAACAGAGAAAGGTTTTACCGTTGATGAGGTTGCTACCAGAATGAGTTTCAACTTTGCGATTAGTTCCAGTTACTTTATGGAGATTGCAAAGTTCCGTGCTGCGCGTTTGCTTTGGGCAAAAATGGTTGAAGTTTACAACCCAGCATCGGCAAAATCGTCTCAAATGAGAATTCATGCCGAGACCAGCCGTTGGAATAAAACTGTTTACGATGCTTATGTAAATATGCTTCGCACAACTACCGAGGGTATGTCGGCAGTGCTTGCAGGTGTTGATTCATTGACAGTTCTTCCATTCGATGCACCATATGCTGATTCATCAATATTCTCAGAGAGAATTGCTCGCAACCAGCAGTTGCTTCTTCGCGAGGAATCGTACTTAGGCCAAGTTGCTGACCCTTCTGCGGGAAGTTACTATATTGAGAATTTGACCATTTCTATTGCAGAAAACGCTTGGAGTCAATTCTTGAAAGTTGAGGATATGGGTGGATATAAGGAATCGTTCATCAACAGTTATATTCAGGCTCAAATTGCTGAAGTTTCAAACAAGCGCGATGCAAATATTGCAAATCGCCGTGAAACTGTTCTTGGAACTAACCAGTATCCTAACTTCAACGAGATTGCTGATGCAAAGGCTGTAAGTGCCGATGCGGTTACCCGCAAAGCATCAGAAAAACCTGCCGATGCAATTGCACTGCCTTTGGTTCCTTACCGTGGTGCACAGGCTTTTGAGGAATTACGTTACAGAACCGATGTTAGCGGACGTCGTCCAAAGGTGTTTATGCTAACGCTAGGTAGCTTGGCAATGCGCAGGGCAAGAGCTCAGTTTAGCTGCAACTTCTTTGCTGTGGCAGGTTTTGAGGTGATTGATAATATTGGCTTCAAAACTGTTGACGAAGGTGTTAAGGCTGCTCTTGATGCAAAATCCGATATCATTGTTATTTGTAGTTCCGATGAGGAGTACGCAACACTTGCAGTTGAGGCGTTTGAAAAATTGAACGGCAAAGCAATCTATGTAGTTGCTGGTGACCCTGTTTACAAGCCTGAACTTGAGGCTAAGGGAATCAAAAACTACATTAACGTTAAGAGCAACCTGTTAGAGACATTGAAGGGTTATCAAAATCTTTTAAATATTAAATAAGCGCGCTTTGCAGATGCGTTTAAAAAGATAACAAAGATGAAACCAGATTATAAAAAAATCAAAATAAACGAGGTGAAGGCCGATAAAAGCGGCTCAAACCTTGAGGCCGACTGGTTAACA
>Ga0116155_10002296_pt1 | contig 13054 bp, 9 predicted proteins | sample AD_UKC032_MetaG_FD_89890 | JGI IMG/M metagenome (GOLD analysis project Ga0116155, IMG submission 89890) | Active sludge microbial communities of municipal wastewater-treating anaerobic digesters from USA - AD_UKC032_MetaG | ecosystem: Engineered > Bioreactor > Anaerobic > Digestate | place: USA...
AAGGTACAGACAGAATGAAGGAGATTGCGGCTTATGTAAGGGAAGGTGCCATGGCCTACCTGAAACGCCAGTACAGTGTTGTTACGAAGGTTTTTATAATCCTTGTCGTACTCCTTTTAATTCTGGCATATTTTGGGATTCAGAACCCGTTTGTCCCGATCGCATTCCTGACAGGAGGATTTTTCTCCGGTTTATGCGGATTTCTCGGGATGAAAACTGCAACGTTCGCATCGAACAGAACCGCGTGGGCAGCGTCAAAATCTCTTAACCAGGGATTGAAGGTAGCTTTAAGGAGTGGTGCTGTAATGGGTCTTGTCGTTGTGGGTTTCGGTCTTCTTGATATAGCATTATGGTTCCTTATCCTCAACGGACTGGTATTCACTCCGGAGAATATGGCTGAAGGCTGGAAATTTGCAGGTCTGACTTTCGTTCATCCCGGGACTACTGAACATGAGAAACTTATTGAGATCACTGCCGTTATGCTTACATTCGGTATGGGTGCCTCGACACAGGCTCTGTTTGCACGTGTTGGCGGTGGTATATTTACAAAGGCTGCTGATGTGGGTGCCGACCTGGTTGGAAAAGTTGAAGCAGGCATTCCTGAGGACGATCCCCGTAACCCTGCAACAATTGCTGATAACGTTGGTGATAATGTTGGTGATGTTGCCGGTATGGGCGCTGACCTCTATGAATCATATGCCGGTTCTATTCTTGCTACAGCTGCCCTTGGCGCTGCATTACCCGGAATTACAGGAGAAATGCAGGTCAAGTCGGTTATTGCTCCCATGCTTGTTTCGGCTATAGGTATTTTCTTGTCGATAGCAGGCGTTTATCTTGTTAGAACAAAAGAATCTGCAACACCTAAAGCTCTTCTTAGAGCACTTCTATTAGGAACGGGTGGAAGCTCAGCCCTTATACTTGTTGTCCTTGCAGTTATGGCTGCAGCTGACTGGATCACCTGGGGTGTTTTCGGTGCTGCTGTCTCAGGTCTTCTTGCAGGCGTTATTATAGGTCAGTCAACGGAATATTATACTTCGGATGGTAATAAACCTACCCAGGGTATTGCAAAACAGGCACAGCAGGGCCCTGCAACAGTTATTATCGAGGGAATGGCTGTAGGTATGCTTTCTACATGGCTCCCGGTAATCACAATAGTTGCAGGTATTATTGCTGCTTATGGTTTCGCAGGCGGATTCAGTAATTTCGCAATGGGTGTTTACGGTATAGGATTTGCTGCTGTAGGTATGCTTTCAACACTTGGCATAACCCTGGCAACAGATGCATTCGGACCTATTGCTGATAATGCAGGTGGTAATGCTGAAATGTCTGAACTTCCGAAAGAAGTAAGGGAAAGAACCGACGCTCTCGACGGACTTGGAAATACAACCGCAGCAACCGGAAAAGGCTTTGCTATCGGTTCTGCCGCTCTTACAGCCCTTGCACTTATGTCGGCTTATATGGAAGAGGTCAGACTCTGGCTAGGCAGACTTATTGATAAGGCTCCTGAAGGATTTAAACAGATAGGAGATACACTTTTCTACAATTCTAATATTCCACAGGTTCATGACGGACAGGTTGCTGTAAACATAACAAGTGCAACAATCAGGGATTTCGCTAATGCATATGATCTGTCACTGTTCAATCCGATTCTTCTCGGAGGCGTTTTCATCGGAGCAATGATGGCATTCCTGTTCAGCTCCATGAGTATGAAAGCCGTCGGTCGTGCTGCCGGAAGCATGGTAGAGGAAGTAAGACGCCAGTTCCGGGAAATACCGGGTATTATGGATGGTAAAGGAAAACCTGAATATGCAAAATGCGTTGCAATATCAACTGCAGGTGCACAGAAAGAAATGCTCGTCCCTTCATTAATGGCTATTGCAGTTCCCGTACTGGTGGGAGTTCTTTTCGGTGTACCGGGTGTTATCGGGCTTCTCGCAGGCGGTATGAGCGCAGGCTTTGTACTTGCTTCTATGCTTAATAATGCGGGTGGTGCATGGGATAATGCAAAGAAATACATTGAAAGAGGCAACTACGGAGGTAAGAAAAGCGAACCTCATAAAGCTTCGGTAGTCGGTGATACAGTCGGCGATCCTTTCAAGGATACTTCAGGCCCGGCTCTTAATATCCTTATTAAACTGATGTCGATGGTTTCAGTCGTTCTTGCAGGTCTTACTGTAGCCTTCAGCATTTTCGGATAATCTGTTGAGTTTATAGTATAAAAGAGCTGCCCGGTTATGGGCGGCTTTTTTTGTCTTCTACGTATTATAATACGTATTAAAAAACGTATTATAATACGTAGATTTGTTTATCAGGGACAATCAGATTTGGATAGTGAAATAATAATTCTAATTTTACGCGTACATTGAATGAACTTCTGATTTGAACACAGTTAATTCCAACCCGAAAGAGCTGACTGAAGAACAGTCCCGTGCCCTGATCTCAAAGATCTCATGGCGCCTGATACCGTTGCTTTTTATATGTTATATTGTTGCTTATATAGACCGCATCAATATAGGATTTGCCAAGCTTCAGCTCCAGGAAGTCCTGGGTGTGGATGAGAAGATCTTTGGCAGTGTATACGGTCTGGGAGCAGGGCTTTTCTTTATTGGTTACTTTTTGTTTGAAGTTCCCAGTAATCTTATTCTCCAGCGTGTTGGCGCCCGCTTATGGATTGCCCGCATTATGATCGTCTGGGGACTGGTTACAATGTTTACAATGTTCATTGGTAACACCACATCTTTTTATTTTATACGTTTCCTTCTGGGTGCCGCTGAAGCAGGTTTCTACCCGGGAGTGATCCTTTACCTGACATATTGGTTTCCGGCCAGGGAAAGGGCAAGGACAATTGCACTTTTCGCAACAGGAGGTGTCATCGCAGGTATAATCGGTTCCCCTCTTTCCGGTTCTATTCTTGGGCTACACGGTGCTGCCGGACTGGATGGATGGCAATGGCTGTTCCTTCTGGAAGGGATACCTGCGATAATACTGGGACTGGTAGTCCTTTTTGCCCTGCCAAACCGGCCGGGGGAGACATCATGGCTTACAGATACTGAAAAAGACTGGATTAAATTACGGCTGGATCAGGAAGCGCAGCTTTCAAAAGGACATGCTCATTTCCGCCTTTCAGATGCGTTTTCGAGCGGACGTATATGGCTGTTGTGTCTGATCTATTTTCTTCTGAATGTGGGAGGATATGGTTTTGAGATGTGGTTGCCCTCCATTATTAAGGAATTCTCCGGAATGAGCTTTACCATGGTGGGATTTATAAATGCCATTCCATATATAGGTGCTGTGATTGTAATGCTGATCACAGGATACCATTCCGACCGGACCGGGGAGAGACGGTGGCACGTGGCTATTGCTGCAATAACCTCAGCAGTCGGATTTGCTTTCAGCGCTTACCTGAAGAATCCTTATCTGGCAATGATAGCCCTTACTGTAGCCTTTGTCGGATTAAAATCGACTGTAGGACCCTTCTGGGCTCTAGCGACAACATTCCTGGGAGGCACCGCAGCTGCCGGAGGTATAGCACTAATAAACTCTGTCGGTAACCTGGGTGGATTTGCCGGACCAATGCTGGTGGGTATTCTGACTGACAGGACCGGCAGTATCGGATCATCACTCTGGTTCCTTGGCGGTGCATTGATGCTGATGGCTCTTCTGATACTGACAATAAGATCCGGCAAACAAAGATCTTAAATCATAAACTGATTTTATAAGATGAACCTGCCTTCAATTTCCGAAATCCGTGCTGCATATGAACGGATAATTCCTTTTATTCATAAGACTCCGGTTATGACATCCCGTCAGCTGAACAATATCTTTGGCTGTGACCTCTTTTTTAAATGTGAGAACTTTCAGAAAGTAGGGGCCTTTAAATTCAGGGGAGCTACAAATGCTGTCAGGTTGCTGACTACAGAAGAAAAGAAGAGGGGAGTCGTAACCCACTCATCGGGTAATCATGCGGCAGCCCTTGCCCTGGCAGCAACAATGAACGGGGTAAAACCATATATTGTAATGCCTGAAACAGCTCCGGAAGTAAAAAAGAATGCTGTTGCGGGCTACGGGGCAGAGATAACATTCTGTAAACCGACTCTTGAATCACGGGAGAGTACTGCACGCGAAATCATCGAAAGGACTGGCGCTGTATTGATACATCCCTACGACAATTTCAATGTCATCTGCGGTCAGGGGACCGCTGCTCTTGAACTGATGGCTGAGGTCACTGATCTGGATATTATTATCGCTCCTGTCGGCGGTGGCGGACTGATGAGCGGGACATCCACAACTGCAAGGGCGCTCAGCGGAAATATAAAAATTGTTGCCGCAGAACCATTGAATGCAAACGATGCATGGAAATCATTTACAACCGGAGTGCTTACTCCATCTGTCAATCCGAAAACAATTGCCGACGGACTGTTAACTTCACTCAGCGAACTTACTTTTTCAATAATCAGGAAAAATGTCGATCAGATATTCACTGTCCGGGAAGAAACAATAATCGGATGCATGCTGCTGATCTGGGAGAGGATGAAGATCATTGTTGAACCCTCATCGGCAACCGTACTTGCTGCGGTTAAGGAATATCCGGATTTTTTCAGGGGAAAACGGACGGGACTGATCATAAGCGGCGGGAATGTTGATTTCCGGAGGTTGCCGTTCTGATTGTTTAGTTGGCGGTTGGTATTCGGTATTCGGTAATCGGTAATCGGTATTCGGTATTCGGTATTCTTTAAGTCGTTGATATACTGATTACTGATTACCGAATACCGATCACCGATTACCGATCACCGATTACTGCCAACGTGAAGGATTTGAAATGTCACTCCGTAACCCTGAAATAGGCAGCAACCGGATAATGGTCGGAATATTTTACTCTGATTATGTCGAAGTATTTACATTCCAGGGCATTATCATAAAGAATATAGTCTATCCTGTTTGCCGGGTAGTTACCCCTGTATGTAAATCCTGCGCCATATCCTGATCTAACGAATGCATCGTTAAGTCCTTTCCGGATCTTTGCATAGGAATATGAAACAGGGGTATCGTTAAAATCGCCGGCGACTATTACAGGATGCCTGGAAAGGTTTATCTGTCCTTTTACAAGTTCAGCCTGCTGAGCCCTTCGGGTAAAGCCATTCTTAAGACTGCTGGAGATCCTTTTCATTTCCCCGAGGGTTGTCCCGTCATCATTGATTGCTATCTCTTCAAGAAAAGAGCGTTCCATATTTTGTAAACGGAAAGACTGAAGATGGTTATTGAAGATCCTGAATGTATCCCTTTGTATAAGTACATCCGTATAGATAGAAAGACTCGGAGACCGGGGATGTATGATCTCTCCTCTGCCAACTATCGGGAACCTGCTGTAGGTAACTATCCCGTAATATCTGTTCCTGCCGCTTCCGATAACTTTATGGTGTGAATGATATTTACCGTTCAGATAACTCCGGATATCATTTACCTTCTGTCCGGCATCACCGGTTCCATAAAATTCCTGAAGACAGATAATATCGGGTTGCCGTTCTTTTATAAAGTCAAGAATGACTTTTTCAGAGCTTTTGTTCCCGTTCTCAAGGGCATTAAAAAGCCGGATATTATAGCTCAGCACCTGGAATGTACCTTCCCGGTTGTCGTCATTCCCCGATAACCTGAAATAATTCGACAGGTGGGAGTAACCTGCAGCGATCACAATCACAGATATAAGAGCCTCATATCTCAACAATACAGCCCAGGCGATAATAAATAAAATATTTATAAGCAGTATATAGGGATAGGCGAGTCCGAAGAAAGCGGGGAGGGCAAATTTTTCCGGGCTGATATGTACAGCCAGGTATGACATGAGCAGGGATAATGCAAACAAAATATTTACACTGAGCAGGATCTTATATAGTATTTTTTTCAAGATCAAATCTGATATGCTTATCAGTTCTTATTCTGGCTTTCTTTGAACAATAGATCTTTTTCCTCCCTTGTCAGACTATCATAGCCCCCTTTCGAGATCTTATCAAGGATAAGGTTGATTTGAGCCTGACGGTCCGCTTTGATCCTGTTATAATCATAATCGTTTTTTGGTTTTTTATACGTTACCTTAAGCTTTCTCCGTGGTTTAAAAAAAGTTGCAAAAAAGTCAATTATCTTATTGATCCATTTGCCTGTATCATGGCCTTTTTTAAGATTGATTGTATATAAATATCCGAAGAGTGCGCCCCCGATATGTGCAAGTTTGCCTCCCGAGTTAACTGAAAAATCAACTGCAGAGGTAAGAACAAATATCACCAGGGCGACATAAATAATCTTTATCCTCCCGATAAACAGCATATTGATAGTATAATTGGGGACATAAGCGGCAACAGCAATTACTACTGCCATAACTGATGCCGAAGCTCCGATTGCAACTGATTCTGAGACCACTTCCTTAAATGCGGGGAAGATGTTGAAGGAGAGGACATATACCAGTGCACCGCTGAGGCCGCCCAGCAGGTAAACAGCCACCAGTTTCCTCTGGTCAAGATATTCAAGGAATATTGTTCCGAACCAGTAAAGCCAGAGCATGTTGAAAAGTATATGCCATATATCCTTGTGGGTGAACATATATGTAATTATGGTCCATGGCCTTAAAAGGAGGCTGCCGAAGGATGACGGGACGGACAGCAGGTTGATAGCTCCGGTGGTGATCAGTGAATTTCCCAGGAGGAAAGCGATTATTGAGACAATAGTGATTGCAAGGAATACGGCAATATTGATATATATCAGTTTATTGAGGCTGCTTCCCCTGTGGTAGGTCTGTTTCAGGTTATCAAGGATACCCATCAGTATAAAGTCTTAGTTGTTTTCCTCCAGTATCTTATAAGAAAATATCCGAAGAGCATTCCTCCGAGATGTGCAGCATGAGCGATATTACTTCCGGGCTGTGTGAATGCGAGATAAAGCTCTATTCCCCCGTAAGCCAGTACAAAGTATTTTGCCTTCAGTGGGATGGGAGGGAAAAGAAGCATAAGCTGGGTATTCGGGAAAAGCATTCCGAATGCAAGCAGTATTCCGAATACAGCTCCTGAGGCTCCTACGGTAGGAGTATTAAGCAGTATCCGGAGATCCTGCATTACCGGATCGGTAAATCCCCTGTTCCTGGCCAGCAGTGAAGCTCCCTCTCTCATAACGGTCTCTATTTGTTCCGGACTGAGTTGTTTAACGAGATTATTATATTCGATTGCAATTACAGATTCATGTACAAGGGCAGCTCCAAGCCCGCAGACAAGATAGTAAATAAGGAACCTTTTCGGTCCCCAGACATTCTCAAGCACCTGTCCGAACATAAAAAGGGCGTACATATTGAAGAACAGGTGCCAGAATCCTGCATGCATGAACATATGGGTAACAATCTGCAGCGGTTTAAAACTTTCCGATTTCGGAAAATACAGTCCAAGTATACCGTTAAGATCATAACCGAGTGTACTGCTTATGACATAATAAGCCAGAAGCATTATTGCATTGATCATTATCAGATTCCTGACAACCGTTGGTAATGAAAAAAAACCTCTGCCGTATCCGTTCATTTATTGATTTTTAAAAGTATTGTAACAGGACTCTAAAAGCCGCCTCAAAGCTAATGTTTCTGCATTAATCCGGCAAGCAGTCAGGGTTATTCTAACGGAATTTCTTATCGATATCTTCAATAGTAATAATATTTATCACCGGTTTTCCTCCCGGAGAATAATTCGGAGAAGTACAGGCGAACAGGGTGTCAAAAAGATCCTCCATCTCGTGATGAAGCAATGGTTTACCATAGGGTATGGCTGATGCACCCGCCATTGCCGCAGCCAGCTTCTCTTTTACTCCGCTTGCCGGATCAGCCTGGTTATTCCTGTATTCTGATATTAGTATGTCAAGCATCTCTTTCGGATCTCCCGAAGATGAATCCGAGGGACGCCCTTTTATTATTATTTTATTCTCTTCCCTGAACTGTATAACAAAGCCAAGGATACTCAATTCAGTTTCAATATCTTTGAGCAGGTCATAATCAGAAGCACTGATTTTAACTGCAAGCGGAAATAACTCAATCTGGCTTACCTGTCTGTGATCACTGAGACAACCCAGGTACCTCTCATAAAGCACCCTTTCATGTGCCCTTTTCTGATCGATAAGCATCAGCCCCGATTTGACCGGACAAATAATATATTTCCCTTTGATCTGGAAAAATTTTCTTTCTGTCTCAGTGAATTTCCCGGGAAGGGTTATATTTTCATTTTCTTTTTCCGGTGAAGTGTACAGCCTTTCCCAGTCAGTGATCTTCTCCTTTTCAAACCTTCCGATGAAACCGGGTTTTCTGAAAGGCGCTTCATCGCGGTCGAAGGGATTGAAAAGCGGATCAACCTCAATTACCGGTGGTTCCGGGATCTTTCCCGAAGTGCCGGCTACAGGGATGTCAATCAGGACCTCATTGTCAAAATCAAGAGAGGGAGCAATATTAAACCTGCCCAGAGCCTCACGAACCGATGCCATAAGTATCTGCCATATAGCACGCTCATCTTCGAATTTTATTTCAGTCTTGGTGGGATGGATATTGATATCGATAGTCCGCGGATCAGTCTCCATAAATATAAAATAGGAAGGAATTGTATCGGCCGGGACAATTTTCTGATAAGCTTCAACAACTGCCTTATGAAAATACGGATGTTTCATGAAGCGGTTGTTTACAAAAAAGAATTGCTCGCCATAAAACTTCTTGGCGGTTTCAGGTTTCCCGATAAAACCCTTTAATGAAACAAGAGTGGTATCCGTGTCAAGGTTTATGAGGTCCTGGTTGATCTGTTTTCCGAAAACGCCAACTATTCTTTGTCTTCTGGTTCCGGGTATCAGATTATAGATTTCGTTGTCATTATGCTGAAGTGTAAACCTTATCTCAGGATGAGCAAGAGCGACTTTATGAAATTCGGTCATAATATTCCTCATTTCAGTATTGTCTGATTTCAGGAATTTTCTTCTTGCCGGGATATTATAAAACAGGTTCCTTACAGTAAATGCAGAACCTTTCGGACAGCTGCACGGTTCCTGTGTCTCCACCCGCGAACCGTTTATTACTACAAGAGTGCCCGCTTCATCGTCTTCCTTCCTTGTTTTCAGCTCAACCATAGCTACTGCTGCAATGGAAGCCAGTGCTTCACCCCGGAATCCCTTGGTTGTTATCGCGAACAGATCATTTGCCGATGATATTTTTGATGTGGCATGTCTTTCAAAAGAAAGCCTTGCATCAGTCTCCGACATACCAATACCATCATCAGTGACCATTATAAGTGTCTTTCCCGAATCCCTTATGATAACATTAATTGTCTTTCCCCCGGCATCCACAGCATTTTCCATCAGCTCCTTGACAACCGATGCAGGTCTCTGGATCACTTCCCCGGCAGCGATCTGATTGGCTACCGAGTCGGGCAATAACTTTATAATATCAGACATCAGAAAAAAATTCGTAACAAATATAAAAATAATTACACCAGGACTACCCTGTTACTATTCATGAGGTAAAAGTCCGTTTTTCTTTAATGATGATTATCTTTATGCCAAATTTGAAAATGATGAGAAGAATTCTTTTTATTTCGCTTGCAATATTTCAGATTGTGATAACCGGCTGTTCACGTGAAACCGAAACTGAACCTGTTAAAGTTATGACCTTCAACATCCGCTATGATAATCCCCGCGATAACGAAAATGCATGGCCTAACAGAATTCCGGTCGTTTGTAATTTTCTCAATACTGAAAAGCCAGACTTAATAGGTATGCAGGAAGTTCTTTATCAGCAATATCACGTACTCGATTCAGCCCTTAAGGATTATCAGTCGGTTGCAGTCGGCCGGACCGACGGGTTGAAGGCAGGTGAAATGAATCCGGTATTTTTCAGGAAGGAAAGGTTTGAGCTGATCAGGACGAAAACTTTCTGGCTTTCGGAAACACCGGAGATTGCCGGTTCAATGGCATGGGGCGCCGGATTACCCCGCATTGTGACATGGGTTGAATTGGCAGATAAAAAAAGTGACCGTCATTTCTTCTTTTTCAATACCCATTTTGCCCATGATTCGGATCCGGCAAGAAAGAATAGCGCCCTCCTGCTGCTGACAATGGCCGACAGCATAGCCTCAGGATTTCCACTGATTATTACAGGTGATCTTAATATGCTTCCGAACAGTGAAGGATATTCAATATTGACTGGTCCATTCGAGAGTGTCCCGCTTATCAGGGATACTTATACTATTACTGAAGAGAGCCCTGAAGGACCGGTTTATACATTCAATGGCTTTTCCGATAAGCCCGGACAGGGAAGGATTGACTATATATTTGTAAGAGACGGGATGAGAGCTCTGAATCACAGGACCATAATTAAGAAAGATCAGGGGATTTTCATTTCCGACCACTGGCCGGTTACAGCGACAATTTCATTCAAACAGAACGATTAAGCTGTCTTCCTGTAACGGACAACAGCAAGTGCAGTAAATGCAATTGCTATTATTATAAGTGAATATATCTCGCGGCTTATATCTGAAAAGGCAGATCCTTTCAGCATGACCATCCTGTTTATTTTCATCAGGTGTACCACCGGATTAATAATATCTATCTTCTGTGCCCATACCGGCATGCTTTCAAAAGGAGTGAATATGCCGCTCATAAGGATGAAAATTATCAAAAAGAAAAATGCCACAAACATGAATTGCTGCTGGGATGATGAGAAGGTCGAGAAGAAAAGGGCGAGGCCAAGAACTGCAATAAGAAAGATAGAAGAAGCAAGGAACAGAAGTGCAATACTTCCCTCAAAGGGAATGTCGAATGCGATCTTTCCGATTACCATACCAATTGCAAGATCAATTAATCCTATTACCAGGAAAGGGAACATCTTTGCAATAATAAAATGATGTTTCCGGACAGGAGTTACGTTTATCTGTTCGATTGTTCCTATCTCCTTTTCCCTGACGAGGTTTAATCCTGCAAGGAGGAATCCGATGGCGGTTACAAGAATACCCAGAATGCCGGGCAGCATGTAATATTTGTAATTAAGCATTTCATTATACCAGTATCTGTTCACAATACTTATCCGGGGTACAGATGAGGCAGATGCCATGCCGGCATTTCCGGCCACCAGGTTCATGTTGTAATCGCGGAGTACGCCGTTAAGGTATGCCCAGGAAAGCTGGGCCGTAACTGCATTGATAGCATTGACAGATACCATTACCTTTGCCGGTTCTCCTTTCCCGATATTTTTTGAGAATTCCCCGGGTAAGTGGAGAATAAGATCGCATTTATTGTTGTTCATTAATGCAAGCGCCTCCTTTTCAGAGGATGTTGTGTGGGTTATCCTGAAGAAAGTTGAACCTGAAAGCTGGCTGATAAGACTTCGTGATTCCGGTGTCATATCCCTGTCGATTACACATAAATTCACTTTTTTAAGCTCGAATGTAAGCGCAGGGACAAGAAGAAGCATCTGAACAATCGGCACGGCAAAAATAGCCCTTCCAATGAACTTGTTCCGGAAGATCTGTATGAACTCCTTCCTTATCAGATATAATATTGTTCTCATTTTAATTCTTTATAAAACATACTGCCGTTGTGCCCCTGCGCCGTTGTGCCCCTGCGCCTTTGTTCCATTTACTGCAATCTTATCTTAAAATTCCTTACGCTCATCACTATGAAAAATACTGTCATTGCCGCGAGAATCAATGTTTCTTTCCATATATAAATAAATCCGGTCCCCTTGATCATAATATTCTTGATGATAACTATAAAGTACTTTGGAGGAAATATTGCCGCCACCCAGTCATAACCTTTCGGCATGTTCTCGATGGGGAAGATAAAGCCTGAAAGAAGTATTGTCGGCAGCATCATACCTATTAATGTAATGAATATTGCCTGTTGCATGGTCTTTGATACTGTCGAGATCAGTATCCCGAATGACAGGCTAAGTAAAATATACAGCATGCTTTCAGCAAGAAGAAGTGCAATGCTTCCTTTAACAGGCAGGCTGAATACGAACCACGAGAACAGGAGAATTGTTATTACATTAATAAACGAAAGGAAGAAATAGGGCATTACTTTCCCGAAGATGATCTGAACCGGTTTCAGGGGAGACACGAGCAAGACTTCCATAGTTCCGAATTCTTTTTCCCTTGTAATTGTTACTGAGGTCATCAATGCGCAGATAAGGATAAGTACAATTGTGATTACCCCGGGTACGAACATGAAATGACCTTTCAGTTCCGGATTATATAACATTCTCACTTCTGACTGTACCGGAAGGTTAATATTCCCGTAAATACTGTTCAGTTCTGTTGTAAAATCAGCTAAAATTGCTGTGGCATAACTTGTGATCAGAGTGGCGCTGTTTGGCTCGGATCCGTCAGCTATAATGCTTACTGATGCATTTCCCCCGCTTATAAGATCGTGTCCGAAGTTGTCACCGAAGACGATAACTGCTTTAGCATTTCCGGCTTTTAGTACTCTGTCAATATCGTCATAGCTGTGAATATCTTCCGCCCTTCTGAAGAACCCCGAGGAACATATCTTGTCTGAAATCTTATTTGTTATTTCATCCTTTGAGAGATCGAGGAAAGCAATATTGGCATCCCTGACATCGGTGCTTACTACATAACCGAATATTACAATTTCCGCAACCGGGATACCAAAAAGGATGATAAGAGTCCGGAAGTCCCTGAATATATGGAGGAACTCTTTTTTGACAAATCCAAGGAATCTTTTCATACAATTCTGGCGTTTGGTCGTGCAATTTTCACAAACACTTCTTCAACCGTTTGTGCATTATATTGTTTTTTAAGGTTCTCCGGTGTGTCCAGGGCAACTATTCTTCCTTCATTCATTATTGATATCCTGTTACAGTATTCAGCTTCATCCATGTAATGTGTTGTCACAAAAACTGTAATCCCACCCGCAGCTGTTTCATAGATCATTTCCCAGAACTGGCGCCGCGTGATCGGATCTACACCACCTGTAGGCTCGTCGAGAAAAACTATTTTTGGTTCATGAAGTACAGCCACTGAAAATGCAAGTTTCTGCC
>Ga0116155_10002297_pt1 | contig 13052 bp, 10 predicted proteins | sample AD_UKC032_MetaG_FD_89890 | JGI IMG/M metagenome (GOLD analysis project Ga0116155, IMG submission 89890) | Active sludge microbial communities of municipal wastewater-treating anaerobic digesters from USA - AD_UKC032_MetaG | ecosystem: Engineered > Bioreactor > Anaerobic > Digestate | place: USA...
CCCGGTTATAATTTCATTCCGTTAGGAGTTCAGGGATACAAAGAGGAGGGGCTGGTACACTTCTACAAGGGCGGGTACTATGTCAAGATTATGAGCCACTCTGCTTCGAAGAAGGTGAGTGGCGCAATGCTTGAGCTTGCAGGGCTTATTTCATCAAGACTGGAGGGCAGCAATCAATTCCCTGCTCTCCTGAAACAGTTCCCGGCTGCCGGATTATTACAAAACCAGGAAACTTACGTTCTTGAGAGCATCCTGGGTCATGATTTTCTCCGGGGCGCTTTCAGGGCATCATACGAGGTTGACGGAGACAGGTTTGATATCTATCTCTTCAGCCGTGAAGAGCCGGCAGAAGTGGTTAAGATGGCATCAAGGCTTGCCGGTGATGCATGGTCACCGGATGAGGAGATATTCAAGTATGCATTTGAAGACGGTTTCAACGGGGCCCTTCACATGGCGCGAAAAGCCGGTACCATGATTGTGGTTAGCGGACTTGGTCTTGACAGGACGGCACTGGCTGAGCGATATATTACAATGATGCTGGAACGTTGACCAGGTGCCTCACGGCATTCACAAAAACATTAAATAAAAAAAGGTGTCCCGTGAGAGACACCTTTTAATTTTATGCATGCTGTCCGGCTTACTTGAGCTGGAAGCTGATAGGTACGCTGTACCAGACGTTCACGGGTTTACCGCCCTGCTTACCGGGTTTCCACAACGGGAGCATCTTGATAACCCTGATAGCCTCTTCGTCGAGAGACGCATCAACGCCCCTGACAATGGATACCTGGTCAACTGTTCCCTTGTAGGTCACGCAGAAGCGAAGTATCACCTTGCCCTGGATGTTGTTCTCCTTTGCAAGTTCGGGATACTCGATATTGTCATAGATGAACTTGAAGAGCTCAGTATCCCCTCCCGGGAATGAAGGCATCTCTTCAACCACTACGAACACTTCCTGCGGGGCTTCTTCCTGAACCTCTTCCTGCACCTGTTCGATAACCTCAACTACCGTTTCGTCAGCAACAGTTTCTGCCACGTCGTCTGCGGTCATAAACTGGCTTGCTTCATCAGGCTTAATTGTGTCAACAATCACCGGAGCCACATATTTAACAACTGTCTGCTGTTCCGACGGAGGCGGGGGTGGGGGAGGTGGAGGAGGAGCGGCCTCTTCCTGGTTGATGTCATTTGCCATTTCGGCTATAACCTCATTGGCGTCCCTCTGCTTTATCTGGGCTATATTCTTGGCTTTGATATAAGGAACAATTGCTGCTGTGAGAACCACAATAATGCCAATAATTATGGACATTGACATTGTCCTGGCATATTTCTTCCGGATCTCGTAGGCGCCGTATTCCTTATTGCGGCCTTCGAATACTATATCATCAAAGCTTGGGTATCGATTCTTTTCGTTTGCCATAGTTTTTCCCTCCTATTGTGCTGAACCTGAAGCGGTGGCAGTTGCCCTGTTAATGGCATCAACAACCAGTTTCTCCTCGACCCAGTCCATGTCAGTAAATGTGTAGCGGGCAATCCCTACAATCGACATTTCATCAATTATATCGACGAAATTCTTGTATTTTGACGTTTTGTAGGCTTTAATAAGAACGATAGGCCCTGTATCATCATCCTTTTTCAGCTGGCTGATTGCGCTTCGCATGGAGTCCTGTCTGATATCGATCTTACCTGCGATAACATCTTTCTCAAACTGGTCTATCTTGCGGAACAGTGCCCGGTTCCTGTCAAGCAGGACCTGGCGGATGCCTTCGGCGCTGAAATCGGTCTCCTGGAGTATGGTCACTTCCGGGTCGGCTTTGCCTGGGTACCAGTAGACCTTGTCCTCGGGACCGAGGATGATATTGAGAGTACGGCTTTCAGCGATCTTCGGGGGTTCAACCTTTTCATCCTTCCTGATTTTCTCAGGGAGAATGATTTCCATGACCTTCGGCTTGCTGAAAGCTGCTGTGAGCATGAAGAACGTGATGAGCAGACTCATGAGGTCCACCATCGGCGTCATATCCACGTGGGCGTCACCTTTTTTCGGCTTCTTTTTCCCACCCTTGCTTTTTTCCTCGACTTGAATTTCTGCCATCTTACTCTGCTATTTGTTCTTCCGTTACTTCAACTGCACGGAGACTTGTGATCAGGTTAAACCTGTTCACGTTTTTGTCCTGCAGAATGTCAAGTACTTCCCTTACGACCGGGAAATCAACATCGGCATCGCCCTTGATCATTGTCTGCACTGCCGGGTTGACCTGGCGGGCAAAAAGGATCCACAATGCCAGCTGATTGTCCACGGAATCGATAGGAACACCCTTTTCAAGGGCTGTTCTTTCATCCGAGTCTTTAGCGGCGAGGTACTTCTTCATATCCTGTATCGGAACGCCTACGGCTGCACCGGTCTTTTCAAAAAAGCGAAGCTCATCCTCGGTGAATTCAATGTTGTAGCGCTTGCCCATTTCGGCAAGGATCTTCGGGCGGAACTTAAGAATTGTATCCGGTCCGTTGTCAACATTGAAAAACACGCGGTTGTCCTTCGCTATGAGCACAGTCATTACGTTGGCATCCATCATCGGTTTCTCCGATACGGAAAAAGGTGTATCAACAGCGGCTGATTCTGTAGGCCTGAACGTTGCTGTCAGAATGAAAAAGGTGAGCAGCAGTGTGAACAGGTCCACCATCGGCGTCATGTCGATTCGTGGAGATTTGGTTCCTAATTTAATCTTTGGCATCTTTTTAATTCCTTTCTTTTTTTGACCAAAAGAATAAATTCGGCTGCTTATTTTCTGATAGAAGCGGCGAAGGTCTGGGTCAGACTGAATCCGGCCTCATCAATTTTGAAGACATAGCTGTCAATCATTGATGAGAACCAGTTGAAGAATATTATAGCCAGGGTTGAGCCTGTGATACCGAATGCCGTGTTGACAAGGGCTTCGGATATACCGGTTGAGAGGGCGAGTGCATCAGGAGCGCCTGACTGGGCAAGAGCTGCGAACGCACGGATCATCCCGATAACCGTTCCGATAAGACCGATAAGCACCGAGATCGAAGCAATTGTAGAGAGGATAACCATATTCCTTGAGAGAACCGGGAGCTCGAGAGCTGAGGCCTCTTCAATTGCCTGCTTCATGGAGGTGATCTTCTGGTCTTTTTCAAGTTCCTTGTCATTTTCGAGAGCACGGTAGCGTGACAGACCTGCCTTCATAACGTTTGCAAGCGAACCTTTCTGTTTGTCACATGCTACGATTGCATCTTCAATCCTGTCTTCAGCAAGCATCTTCTGAAGGTTGGAAACGAAAACATTGAGACTCTTCTTTCCTTTTACCCTTGAAAGAGTAATAAGCCTTTCAACAACATAGATGAGAAGGGTAATCACGATTGTGATAAGGATAGGCACAATCATACCGCCCTTGTACATGAGGCCGAGAAGGTTTCCCTGGAGCGGATGGCCCTTCGGGTTACCGCCTTCGAAGTTGACCGGGTTACCGAGAACCCTGGTGAAAATCAGATATGCAACAATAAATGCAAGAATGATTGCTAGAGGTGCAAAGATCGACTGCCATACACCGCTTGACGACTTGGTTTCTTTACTCATTTTAGTATTCTTTAGTTGGTTTAAGTAAACAGTTGGCAAAAATAATTATTCTCAATTTCTTTTACAATAGACAATTCCAAATAGATCAATTTTTGTAGGTGTTTATCAACACCCTCTACTTATCGAGAGTTGCGTTGTAAATCCTTCTCTTTGATACGGGTATCTCAATTGATTTATAACCCTTGGCACTTATTACAAGTGTCTCGGATGCTTCAGGCATGACGAACTTATACTCACCCCTTCCGTTGGTCCAGGCCTCTGCTGCGGTGTCCTTCACCCTGACGGATGCGCCGGGGATAGGCTCGCCTGCTGAGTCAGCGATAACGCCTGTAATTTCGTTGGGATGTGCTTTTGGAACAGCGCTCTTCTGAAGCTGTGCGATATACTGAATGGCTGATTTTGCAGCTTCATTCCCCGGTTCAATTGCAAGGATTTTATTGTTCTCCTCTGTTGCCTTGGCATAGTCGCCCATTGTCATGTACATTGTGCTGAGCGAGCTGTGAGCCCTTACCCTGTACTCGGGAGCCAGGTTCATCATCCTGTTGTAGTAGGACTTTGCTTCATCATATTTCTTGTTCTGCAGCGCCTCATAACCCAGGTACCTGACGGCGTCATAGATCTCCTTCACGTTCTTAACCGAGTCAACAGCTGCTTTCTGCAGAAGAGACTGGAATCTCGGTTTGGCAAGTCCGAGCTCTGAGTCGGGATCCTTTGCAGAGGCAATATTGGCCATCCAGAGGTAACCCTGAAGATTGTTGGGATATTTTGCAATCATCTTGCCGAATACCTCATCTGCCTTGTCAAAAGCCTTGTCCTGGTAGTAAGCCCTTCCCACCTGAATATAGTCGTTCTCGCTGTCTCTTCCCTTTTCAAGAAGGTGTGACCAGGTAGAAGCAGCGTCAGCATAGAGATGAGCGCCGTACTGAACCGTTCCCTTTTCATAAACGAGGTTAAGGTCTTCCTCATCATCGAAATTGATTGCCTTGTCATAGGCTGCGAATGCCGAGACGAGTTCAGCTTTGGCCTGTGCTATCTGGGCACGGGCAGCTTCAACTTTTGCCTGAAGCACGTCCATGTCAGCCTTGGCTTTTTCCTTTGCCGGGCTCTTCAGTGTTGTATACCTTGCCTGGAGCTTGCTCAGTTCTTCAGCGTCATTGTCGGCATCAATCATCTGCTTGGCGTAGTTCTGGTTCTTTCTTGCAAGTATCCTTGCCAGATAGATATAGTCCTTCTTGATGATGCGGTCAGCATCGAGGTTTGCAAAGAGCTTGTCCATATACTGCTTTGCAAGCTCAAAATTGCCCTCCTCATATGCTGAGTAACCGGCAATACGGTTCATGTAGGTTCTTGACTGGTCTACAGCAAATATCTCCTCAACTGTCTTGATGACCTCGTCATATTCTTTGGCATAGAAGAGTGCGTTGACGTACCTGATCTTGGCAGGGATGTTTCCCTGGGTCAGTTCGAGGTACTTCTCAAAGTACTTTTTGGAGTCATTGAACCTGCCGGCACTGGAGTAAAGCTGTCCCAGTTCCCTGTAAGCGGGAGCATAGTTCTGATCAAGCGCAATTGCCTGCTCATAGTAGGGGATGGCAGCCATAAGGTTGCGACCCTTCACGTAGATGCTTCCGATCTTCATGTTTGCGGCGGGCGACTGAAGGTCCCAGTCCTGCGCAAGGTTGTAGTTCTTGATTGCCTTGGAGCCGTCATTGACCAGTATGAAAATGTCGCCGGCAATGATGTATACCTCACTGTTTCTGGGGTCTATCGTAAGAGCCTGCCTGATGAACGGAAGGGCCTTGCTTGTGTCAACCTGTTCGAACCGGATATATGATTCTGCAATTTTGGCAAGTGCGTATGCGTAGCCCTTGGGATTCTGGATCTTTGTGACCTTCTTGTAGGGAGGAAGAAGGCTTTTGGCCTTTAACCTGAGTTCTTCAGCCTTTGCATCCTGCCCGTTAAGTGAGGCAACCTTGGCTAGTCCGATATGGTTGAGAGGGTCAGCTGCATTGGCTGCCACACCCTTGTCGAAAATATCTGCAGCCTCCTTTGTTGCAATATTGAGCGTATTGGAGATGGTGTCAGCAAAATAGTTCAGCAGCGTGTTCTCACCGTAGTGGAAATAGATTGCGCTGTTGGCCGGCTCTTTTTGAATCAGTTGCTGGAACAGTGCCTCTGCCTTATCATACTGCTCGTTTTTTGTAAAGGTCCTCGCCTCGTCAAGTGTCTGAGCCCTGAGCCCAGTGCCAGAGACCATGCAAAATACCGCTGCGGGCAGCAACGCGAGTTTAAAGCTTCTCTTAATCATCGTTATCAAAATTTAGTTACTCATTTGTTGTCTGTATAATTCTGATCGGCATCGTTGCGGGAACAAGACCCGATTTAAGTATTATTCTTTGTCCCTTTTCTCCTGCTACGAAACTTACAAATCCCGAGCCAAGTCCTGCAAAAGACTCCCTGGAATGCATAATCATCTCACGCACAAATGGATATGATTTGTCGTATATGTGTCCCTGCAACGGCAGGAAGTAGGAGGATCTGTCAATAAGGGCCTGTGATACAGCAGCCACCTTGATTTTATTCATCATGCCGAAGCTCAGCGGATCATCTTCGTCACTGATCCAGTTGACACTAACTATGCCAATGGCTCCGGGGCTCTTTGAAACATACTCAATCACTTCGGGATTGCTGTTGACAGCGAAAAAGTTTGATCCCAGCTCTTCCGGGAGATCAAATAGTTCCCTGAAGTACCTGATGTTGCCTGAACGGACATTGTCAAACACGATGTTTATCTGTCCCAGCCCGGAGGAAGGATTGATCTGTTTCCAGTCGGTCACCGTACCGGTGAACATATCCTTTACATTCTGGTAGGTGAGGAGCGAATCGTTATTGGTTCTGTTGAGAACCAGGGCGATTGCATCATAAGCCACCACGGTGCTGCGGACGACAGTTTGAAGGTCCAGAAGCAGCTTTCTCTGTTCATCGGATGGTGTCCATGAAGAAGCAATGACTTTTACGGAATCATTCAGGAAGAAGGCCACAAGCTCATTCTCGGGCATGTAAAGCGGTGTGATCTCCGCATAGTTATAGAGTGCGGTGAATGTATCCAGTTCCGCTTTTATTATTGGCTGAAAGGAATCATCTGCCGCTATCCTGATTTTACCCGAGGTCGGGGTTTCTTTCAGTGCCACTGTTCCCCTGTTTCCGCATGCTGTTGCGGAGACCAGGAAGATCATCACCAATGCCCCGGCAAGAACTGCCGAAGGGCTTGTCAGTCTGTTCATCGTTCCTCTGGATTTCAACTTGCTATGAGCCACAATATTAATAATTTTCTCTCAATTTTCGGGTCTGAAAGGCTTGAAATTTAATGCCCTGCCTTCAATATCCATTTCAAACTCTGTGCCACCATTATAATATGACCGTCTGGAGGTGCTTTTACCCTTTGCTGATCAGAACTTTATTCGTTCCGGTCGTCCTTGCTGAAAAAACTGTCCCTGATCTTTTCATATGATACAAATACCCTGTAAATCGCGTAGATGAACAGGGGGACGGCAATAATGATCCTCATTGCTTTGTCAATGTCAAATATTTTTGTAGTGACCAGGAAGAGGGCCAGGCCGAAATAGAAGAAGACCATCACGGTTCCGAAGATCGCGAAGACCTTGTCGTACATTTTGTTGCTGCTCATTGTAATCTGGTTAATCGGACAAATATATTATTTATATCTTTTTTTGTTGCTGACACAAACGATTAATTGGCAAAAAAAAGAGAGCCGTGTATGCGGCTCTCCCTTGTTCCGGTTTGAGTTCCGGTTATTTTGTGGCGTTTTCGAGTCTCTTCATGAGAGTGAAAATAAAGGCTGCGGCAACGATGCAACAGGCAATGAAAACAAGCCATAACTGCCATATTTCTATTTTGTCATAGAGCTTACCGGGAACGCTCAGGAGCTTGTTGCCAATTGCGGTGGCAAGCAGCCAGCCGCCCTGCATAAGTCCCTGGAACCTTGATGGCGCTACTTTTGATACAAATGATAACCCCATCGGACTGAGAAACAGTTCAGCTACAGTAAGTATCAGATATGTCCCGATAAGCCAGTAGGGGGTGACTCTCAGTGCTTCAGACACCGGTGCGCCTGCAAGTTCAGGCTGGGATGGAAGTGAAACTGATGAGAGGAGCATCACCACGAAACCAATTGTGGCAATTATCATCCCAAACCCGATCTTTTTAGGTGTAGAGGGTTCGATATTCTTTTTGTTAAGCCATGCGAAGAATCCCATCACGGGAAAGGTCAGCGATACAACAAAAAGCGGGTTGAAGCTCTGGAAGACCTCCGGGGCTATCGGATTCATATCGTTTCTCTTTGTAAGCCAGTAATAGCCAAAAACCAGGGCAGCTGCAAACAGGGCGCCACCAATTATTCTTGTCCTTGCAGGGCTGGTTTTTTTGACAAGGAGCACAAGGCCAAGCACTGAAAAAACAACAGCCAGCAATGAAGGCAGGGTGAAGAATATATATGTAAGCCGACCAACTTCCTTTACTGTATAGTCACGCGCAAACCAGGTGAGCGTAAGGCCGTTCTGATGGAATGACATCCAGAAGAAGATTACAACGAAGAAAACCATTATAAGAGCAGAAACCCTGCTCATTTCCTCCCTCTTTGCACTTACAAGTATCCAAACCACAAAACCTGCAAACAGCCCGTAGGCGAGAGCGTCCTTGTAATTAACGAGGAAAGAAAGGGCAAACGCTGTAAGACCCATTGCAAGAGCAGCGCCGATGAGTGCCCATGGCTTGAATTCCATTTTCGGGCCGGTTGATTCTTTTGCAACCTTTTCCTTATTGGGAAGCAGGTGCTTGAAGGTTACGAATACGATCAGAGAAATTACCATTGCGCCTGCAGCAATGGCAAACGCATAGTTGTAACCCTTTGAAAAGACTTCAAGGTAGCTGCTTGCAAATGCTCCAAGATCAGTTACGGGCCCTGCAATACTTGCCTTGTCAGCCAGTTGCTGGAATGTGGAAGTGTCTGTAAGGGTATTGTTGTTAAACTGGTGACAGAGCGCCGGAAGGCTTCCGTCATGGAGAAATCCGTTTGTCTTCAGCCACCAGTTCCTGATACCTGTTGCTGCATAGGGGGCAAAAACCGCACCTATATTTATCCCCATATAGAAAATCATGAAGGCTGAATCCCTTAGTTTTGAATACTTTGGATCATCATACATCTGTCCTACAACAGCCTGCAGGTTCCCCTTGAAAAGTCCGTTCCCGAAAGCAATTGTGAAGAGGGCTATCACAGTGAGAGTCTGTGACATGCCAGGAATTGCCATGAAGATGTACCCGCCGAACATAATTACAATGCCGGTAAGTATTACTGCCTTGTATTTGCTTGTGGCATCTGCCAGGATACCTCCGAACAGGGCGAGGGCATAGATAGCAAAATAGAACCAGCTGTAAATCTCTGAGGAATTTTCGGCTGACAGGCCGTATCTCGCCTGCAGGAAAAGAACCAGTATTGCCATCATTGTGTAAAAGCCGAACCTTTCACCCATGTTGGCGAAGAAGGCAACAATTAGTCCTTTGGGATGATTTTTAAGCATAGTTTTCTGTATTAGTAGGTTTGGTTTATTCTGAGTGTGACAAATATATTAATCTTTTTAATTTGCAGACATGCATTATATCTTAGAGGAATTATTTTGCATCGTCTATATTTTTACATTTGTAACCTCAGTACAAGCTCTATAGTATGAAGATTTTCACATCCGCAGAGATTCGGGAAATTGATGCAGCAACAATACGTCTTGAGCCTGTGACGCCGGCGGGGCTTATGGAACGTGCTGCCACCACCCTCTTTCAGCGCGTCAAGGACATTGTGGCCCCTGAAAGAAAGATCAATTTTTTTGTTGGGCCGGGAAACAACGGCGGCGACGGGCTGGTGCTTGCAAGACTAATGCACGAGGACGGGTACCTTGTGAAGGTCTTCGTTGTCGAGACCGGATCTGCCCGCAGCAGTGAGTTCCGTTTGAATGCTGACCGTCTTGAAAGGAGCGGCGTCATTCCGGTTCTGATAACCGACAGCAAACAGTTTCCAGCCATCAGCAGGGAAGAGGTGATCATTGATGCCATCTTCGGTACAGGTCTCCGCAAGGCACCGGCGGGCATTGCTGCGGAGGTCATCCGGAAAATTAACGAAACATCTGCCTTTATCCTCTCGGTGGACGTGCCCTCGGGGCTCTTCTGTGAAGAAAACAATATCTCAGATACGGGTTCAGTCGTAATGGCCACGAGAACAGTCACATTCCAGTTTCCCAAGCTTTCATTCATGTTTGCCGGAAATGGAAAATATACAGGAACGTGGGAGGTAATTGACATCGGACTTCACCCGGGGTCCATTTCGGCGATGCCTACGCCGTACCATTATATATTACGTGAGAGTGTAAGGCCGTTGCTGAAAACAAGAAGCAAGTTTGACCACAAGGGTACTTTCGGCCACGCACTGCTCATCGCCGGCAGCTACGGAAAAGCCGGGGCAGCAATACTTTCAGCCGGCGCTGCCCTTCGCACAGGCTCAGGCCTGGTGACGGTACATACCCCTTCATCATCTGTCCTTGCCATGCAGGCTGCCCTCCCTGAGGCAATGGTTTCTCCCGATCCGGGCAGCAGCAATGTGACAACCCTCCCGGATCTGGCGCTGTATGACGCAATCGGGGCAGGACCAGGACTGGGTACTGATCCTGACACTGCCTCGGTCCTCAGGAGCCTGCTCGAGAGGGCTACAGTGCCGGTAGTTCTTGATGCTGACGCACTGAATATTTTGTCGCAGCATACCGAATGGTTTGAATTGCTCTCACCGCGAACAATCCTTACTCCCCATCCCGGAGAGTTCCGCAGACTTACGGGGACCGAGAGCAGCGACTTCGACCTGCTGCAGGAGCAGCTGGCTTTCGCGGCAAAACACAGGTGTGTCGTAGTACTCAAAGGAGCCCATACATCGGTTGCACTGCCTGACGGCACAGTCTACTTCAACAGCACCGGTAATCCGGGAATGGCCACTGGAGGCAGCGGTGACGTACTGACCGGAATGATCACCTCCCTGCTTGCCCAGGGCTATGAGCCTGCCGAGGCAGCCATCACAGGGGTATATCTTCACGGTCTTTCAGGTGATATTGCCCTCAGAATCCATTCGGAAGAATCGGTCATTGCCGGGGATATCCTTATGAACATCGGAAGAGCCTTCCGGGAAACACATTTTAACAGCTTCAGTGTTTATCTATAATGGTTGAAATGAGAAGAAGAACTGCCTTACTGATCTTATTTATTGCGCTACTGATCTCAGGATGCTCCGTGTTCGGGGGAAAGACCGCAGGAGATATAGTTGTATTGCCGCTCGGTAACGAAGTCAGCGTAACAGAAGGGAGTGCGGTATATGCTCTGCCTCTCACGGTTTTTGAGTTCGTGATTACTGCAGAAAAGCGCACTGAAGTACCCGGCCCTTATGCCCTCTACGCGGAGGAGATGACAGGCCTTGACAATGTGATTACTGTTGAAAATGAGTCCTGGATTCTTAATGAAGTGAGACTGAACACCGCAGAAGAGCTTGACCCGTCGCAATTCTATGTAATTGAGGGAACCACCATGATGCAGTCAAATATGCTGGCTTTGAGGAAGAACGGCCTCGTGCTTGATATTAACCCGGATCTGTATGACAGGGCTGCAAGCAATGACCTGCAGGATGGCTTTGGCCACACCGGCCTTCTGTTTCCGGACAGGGGAGTATACGAATACGGCACAACAAGGACCGACACCGCCTACAGGCTTGTCAGGGCGGACACCGCCTTCATCAGGGTTCCCTATCTTGTCCAGAAGAAGAAGGGAATGACGTTGGCGGAGGAGGCCCGTGAGGCGGCTGACAGGTTGCTTGAGCTGCGCGAGGGAAGACACATGATCCTGACAGGCGAAACCAACATTTTCCCTCAGGATGGCGCTGCCATCGATGAGATAAACAGGCTGGAGAGGGAGTACACGGCACTTTTTGCCGGCAAGACATGGACCGAGCGCAGAACTTTTCGCATATGGGTTACACCAGTCCTCCCGATGGCAGGGAGTAAAACAACCATTTTCACATTCTCGGAGAGCCTCGGGGTGAACACCTCGGCCGGAGGTGCCGGAGAACCGGTTCAGATGGAGATTGTTCCATCAGGCAAGACCAGGGACCTGAAACTTGTTATGCGTCCGGCCTCCACGAAGAAAGAGCAGACAGCTACTGACAGGCTTTATTACAGGGTGCCGGATGTGGCTGAGATTACAGTCTCCTTAGGAGAGGAAAAGCTCCTTACAGCTCGCAAATTAGTTTACCAGTTCGGCAGCACAGTGGCACTTCCCTCCAATATTATCATCGGGAAGTAAGGGAGACAGGCTCCAGCAGCTCATTGAATGCGATTTTCCTCCGCGATATGTGGAACCTGTCGGCTATTCTGGCCCTTGCTTTCAACCCAAACTGGCTGAGGGCATCCGGTCCGGTGCGCAGGATCTCCTCAAACCTCTCTTCCAGATATTCTTTGTTACTGCTGCTCATTATAAATCCAGCTTCACCGATGATGGCAGGTATTGCCCCGACATTTGAACCAACAGGGATGCAGTGGCAGAGCATCGCCTCACAGAGTGCATTGGGGAAGCCTTCCGAAACGGAAAGCTGAAGCACAAACCGGCTTTCGGCAAGCAGGCCGATAAACTTCTCCTTCGGGAGAAAGGGATAGAGAATCAGGTTGGAGGGCAGAGGGGCGAGGCGGACGGCCACATCATCGCTGATACCAACAAGGGTGAAGGTGCAGTGGCTGAATCGCTCTGCGAGGTGAATAATGAGATCTACACCCTTCACCTTCACACGCATCATATTACTAACAGGGGCAACGGCAATGAAGCTGTTCTCCTTTTTGACGGCCTGGTCGCTGTTGAAGAACTCCGGGTCAAAGCCGTTGTGTATAACCCTGTAAGGAGTCCTTAGAATGGGGAAAAAGTATCTGAATCCCTGTTTTGGATAATCCGGTTTTTCAAGCCAGGTGTAATCAGAAAGCACAAGCGATTCATCAACGGGCAACAGTTTTGTACAGAGCTGAAACGACCACCTGATAAAGGTTCGCATCAATGGCTTCCTGAGGCTTCCGTAGTTGAGAGAAGGAAAGGAAACGCAGTCAGTGCCACCCGGAATTATATAGACCGGCCTGCCCGCCATTTTCCCGAGAAGTGCCGGGAGAAGTGACCAGTAGCCGCCGAACATTACGAAAACCGCCTTGCAGGACCGAATGTGCCCGGCAAGAAATAAGAACTGTTTGATGAAATTTATAGGAGTATGGCGTTTATTGCTCCAGTTGTGCTTTGGTGTGAGCACATCATAGTCCCGTGAAAGGAGGGAAATGTCTTTCTGAATGAATGTCGAATTGTCAGGAAATATATAAAGTATCTTTTC
>Ga0116155_10002302_pt1 | contig 13032 bp, 11 predicted proteins | sample AD_UKC032_MetaG_FD_89890 | JGI IMG/M metagenome (GOLD analysis project Ga0116155, IMG submission 89890) | Active sludge microbial communities of municipal wastewater-treating anaerobic digesters from USA - AD_UKC032_MetaG | ecosystem: Engineered > Bioreactor > Anaerobic > Digestate | place: USA...
AGGCCGGGCAGCAGCTCTGGACCGAGGTGCGGCCGCTGATGATCGACGGCGCGGTGCCGGTGCTGCCGGGCTGAACTGCGCCCGGGCCCGCGCCGGCGCACACTGGCGCCATGCTCGGCGCGTTGCTGGACCTGGTGTTGCCGGTCGAATGCGGCGGCTGCGGGACGCCCGGGCAGCGCTGGTGCCCGGTCTGCGCGACGGCGCTGCGGGTGCACGCCGACGAGCCGCTGCTGGTCAGCCCGCGGTTGGACCCCGGCGTGCCGGTGTTCGCGCTGGGCAGGCACGCCGGACCGCGGCGCTCGGCGATCGTGGCGCTCAAGGAACACGGCCGCCGTGACCTGCGCGGGCCGCTGGCCGTCGCGCTGGCCACCGGGCTGCACCGGTTGCTGTGCTGGGGCATCGTCGAAACCCCGCTGACCGTGGTGCCCGCACCCACCCGGCGCCGGGCGGCCCGTCGTCGCGGCGGGGACCCGGTGACGCTGCTGGCCCGCACCGCCACCGCCGCCGCGCCCGGCATCACCGTGGCCGCCGCGCTGCGCACCGCCGCCGGGGTGCGCGACTCGGTGGGCCTGGGCGTCGACGCCCGGCAGCGCAACCTGGCCGGCCGGGTCCGGCTGACCGGGTGCCCGCTGCCCGGCGGCGAGGTGCTGCTGGTCGACGACATCGTCACCACCGGGGCCACCGCCGCGGAATCGGTGCGGGTGCTGCGGTCGGCGGGAGTCCCGGTCGTGGCGGTGCTGACGCTGGCCTACGCCTGAGCGGGTCGGCGCACCCCGCAGGGACTCCCGGCCATGTAACAAGGGTCCAAAGAACCGGCAAATGGTGCGCAATAGGGGTGGCAAGAGCGGGTTGAATCGGACTACGGTCGGGACTAGTCGTCCGGCGCGATCCGGGACGGGCCCATTCGGCAGGAGGTGATGCGACCACCCCCGCCGCCGGGGGTGACAGACCCCGTAGACTCCCCGTTCAAGTTGTTGTTGTGACAGTTCAGTGCGCAATTTTGCGCGCGAAGCAAGAGAAACGAGTTGACGAGCATGTCAAGCCAGTCTGTTGATGCCGTCCAGGCCGTAGCCCCCGGCGAAGGCAACGCCGACATCGTGGTCAAGGGCCGCAACGTCGAGGTGCCCGACCACTTCCGGGTGCACGTCGGTGAGAAGCTGTCTCGTCTCGAGCGCTACGACAGCACCATCTACATGTTCGACGTCGAGCTCTACCACGAGCCCAATCGGCGCCAGCGCAAGAGCAGCCAGCACGTGGACATCACCGCCCGCGGCAAGGGCCCGGTCATCCGCGGCGAGGCCAGCGCGGAAAACTTCTACGCCGCACTGGAATTGGCCCTGACCAAGCTGCAGAAGCGGCTGCGTCGCAGCAAGGATCGGCGCAAGATCCACTACGGCGAGAAGACCCCGGTCGCGCTGCATGAGGCGGCCGCGATCGCGCCGGCGTTCGAGCCCAACGCCGCCTCGCCCGAGGACATCGACGCCGTCGAGGCCGCCGACGCCGCCCGCGACCACGCCGAGCCCGGCCAGGTGGTGCGCGTCAAGGACCACGAGAGCAAGCCGATGACCGTCGACGACGCGCTCTACGAGATGGAGCTCGTCGGCCACGACTTCTTCCTGTTCTACGACAAGGAGACCGAGAAGCCGTCGGTCGTCTACCGCCGGCACGCCTTCGACTACGGCCTGATCCGCCTCGTCTGAGCGGCCCCGCAGCACCGACACGGCCCGACCGGCATTCCGGTCGGGCCGTGTCCGTTGGGGCGTCCCCTACGATGGACGCGAACAACGCGTCGACCCTTAAAGGGGAAATCTGTGTCAGTGCTGTCTAAAGTTCTGCGTGTCGGGGAAGGCCGCATGGTCAAGCGGCTCAAGGGGGTCGCAGCCCACATCGGGACACTGTCCGACGGTGTGGAGAAGCTCAGCGATGACGAGCTGCGCGCCAAGACCGACGAGTTCCGCAGCCGGCACGCCGACGGGGAGAGCCTCGACGAGCTGCTGCCCGAGGCGTTCGCCGTCGCCCGCGAGGCCGCGGCCCGGGTGCTGCTGCAGCGCCCGTTCGACGTCCAGCTGATGGGCGGGGCGGCGCTGCACCTGGGCAACGTCTCGGAGATGAAGACCGGTGAGGGCAAGACCCTGACCTGTGTGCTGCCGGCCTACCTCAACGCCATCGGCGGCAAGGGTGTGCACGTCGTCACCGTCAACGACTACCTGGCCAAACGCGACGCGGAATGGATGGGCCGGGTGCACCGGTTCCTCGGCCTGGAGGTCGGGGTGATCCTGAGCGGGCTGACCCCGGAGGAGCGCCGCACCGCCTACGCCGCGGACATCACCTACGGCACCAACAACGAGTTCGGCTTCGACTACCTGCGCGACAACATGGCGCACTCGGTCGAGGACATGGTGCAGCGCGGCCACAACTTCGCCATCGTCGACGAGGTCGACTCCATTCTGATCGACGAGGCCCGCACCCCGCTGATCATCTCCGGCCCGGCCGACGGCAGCTCGCACTGGTACACCGAGTTCGCCCGGATCGTGCCGCTGATGGAGAAGGACGTGCACTACGAGATCGACCTGCGCAAGCGCACCGTCGGCGTGCACGAGCTGGGCGTGGAGTTCGTCGAGGACCAGCTCGGCATCGAAAACCTCTACGAGGCGGCCAACTCGCCGCTGGTCAGCTACCTGAACAACGCGCTGAAGGCCAAGGAACTGTTCCTGCGCGACAAGGACTACATCGTCCGCGACGGCGAGGTGGTCATCGTCGACGAGTTCACCGGCCGGGTGCTGGTGGGCCGGCGCTACAACGAGGGCATGCACCAGGCCATCGAGGCCAAGGAGCGCGTCGAGATCAAGGCCGAGAACCAGACGCTGGCGACCATCACGCTGCAGAACTACTTCCGGCTCTACGACAAGCTGGCCGGGATGACCGGTACCGCCGAGACCGAGGCCTCCGAGCTGCACGAGATCTACAAGCTCGGCGTGGTGCCGATCCCGACCAACCGGCCGATGGTCCGCGCCGATCAGGGCGACCTGATCTACAAGACCGAGGAAGCCAAGTTCATCGCCGTCGTCGACGACGTGTCCGAGCGCCACGAACAGGGCCAGCCGGTGCTGATCGGTACCACCAGCGTCGAGCGCTCGGAGTACCTGTCGCGCCAGTTCACCAAGCGCAAGATCCCGCACAACGTGCTCAACGCCAAGTTCCACGAGCAGGAGGCCAACATCATCGCCGAGGCCGGCCGGCTCGGCGCGGTCACGGTGGCCACCAACATGGCCGGCCGCGGTACCGACATCGTGCTGGGCGGCAACGTCGACTTCCTGGCCGACGTGCGGCTGCGGGAACGCGGCCTGGACCCGGTCGAGACGCCCGAGGAGTACGAGGCCGGCTGGGACGAGGTCCTGGAGAAGATCAAGGCCGAGGTCGAGGAGGAGGCCGAGCAGGTTCGCGAGGCCGGCGGGCTGTACGTGCTCGGCACCGAGCGGCACGAGTCCCGCCGCATCGACAACCAGCTGCGCGGCCGGTCCGGGCGTCAGGGCGACCCGGGCGAGTCCCGGTTCTACCTGTCGCTGGGCGATGAGCTGATGCGACGGTTCAACGGCGAGACGCTGGAGTCGCTGCTCAACCGGCTCAACCTGCCCGACGACGTGCCGATCGAGGCCAAGATGGTGTCCCGGGCGATCAAGAGCGCGCAGACCCAGGTCGAGCAGCAGAACTTCGAGGTCCGCAAGAACGTGCTCAAGTACGACGAGGTGATGAACCAGCAGCGCAAGGTCATCTACGCCGAGCGCAAGCGGATCCTGGAGGGCGAGAACCTCGCCGAGCAGGCCCACGACATGCTGGTCGACGTCATCACCGCCTACGTCAACGGCGCCACCGCCGAGGGCTACTCCGAGGACTGGGACCTCGGGCAGCTGTGGGAGGCGCTGGGCACCCTCTACCCGGTGGGCATCGACCACCACGACCTGATGGGCTCCGACGAGATCGGCGAGCCCGGCGAGCTGACCCGCGAGGAACTGCTCGACGCGCTGGTCGAGGACGCCGAGGCGGCCTACGCCCGGCGCGAGGCCGAGATCACCTCGCTGGCCGGCGAGGGCGCGATGCGCCAGCTGGAGCGCAACGTGCTGCTCAACGTGATCGACCGCAAGTGGCGCGAGCACCTCTACGAGATGGACTACCTCAAGGAGGGCATCGGGCTGCGCGCGATGGCCCAGCGCGACCCGCTGGTCGAGTACCAGCGCGAGGGCTACGACATGTTCACCGCGATGCTCGACGGCCTCAAGGAGGAGTCGGTCGGCTTCCTGTTCAACGTGGCGGTCGAGGCCGCCCCGGCGCCGACGGTCGCGCCGATCGCGGTGCCCGAGGGGCTGGCCGAGTTCGCCGCCAAGGCCCGCGAGGGCGGCGAGGACGCCGAGCCGGCGGCCCCGCAGCGGGAACTGCGGGCCAAGGGCATCGCGGGCGAGGACAACCGCAAGCTCACCTACACCGGGCCGTCGGAGGACGGCAGCGCCGCGGTGCAGAACCACGACGGCACCCCGACGCCGTCGCGGCCGGCCGGCGGGAGCCGCAAGGAGCGCCGCGAGGCGCAGCGCCGGGCCAAGAACAAGCGCTGAGCCGTCAGCCGATGTGCAGCGCGGTGACCCGCCAGCGGGTTCCCGGCGCCGGCCCGATCCGGGCCGCGATGGCATGCACCCGGGGGCCGCGGGCGTAGCTCGCGGCGACCTCGAACGCGGTCTCGGCCGGGTCGACGGCCTGCAGCCGGACCCGGCGCAGCACCGCGGTCTCGGCCCCGGCGCCGACCCGGTGCCGCAGCGCGTCCACCGCGTCGAGCAGCCGGCCGGCCAGCAGGGCGCGCAGCTGGCCGGGCTGGCGGCGCCGGTCGACGGCCTCCAGCACCGCCCGCAGCGCCGCCTCGGCGAACCGCGCGGCGTCCCGGTGCCGGGCCGACTGGCCGGCCCGGGCCGCGGCCCGGGGGCGATGCGGCGGCAGCGACCGGCACACCGCGCGCGGTGCCGGCGCGGGGCGCTCGGCCGGTCCGGCGGGCGGCTCGTAATCGATGACGGGGACGACGGTCATGGTGGCCTCCAGCGGTCTTCGCACGCGCCGCGCGCGACGGTGGATGTGGCCTGCCGGAGAGAAACAGACACATGCGATCATGGCAGATCGTCGGCCGGCGCGTGTGCAGCGATGCCCGCCGCCGGTACCGTGAATGGCGAATTCGGGTGGGGGAGGAGGCGGGCCAATGGTGACTCGGCTGTCGTCGTCGGACGCTTCGTTCTACCGGCTGGAGAACAGCTCCACCCCGATGTATGTCGGGTCGCTGTCGATCCTGCGCAAGCCGCGCGGCGGGCTGAGCTACGAGACCCTGCTGGAGACAGTCGAGCAGCGGCTGCCGCTGATCCCGCGGTACCGGCAGAAGGTCCGCGAGGTGACCCTCGGGCTGGCCCGCCCGGTGTGGATCGACGACCGAGATTTTGACATCACCTATCACATCCGGCGCTCCGCGCTGCCGTCGCCGGGCTCCGACGATCAGCTGCACGACCTGATCGCCCGGCTGGGGTCGCGGCCGCTGGACCGCACCCGCCCGCTGTGGGAGATGTACCTGGTCGAGGGGCTGGCCGGCAACCGGGTGGCGATCTACACCAAGACCCACCAGTCGCTGGTCAACGGCATGTCCGCCCTGGAGATCGGGCACGTCATCGCCGATCGCACGCCGAAGCCGCCGGCGTTCGGCGAGGACATCTGGGTGCCGGGCCGCGAGCCGGGCACCGGGTCGCTGCTGCTGGGCGCGGTGGGGGACTGGATCGCCGGGCCGCGCCAGCAGCTCGGCGCCGTGCAGTCGACGCTGGTCGGCATGGTCACCAGTTCCTCGGAGCTGGTGGACGCCGGGCGCCGGCTGGCCGACGTGGCCCGCACCTTCGCCCGCGGTACCGCGCCGAGCAGCCCGCTGAACACCACGGTGTCGCGCAACCGTCGGTTCGCGGTGGCCGGCGGGCGGCTGGAGGACTACCGGATGCTGCGCACCCGCTACGACTGCGACGTCAACGACGTCGTGCTGGCGGTGGTCGCGGGCGCGCTGCGCAACTGGCTGCTCTCGCGCGGCGAGCCGGTCCGCAACACCACGACGGTGCGGGCGATGGCGCCGATGTCGGTGTACGCCGACCCGGATTCGGACGGCTCGGCCGGGCCCGGTCAGGCTGTCGACGAGGTGGCGCCGTTCCTGGTGGACCTGCCGGTCGGGGAGGGCAACGCGGTCATCCGGCTGTCGCACATCTCGCACGCCACCGAATCGCATTCCACCGCCGCGAGCCTGGTCGACGCCCGCACCATCGTCACGCTGTCCGGGTTCGCGCCGCCGACCCTGCACGCCATGGGCATCCGGGTGGCGACCGGCTTCTCGGCGCGCCAGTTCAACCTGCTGATCACCAATGTGCCCGGCGCCCAGGCACAGATGTACATCGCCGGCACCAAGCTGCTGGAGACCTACGCCGTGCCGCCGCTGCTGCACGATCAGGTGCTGGCGATCGGCGTCACCTCCTACAACGGCATGCTGTACTTCGGGATCAACGCCGACCGGGAGGCGATGAGCGACGTCGACATGCTGCCGACGTTGCTGACCGAGTCGCTCGAAGAGCTGCTCGAAGCCGCCCGCTGAGTCCGGCCCGCCGGCTCGGCCGGCCGACGTAGGATGCCCCAATGCCAAAGTCCAACGGTGCGGCCGGTAAGTCGAAGAAGAACGGTGCCGGCAAGAAGGCCAAGTCGGCGCCGAAGCTGAGCGGCGACGTCTACGAGGCCGAATTGTTCCGGCTGCAAACCGAGTTCGTTCGGATGCAGGAATGGGCGAAGGCCACCGGTGCGCGCATCGTGGTGCTTTTCGAGGGCCGCGACGCCGCGGGCAAGGGCGGCACCATCAAGCGGATCACCGAGTACCTGAGCCCCCGGGCCGCGCGGATCGCGGCGCTGCCGGCGCCCACCGAGCGGCAGAAGGGCGAGTGGTACTTCCAGCGCTACGTCCAGCACCTGCCCACCAAGGGCGAGATCGTGCTGTTCGACCGGTCCTGGTACAACCGGGCCGGGGTGGAGAAGGTGATGGGATTCTGCACGCCGCAGGAGCACACGCTGTTCCTGCGGCAGACCCCGATCTTCGAGAACATGCTCCAGGACGACGGGATCATCCTGCGCAAGTACTGGTTCTCGGTGTCCGACGCCGAGCAGCTGCGGCGGTTCCGGGCCCGGCTCAACGACCCGGTGCGGCAGTGGAAGCTCTCGCCGATGGACCTGGAGTCGCTGTACCGGTGGGAGGATTACTCGCGGGCCAAGGACGAGATGATGGTGCACACCGACACCAAGTCCAGCCCGTGGTACGTCGTCGAATCCGACGTCAAGAAGCACGCCCGGCTCAACATGATGGCGCACCTGCTGTCCAGCATCGACTACCACGACGTGGAACGGCCGGTGGTGGAACTGCCCAAGCACCGGCCCGCGGGCAGCTATGTCCGCCCGTCCCGGGACCTGTCGACGTTTGTGCCCGACCACGTCGCCAGCCTGCTCGGTGATCGGTCCTAGCGCGCCGATGCGGGTCTATCTTCCGGCGACGCTGCCGATGGTGGCGGGCCTGGTCGCGGATGCGGAGCTGAGCGTGGTCAACGGCACCGCGTTCGCGGTCACCCCGACGCTGCGGGAGGCCTACGCCGCCGGCGACGAGGACGAGCTGGCCGAGGTGGCGCTGCGCGAGGCGGCGCTGGCCTCGATCCGGCTGCTGGCCGCCGAGCTGCCCGACGGCGGGGACGCCGATTCGCCGGTCCGGCCGCGCCGGGTGGTGCTGGTCGCCGACGTCGACAACGCCACGGCGCGACCGGATCTCGACGATGCGGTGGTGCGGTTGGCCGGTCCGGTGACCCTGGATCGGGTGGCCGCGGGATTCGTCGACAACGCCGCCGCGGAGCCCGCGGTGCGCGCGGCGATCCGGGTGATCGACGAGGCCGATCTCGGCGATGAGGACGCCGAGTTGGTGGTCGGTGACGCGCTGGACCACGACCTGGCCTGGTACGCCACCCAGGAGTTGCCGTTCCTGCTGGAGTTCCTGTGAATCTGTGGAGCGGGCTGGCTACGGAACCGTAACTTACGGTACCGTAGGTTAGACACCGGGTGCGGCGGACCTACGGCCGGCCCGGAACTCCAGACTTCCGACCTCGGGGCGAGCAGGGGCAACGATGGCCAAGAACTACACCAAGACCAACGCCAAGGTGGTCGACACCATCCGGCCGACGGTGGCCGGCGCCGACCGGCACCCGATCTGGCATTCGGTGCGCGGCGTGGTGGAGCGGATGACCACGCCGCTGCTGCCCGATGACTACCTGCACCTGGTGAACCCGCTGTGGTCGGCGCGGGAGCTGCGCGGCCGGGTGGTGTCGGTGCACCGCGAGACCGCCGACTCGGCGACCCTGGTGGTCCGCCCGGGCTGGGGCTTCAGCTTCGACTACCAGCCCGGCCAGTACGTCGGGATCGGCGTGTTGATGGACGGTCGGTGGCGCTGGCGGTCCTATTCGCTGACCTCGGCCCCGGTGGTCGCCGGGGACCGGCGCGACCGCACCATCTCGATCACCGTCAAGGCGATGCCGGAGGGCTTTTTGTCCTCGCACCTGGTGGACGGCATCGCCGCGGGCACCGTCGTCCGGCTGGCCGACCCGCAGGGCAACTTCGTGATGCCCGACCCGGCGCCGGAGAAGGTGCTGTTCGTGACGGCCGGCTCCGGCGTCACCCCGGTGATGTCGATGCTGCGCACCCTGGTGCGCCACGACCAGATCACCGACATCGTGCACGTGCATTCCGCGCCGACCGCCCCGGACGTGCTGTTCGCCGACGAGCTGGCCGCCCTGCAGCGCGAGCACCCGGGCTACCGGCTGCGGGTGCGGGCCACCCGGGTGGACGGTCGGCTGAACCTGGATCGCCTCGACGACGAGGTGCCGGACTGGCGGGAGCGTCAGGTCTGGGCCTGCGGGCCCGAGGCCATGCTGGCCGACGCCGAGCGGGTGTGGACCCGTGCCGGGATCGCCGACCGGCTGCATCTGGAACGGTTCGCGGTGTCCCGGGCCGCCCCGCACGGCGCCGGCGGCACCATCACCTTCGCCCGCAGCGGCAAGACCGTGGCCGCGGATGCGGCGACGTCGGTGCTGGAGGCCGGCGAGGGGGTCGGTGAGCTGATGCCGTTCGGCTGCCGGATGGGCATCTGCCAGTCCTGCGTGGTGGAGCTGGTCGACGGGCATGTCCGGGACCTGCGCACCGGGGTGGAACACGATCCGGGCACCCGGATCCAGACCTGCGTCTCCTCGCCGTCGGGCGACTGCGTGGTGAACGCCTAAATCTTTACCGCTAGGTAACTTACGGTTCCGTAGGTTACCCTGACGTAGGTAACGGAAAGGAGACCGCGCATGGCGATTACCGACGTGCCGGAGTTCGCGCATCTCACCGCCGCCGACATCGAGAATCTCGGTGCGGAACTCGACGAGATCCGCCGGGATATCGAAGAGTCGCTCGGTGAACGCGACGCCCGCTACATCCGCCGCACCATCGCCGCCCAGCGCGCGCTGGAGGTGGCCGGCCGGCTGATCCTGGCGGCCAGCTCCAAGCGCAAGGCGTGGTGGGCCGGGACGGCGACCCTGGCGACGGCCAAGATCATCGAGAACATGGAGATCGGCCACAACGTCATGCACGGCCAGTGGGATTGGATGAACGATCCCGAGATTCACTCCTCCAGCTGGGAGTGGGACATGGCCGGGGCGTCCAAGCACTGGCGGTTCACCCACAACTTCATGCACCACAAGTACACCAACATCCTCGGGATGGACGACGACGTGGGCTACGGCCTGCTGCGGGTCACCCGGGACGAGCGATGGAAGCCCAACCACGTGTTCAACGTGGTCTACAACGCCATGCTCAGCGTGCTGTTCGAGTGGGGGGTGGCGTTGCAGCACCTGGAGCTCGGCAAGATCTTCAAGGACCGCGACGACCGCCAGGCCACCCTGGTCCGGCTCGGCGAGTTCACCAGCAAGGCCGGCCGGCAGATCTTCAAGGATTACGTGATGTTCCCGGCGCTGACCTCGCTGTCGCCGGCGGCGACCTACCGATCCACCGCGAGCGCGAACGCGGTGGCGAACATCATCCGCAACATCTGGTCCAACGCGGTGATCTTCTGCGGTCACTTCCCCGACGGCGCGGAGAAGTTCACCAAGACCGACATGGTCGGCGAGTCGAAGGGGCAGTGGTACCTGCGCCAGATGCTGGGCAGCGCCAACTTCGAGAACGGGCCGGCGCTGCGGTTCATGAGTGGCAACCTGTGCCACCAGATCGAGCATCACCTGTATCCGGACCTGCCCAGCAACCGGCTCTATGAGGTGTCGCTGCGGGTGCAGCAGATCTGCGAGCGCTACGACCTGCCCTACACCACCGGGCCGTTCCTGGTGCAGTACGCCAAGACCTGGCGGACCATCGCCAAGCTGTCGGTGCCGGACAAGTTCCTCCGCGACACCGCCGACGACGCCCCGGAGACCCGCAGTGAGCTGATGTTCGCCGGCCTCGTTGTCGAGGCCGAGGGGCCGTCCCCGTATGGCAGGCGCGGGCTCAAGAGCGCCATCACCGCGGCCCGGGTGGCCCGGCAGGAGCGTCGTCGCGCCCGCAAGCGGGCCGCGAAGACCCCCACCCCGGTCCCCGACGCCGGGGCCCCGCGGTCCGGCCAGGACGGGCCGGTAGCGGCCTGAGCCGAGCCGTTGCCCGGCACCGGGTCGGGGCGCAAACCTCCGTCGTGACGGGCCGAAGACCCGCACCCCCGGTGTACGCCGAATCCGAGGTGCTGCCCTACGGCGCCACCCTGCCGGCTGCCGGGATGGCCCGGCCTACTCGGGGATCCAGTTGAACTCGTCGGGGTCCGGGCCGATCCGGCCCGCGGTGCCCCGGTCCAGCCCGTCGATCGCGGCCATCGCGGCGTCGTCCAGGACGAAGTCGAAGATCGCGAAGTTTTCCCGCATCCGTTGCGGTGACATGGTTTTCGGGAACACGATGTTGTGGCTCTGGATGTGCCAGCGCAGCACCACCTGGGCCGCCGACTTGCCCAGGCCGTCGGCGATCCCGGTGATCACCGGGTCGTCGAGCACCCGGCCCTGCGCGATCGGCGACCACGCCTCGGTGGCGATGCCGTGCTCGGCGCCGTAGCGGCGCACCTCGTTGTTGCCCCAATGCGGGTGCACCTCAATCTGATTGACCGCCGGCACGGTGGCGGTCTCGGCGGCCAGCCGCCGCAGGTGCCCGACCTGGAAGTTCGACACCCCGATGCTGCGGGCCCGGCCCTGGTCGCGGAACTCCTCCAGGGTCTTCCAGGTGGAGACGAAATCACCGTCGTAGAGCCCCGGCAGCGGCCAGTGGATCAGAAACAGGTCGACGTAGTCCATCCCAAGGGCGGCCAGGCTGGCGTCAAACGCCCGCCGGGCGTCCTCGGGCAGGTGCTTGCCGTTGTTGAGCTTGGTGGTGACGAACACCTGCGCGCGGTCCAGCCCGGAATCGCGGATACCCTCGCCCACCCCGTGCTCGTTGGCGTACATCTGCGCGGTGTCGATGTGCCGGTAGCCGGCCTCCAGCGCGGCCCGGACGGTCGCCGCGGTCTGCGCGGGCGGCACCTGAAAGACCCCGAAGCCCAGCGCGGGGATGGTGTGGCCGTCGTTCAGTTCGATGTTCGTCACGGTTCCCATCGGGCCAGCCTGCTGCCCGCCCCGGCCGGTGTCAACGCCCCGGCCGGTGTCAGCGCCCCGGCCGGTGTCAGCGGCCCGGCTCGGCGGCCTCCCCGTCGCGCAGCAGCGCCAGCAGCACCCGGGCGGCGGCCACCCGTCGTACCGCAGGCCCGGTCAGCTCGTCCAGCGCGCACTCCGGGTCGGTCGGCGGTCCCAGGTGGCCGCAGCCGCGCGGGCAGTCCTCGATCGCCGCGGCCAGATCCGAGAAGGCCAACAGCACGTCGTCGGGGCTGATGTGCGCCAGGCCGAACGACCGCACCCCGGGGGTGTCGATCACCCAGCCGCCGCCGGGCAGCGCCAGCGCCACCGACTGGGTGGAGGTGTGCCGGCCCTTGCCGACCCCGGACACCGTGCCGATCGCCCGGTCGGCGTCGGGCACCAGCCGGTTCACCAGCGTCGACTTGCCCACCCCGGAATGCCCCAGCAGCACGGTCAGTTTCCCGGTCAGCAGCTCGCTCAGCTCGCCGATGTCGTCGCCGCGTCCGGCGGTGACGATCCGCAGGTCCAGGTCGGTGAAGTGGGCGGCGAACGAATCGGGTTGGGCCAGATCGGATTTGGTCAGGCAAAGGATCGGTGACAGGCCGCCGGCGTAGGCGGCGATCAGGGCCCGCTCGACGAACCCGGTGCGCGGCGGCGGATCGGCCAGCGCGACCACGATGACCAGCTGATCGGCGTTGGCGACCACCACCCGCTCGGTCGGATCGGTGTCATCGGCGGTGCGGCGCAACACCGTTCGCCGCGGCGCCCGCCGGACGATCCGGGCCAGGGTGTCCGGGCGGCCGGACAGGTCACCGACCACGTCGACGCCGTCGCCGACGACGATCGGGGTGCGGCCCAGCTCGCGGGCCCGCATGGTGGTGACCGGCCGGTCCGGGTCGCCGCCGAGCACGCAGCCCCACCGGCCGCGGTCCACGGTGACCACCATCGCCGGCTCGGCGTCGGCGTGCTCGGGCCGGGTCTTGGTGCGCGGGCGGCTGCCCTTGCCGGGGCGGATCCGGACGTCGGACTCGTCGTACTCGCGCCTGGCCACCGGGGTGCTCTAGTCCCGGCCCGCCAGCATGGCCGTCCACATGCCGGGGAAATCGGGCAGCGTCTTGGCGGTGGTGGCGATGTCCTCGATCCGCACCCCGGGGGTCCGCAGGCCGATGATCGCGCCCGCGGTCGCCATCCGGTGATCGGCGTAGGAGTGCCAGGTGCCGCCGTGCAGCGGGCCCGCGGTGATGACCAGGCCGTCGGGGATCTCCCGGCAGTCCCCGCC
>Ga0116155_10002304_pt1 | contig 13029 bp, 11 predicted proteins | sample AD_UKC032_MetaG_FD_89890 | JGI IMG/M metagenome (GOLD analysis project Ga0116155, IMG submission 89890) | Active sludge microbial communities of municipal wastewater-treating anaerobic digesters from USA - AD_UKC032_MetaG | ecosystem: Engineered > Bioreactor > Anaerobic > Digestate | place: USA...
ATGCTTGCCACGCCGGCTGCTGCCAGCTCTGCCACGGTCAACGCGCCAGAACGGCAAATAACCAGGTCAGCCCACTCGTAGGCCCCCGCCATATCCTCGATGAAGGACACACAATGGGCCGGCACGCCCGCCTTGGCATAATTGTCCTTAAGTGTCTCGAGGTGTTTTTCGCCGGCCTGATGAACGATCTGCGGCAACTCGTTCTCGCCAAGTAGCGCCATGCCTTGCGGCACCGCTTCATTGAGCGCCTGGGCCCCAAGGCTGCCACCGATGACCAGCAGGTGCAGTGCGCCACTCCGCCCGGATAACCGCTCGGCTGGCGGCGCGATACGGGCAATTTCCGGGCGCACGGGGTTGCCTGCCCACACGCCTTTGTTCAGCGCCTCGGGGAAACCTGTCACGATGCGATCTGCAACCCCGGCCAGTACGCGATTGGCGAGGCCAGCCACGGAGTTCTGCTCGTGAACCACCAGCGGCTTGCCGAACAGCGCTGCCATCATGCCGCCAGGAAAGGTAATGTAGCCGCCCATGCCGAGCACGACGTTGGGCTGTACCTGCCGAATGGCCTTTTGCGCCTGCCAGAATCCGCGCAACAGGTTCACCGGCAACAGCAGCTTGCGTACGATGCCCTTGCCGCGCAGGGCCGCGAACTTGACCCAGACCATCTCGAAACCGTGCTGCGGCACCAATCGGGCTTCCATGCCTTCCGGATTGCCGAGCCAGACAACCCGCCAGCCGCGCTCGCGCATTTTTTCCGCGACCGCCAGGGCCGGGAAGATATGGCCACCCGTACCACCGGCCATGACGAGGAGGGTACGGCTCATAGCTTGCCCCCGCGCATCAATTGGCGATTTTCCCAATCCACCCGCAGCAGGATGGCGAGTGCCAGGCAATTAGCCAGAATTCCCGAACCGCCGAAACTCATCAGCGGCAGGGTCAGCCCCTTGGTCGGCAAGAGGCCCATATTGACGCCCATGTTGATGAAGGACTGGACGCCGATCCAGATGCCAATGCCCATGGCGACCAGCGCCGGATAGAGGCGGTCGAGCTGCACCGCCTGGCGACCGATGGCAAAGGCGCGCTGAACGAGTAGCGCGAAGAGTGCGATCACCGCGAGCACGCCGAAGAAGCCAAGCTCTTCGGCGATTACCGCGAGCAGGAAGTCGGTATGCGCTTCCGGCAGGTAGAAGAGTTTCTCGACGCTGGCTCCGAGACCAACACCGAACAGTTCGCCGCGTCCGAAGGCAATCAGCGAATGCGACAGCTGGTATCCGCGCCCGTAGGCGTCGGCCCAGGGATCCATGAAGCCGAACACGCGGTCGCGACGGTAGGGCGAAACAATGATCAGCACCGCGAACGCCACGAGCAGCCCGATGATCAGCATGGCAAACAGCCGCGCCTTGAGTCCGCCGAGAAAGAGAATACCCATGGCGATTGAGATGATCACGACAAAGGCGCCGAAGTCAGGCTCTTTGAGCAGCAGCATGCCGACCACCGCCATCGCCCCGAACATCGGCAGAAAAGCCTGCTTGAGGTCGTGCATCACATTGATCTTGCGCACGGTGTAGTCGGCGGCGTAGAGCACCGCGAACAGTTTCATCAACTCGGATGGCTGCAGATTGACAAGCCCCAGCGGCAACCAGCGCCGTGCGCCGTTGACATCCTTGCCGATGCCGGGAATCAGCACGATGGCCAGAAGGGCGACCCCTACCATGAAGAGCAGGGGCGCATAACGCTGCCAGACCTTCAGCGGCACCTGAAACGCCGCAGCGGCCGCCACGAGGCCAATGATCAGAAATATTGCGTGGCGTATCAGGTAATACATCGGCTGGTAACCCGTGGCGCGGCCAGCCTCGGCGATGGCGATGGAGGCCGAATAAACCATCACCATGCCAGTGAACAACAGCAGCAATCCGCTCCACAGCAGGGCGTAGTCGATCTCTGCCAACTGGCGGCGCGGCGCTTCGAGGGCATTGAGCATCATGCCGGCAACTCCTTGACCGCCGCGATGAACGCTTCGGCGCGCTGCGCGTAGTTGCGGTACATGTCGAGACTGGCGCAGGCGGGCGACAGTAGCACGCAATCGCCTGCTCTGGTTTGGGCAGCGAGCCAGTGCACCGCGTCGGCCATGTCGCCGACGATACGGGTCGGCACGCCGCTCCCCTCAAGGGCCATGCCAATCGCGGCGGCATCGCGGCCAATCAGCGCAACCGCCCGGCCATGTTTTTCGAGTGCCGACTTGAGCGGCGAGAAGTCCTGCCCCTTGCCATCACCGCCGAGCACGATGGCCACCTTGCATCCCATGCCCTCGATAGCCGCCAGCGTGGCACCGACGTTGGTGCCTTTTGAATCGTCGACGTACACGACACCGGCGATTTCGGCGACTTTCTCGACACGGTGTGGCAGGCCGGCAAAGCTTTTGAGCGGCTCAAGCAACCGCGCCGATTCAATGCCAATCGCGTCGCACAGCGCCAGCGCGGCCATCGCGTTGGCTGCATTATGCAAACCGGTCAGTTTCAGGGCGTCGACCGCAACCAACGGCACCCTGCCCTTGCAAAGGACACCATCGTCCAGACCGTAATCGGCATCACGCGGTGCCGCATCGAGTCCGAAAGTGAGCATCGTGCGTCCGCAACGGCCATTGGCCATCGACCAATCATCGTCGCGATTGAGGATCATCGCGCCCTTGCCCTGAAAGACGCGCGACTTGGCGGCGGCATAATTGGCCAGGCTGCCATCGTAACGGTCGAGATGATCTTCCGAGACATTCAGCACGGTGGCCGCATCGGCCTTGAGGTGGAAGGTCGTTTCCAGCTGAAAACTGGAAAGCTCGACGACCCAGACATGGGGCAAATGGCACGAATCCAGCGCATCCATTAGGGCATCGAGCGCCGATGGCGAGATATTGCCGCAGGCGATGGCCGGGACGCCGGCGCCGTTCAGCAAATGAGCGGTCAGCGCCGTCGTTGTCGTCTTGCCGTTGCTGCCCGTAATGGCAAGGATTTTCGAGCCGGGCACCTGTTCGCGCACTCCGGCCGCGAAGAATTCGATTTCCGACACCACAGGCACGTCGACCGCAGCAAGCGCTGGCGTCGCCTTGGGCACGCCCGGCGACAGCGCAACAATGTCGATATCGGTAAATGTTGCCGCAACGAACGGGCCCATGATCACCTCTGCACCAGGCGCAACGCCGGCCAGCGCATCCCGGTTCGGCGGGCTTTCGCGCGAATCGGCAACGCGCACCACGGCCCCCTGGCGATGCAGCCATTTGGCCATCGCCAGCCCGGACTCACCGAGTCCGACGACCAGAACGCGTTTGCCCTTGAGTTCCATCAGCGCAACTTCAACGACGAAAGCCCGATCAGCACGAGCATGATAGTGATGATCCAGAAGCGGACGACGACCTGCGTCTCCTTCCAGCCGGTTTGTTCGAAATGGTGGTGCAGCGGCGCCATGCGCAGGATGCGCCGGCCTTCGCCGAATTTCTTCTTGGTGTATTTGAAGTAGCCGACCTGCAGCATCACCGACAGCGTCTCGACGACGAAAACACCGCCCATGATCAGCAACACGATCTCCTGTCGCAGGATCACGGCGACAGTACCGAGCGCCGCACCCAGTGCCAGCGCGCCGACATCGCCCATGAACACTTCCGCCGGATAGGCGTTGAACCACAGAAAACCGAGCCCTGCTCCGGCTATTGCCCCAAGCAGGATGCACAACTCTCCGGCCCCCGGCACATAGGGAATCAACAGGTATTTGGCGTAGACCGCGTGACCGGTGACGTACGCGAAAACAACGAAGGCACCCGCGATCATGACTGTCGGCATGATCGCCAGGCCATCCAGTCCGTCGGTCAGATTGACCGCATTGCTGGTACCGACGATCACGAAATAGGTCAGGGTAATGAATCCGACGATGCCCAGCGGGTAGGCGACCGTCTTGAAGAATGGAACGATTAGTTCCGTCTCGGCGCCCGATTTGGCCGAAAAAGCCAGGAACAGGGCGGCACCGATACCCAGCACCGACTGCCACAAGTATTTCCAGCCAGCCGACAAGCCCTTCGGGTCGCGATAGACGACCTTCTTCCAGTCGTCGTACCAGCCGACGATGCCGAAACCGAGGGTGACGATGAGAACCGTCCACACGTACTTGTTGGTCAAGTCGCCCCAAAGCAGGGTCGTGATGCCGATGGCGATCAGGATCAGCACGCCGCCCATGGTCGGCGTACCGGACTTGACCAGATGCGTCTGCGGCCCATCGGTACGCACCGCCTGGCCGATCTTCTTTTCGGCCAGCCAGCGGATGACGCGCGGGCCGGCGGCGAAGGAAATCAGCAGCGCTGTCATCGCGGCGAGCACCGTACGCAGGGTGATGTAGTTGAAGACATTGAAAAATCGAATGTCCTGGGCGAGCCATTGGGTCAGGGCCAGCAGCATCAGTTTTTCTCCTCGGGCGCGATGGCGTCGGCAACCCGCTCCATCTTCATGAAGCGCGAGCCTTTTACCAACACCGTGGTTTCCGGCCCTAATTCCTTGTTGACCGCAGCGATCAGTTTGTCGATGTTGCAGAAATGCCGGGCACCGTCGCCGAAGTTGCGCACCGCCTGTTGGCTCGCCTCGCCAATTGCGAACAGGCGGTCGATGCCCTGGCTCTTGGCATAGCCACCGATCTCGTCGTGATACTGGCCGCTGGCGTCGCCGATTTCGCCCATGTCGCCAAGCACCAGCACCTTGAGACCGATGGTCGCGGCCAGCACGTCGATGCCGGCGCGCACCGAATCGGGATTGGCGTTGTAGGTGTCGTCCAGCACCACGGCACCGCCAATGCCCCGACGCTTCTGCAGCCGCCCCTTGATACCAGCAAAATTCCCAAGACCGGAAACCACCGCTGCCAGCGGAACGCCGGCAGCAAGGCAGGCCGCCGCCGCCGCCACCGCGTTACGGGCATTGTGGCGACCGGGCAAGGCGATGCAAACTTCCGCACTACCTTCCGGTGCCGTCAGATCCAGCCGGGTTTCCAGCCCATGCTGATGAACGACCGCCCGTACGTCAGCGGCCTGATCGATCCCGAAGCTACGCACCCCGTGCTGGCCGACCATACCCCGCCAAAAGGCTGCATAACGGTCGTCGGCATTGATCACGGCGATGCCGCCCAGGGTCAGGCCGCCGAAAATACTGCCCTTCTCGCGCGCCACTTCATCGAGGTCACCCATCCCCTCAAGGTGGGCACGCTGGGCGTTTGTCACCACAGCTACCGTGGGTGCGCCAAGCGAAGTGAGGTAGCCGATCTCGCCGGGATGGTTCATGCCCATCTCGATAACGGCGGCGCGATGGCCGGAATTCAGACCGAGCAGCGTCAGCGGCAGGCCGATGTCGTTGTTCAGGTTGCCGCGTGTCGCCAGCACTGCATCGCCGAAGTTGGCCTTGAGAATGGCAGCGATCATTTCCTTGGTGGTCGTCTTGCCGTTGGATCCGGTGACAGCGATCACCGGCAGGCTGAAACGTGCACGCCAGGCGGCGGCCAGCTTGCCGAGCGCGATTCGCGTGTCATCGACGATCAGCGCCGATATGCCGGCCGGCACCCGTGCCGAATCGCTTAGCAGCAGCGCAGTGGCGCCCGCCGCGACAGCCTGGTCGAGAAAATCGTGCGCATCGAAGCGCTCGCCACGTAATGCAACGAACAACTGGCCTTCGCCAATCGCCCGGGTGTCAGTGGATACGCCGGAAATCGCCTGGTCGGCGCCCAGCAACTCGCCGCCAGTTGCTTGCAAGATGTCGGATAGTCGCCACTCCATCATGCCACCTCCCGCCAGCCAACACGGCGCTGCACCAATGCGTTCCGGGCCTGTTCCATATCGGAGAATGGTGTCCGCACGCCGGCACATTCCTGATACGCCTCGTGCCCCTTGCCAGCCAGAAGCACGACATCGTTTTCAGCCGCCGTAGCAATGGCGCGCCGGATCGCCTGCGCGCGGTCGACTTCGATCTCGGCTTGGTCGACCCCGACCCGGATGTCGGCAATGATTTGCGCAGGATTTTCACTGCGCGGGTTATCGCTGGTCAGCAAGACGCAATCGGCAAGACGGCCGGCAACCTCGCCCATCTGTGGCCGCTTGCCCTTGTCGCGGTCGCCGCCACAGCCGAACACCGCCCACAACCGTCCACCACGCGCCACCGCCACTTCGCGCAGGGTGGCCAGCACGTTCTCCAAGGCATCCGGGGTGTGCGCATAATCGACCACGACCAGCGGTTCGCCGATGCCGCCGAGACGTTCCAGACGCCCGGCCGGCGCTTGCAGCGCAGACAGTCGGCTGGCAATTTCCGCCGGTTCGAGACCCGCATCGTGCAGCACAGCGGCCACCGCCAGCAGATTGGAAACGTTGTAGCGCCCGAGCAAACCGGTTTCGACGTCTACACAGCCGTTCGGCAGCACCAGAGCAAATCGCTGGCCGACGGGGGTTTCGCGCAATCTCTCGGCGCGCACTGCGCCGGCTTCGCCGATCGAGTAGCCCAGCACCGAACTTGCTGTCGCTTGGGCAAGCAGCTTGCGGCCAAAGGCATCGTCAAGATTGACGATCGCGGTGCGCAGTCCCGGCCACGCGAAAAGCTTTTCCTTCGCCGCCGCGTAGGCTTCCATGCTGCCGTGGTAGTCGAGATGGTCGCGCGTAAAATTGGTGAACACTGCCACATCGACCAGCGCACCGTTCATGCGCCCCTCTTCGATGCCGATTGAACTGGCTTCCAGCGCGCAGGCGGTGGCGCCAAGCCGGCGGAACTCCGCCAGCAAGCGCATCAGCGTCGTGGCTTCGGGTGTCGTGAAGCCGGTTTCTTCGAGCGCGCCGTGAAAACCCGCGCCCAGCGTGCCAATCACCGCGCAACGCCCGGCGAGCGCATGGGCGATGAACTGGCTGACCGTCGTCTTGCCGTTAGTGCCGGTAATGGCGATCAGCGACAGGGCCTCGCTTGGCGCGCCATACACGGCATGTGCCAGCGGGCCGGCCAATGCCCGCAATCCATCGGCCTGCAGGTTAGCTGCGGTCCACGCCGGATTCCAGGCAAAATCTCCACCCGCCTGCCAGACCACGGCAACTGCGCCCCGCGCAAGTGCGTCGGAGATGTAGCGGCGGCCGTCGGCCAGATCACCCGGATAGGCAAGAAATACATCGCCCGGCCGCACCTGGCGGCTATCGTCGGCCACCCCGCTCGGCGTGATGCCCAGCGACTGCAGACGCGCAAGAATTTCCAGCGGCGCGTTCACAACCGCTCCTTCCGGGCTGCCGCATCAGCCACCTGCAAGGGCGCGTCTGGCGAAATCCCCAGGGTACGTAGCGAAGCACCCATCACCTGCGCGAACACCGGCGCCGCCACCTCGCCGCCATAGTGCTTGCCGGCGCTGGGTTCATCGATCATTACCGCCACGATCAGGCGCGGATCGGAAATCGGCGCGAAGCCAGCGAATGCCGATACATATTTGTTGGCATAGGCACCACCGACCAGTTTGTGCGCGGTTCCCGTTTTGCCTCCGACACGGTAGCCCGGCACACGTGCCTTCGGCGCTGTCCCTTCGGGGCCGGCAGCCATTTCCAGCATCACGCGCATTTCCCGCGCCGTCTGGGCTGAAAATACAGGCACGCCATGCACGACAGGCTGGTCGACCTTGAGCAACGATAGTGGAATCAGATCGCCGTCGCGCGCAAACACGGAGTAGGCGCGTGCCAGTTGAATCAGGCTGACCGAAATGCCGTGGCCGTAAGACATCGTCGCCTGCTCAATCGGCCGCCAGTTTTTCCAGGGACGCAGTCGGCCGGTGACTTCGCCCGGAAACCCGAGTTGCGGCACCTGTCCGAAACCAACGGCGTCGAACATCTGCCACATTTCCTGGGGCGGAAGGGTCAGCGCCATTTTGGTAACGCCGACGTTGGACGACTTCTGGATCACCTGTGCAACGCTCAGGGCGCCATGTGGATGGGCGTCGGAGATCGTCGCATTGCCAATGGTCAGTTTCCCTGGTGCGCAGTTGATCACGGTGTCGGGCCGGAATTTGCCCTTCTCCATGGCCAGCGCTGCGGTAAAGGGTTTCAGCGTGGAACCCGGCTCAAAGGTGTCGGTAAACGCCCGATTGCGCAGTTGCGCGCCTGAGAGGTTCTCCCGATTGTTCGGGTTGTAGGTTGGCCAGTTCGCCAATGCCAGCACCTCCCCGGTCTGGGCGTCGAGCACCACGACCCCCCCGGCCTTGGCCTTGTGCATCTCGACGGCCGCCTTGAGCTGGCTGGAAGCGATGTACTGGATCTTCGAATCGAGCGCCAGGCGGATTTCCTTGCCATCCTGCGGCGGCTTCAACGCTCCGACATCCTCGATGATGTTGCCACGGCGGTCGCGAATCACACTGCGACTGCCTGCGTGCCCCAGAAGGCTTTGCTGAAAGGCGAGCTCTACGCCCTCCAGGCCCTTGTCGTCGACACCGGTGAAACCAACGATATGCGCCGTCATGTCGCCGGTCGGGTAGTAACGGCGATATTCCTTTTCCTGATGAACGCCCGGCAGTTTCAGGGCAGCGATGCGCTCAGCGGTTTCCGGTGGCACCTGGCGCTTGACGAAGACAAAGGTTTTTTCCGGAGCGATCTTGCCATCCAGCTCGCGCACACTCATGTCGAGCAGCGCCGCCAACTGCAGTTTCTGCGCCCCACTCATCGTCCGCGCATCGCCGGGAATCGCCCAGATCGACTTCATCGGCGTCGAGACAGCCAGCATGTCGCCATTTCGGTCAATGATCTTGCCGCGCGAGGCCGAAACCTCGATATCGCGGCGATATCGCGACTCGCCTTTCTCCTGAAGGAAATCGTTGTTGATGAGTTGCAGGTAGAAGCTGCGACCCACCAACGCAGCGAAGGCAAGCATCAGCATCAGGCCAACGGTTCGCGACCGCCAGCCCTGCAGCGCCAGTTCCAGCACCGGGCTTTCGGCAAAGCGGTGGCCACGTTGCGTGCGACGACGAACGACCATTAGCGGCCTGCCTTTTTCGTTTTCGGCGCGGCGACGGGCCGGTCAACGACCTTGGCCACGGCATCCGGCGTCACCATGTGCAAGCGGTCGCGCGCGATCTTTTCGATACGCGGGTGCGTCGCCCAGGTGGACAGCTCAAGCTGCAGCTGTCCGTATTCGATATCCAGCTTGCGCACCCGCTCCTGCTCCCCCTCGAGATCCTGAAATAGTTTGCGCGCGCGGTGCTGAGAGGTCACGGCACCCAGCGCACAAACGACAACGATCAGGAGGAGGATCATGTTGAATCGAACCATTACAGTTTTTCGGCAACCCGCATCACGGCACTGCGCGCCCGGGGATTTGCCGAAATTTCGCGGACCGATGGCTTGATCGCCTTGCCCACCAGACGCAGCTTCGGCTTCGGCAGCTGATCGGCGCGCAGCGGCAGGTTTTTCGGCAGATCATCGGGCGTTGCGTGGCTACGCATGAAATGCTTGACGATGCGGTCTTCCAGGGAATGAAAGGAAATCACCACCAGGCGCCCCCCCGGCTTCAGCAGTTCAAGCGCCTGCGGCAGCGCTATTTCCAGCTGGCCGAGTTCCTGATTGATATGAATCCGTAGAGCTTGAAAGCTGCGCGTCGCCGCGTCCTGCCCTGGCTCACGGGTGCGCACGGTCTCGCGAACGAGGGCCGCGAACTGAGCTGTTGTGACAATTGGCTGTTCGCCCCGAGTAGCCACAACCTTCTTTGCAATCTGGAAAGCAAACCGTTCTTCGCCATAGTTCCTGATGACCTCCGTTATATCCCTGATTTCCGCTCGCGCCAGCCATTCGGCTGCCGTTTCGCCCTGTGTCGTATCCATGCGCATGTCGAGTGGCGCATCGTGGCGAAAACTGAACCCGCGCCCACCCTCGTCGATCTGCGGCGACGAAACACCAATATCGAAGAGAATCCCATCCACATCACACACGCCGGCCTCGTTCGCCGCCATGCCGATTTCGCCGAAGGCGCGATGCACCAGCCGAAAACGGGAATCATTGATGGCCACGCCAGCCGCAACCGCCTGCGGGTCGCGGTCAACCGCCACCAGACGCCCATTTTCACCGAGCGCCGATAGAATGCGGCGACTGTGCCCGCCGCGCCCGAAGGTGGCATCCATATAGACACCGTCAGCCTTGATCGCCAGGGAATCTACCGCCTCTTCGAGGAGCACCGTGACGTGGGTGCCACCCGTGATCACAGCACCAGATCTCCAAATCCCGGCGGCAGATCGCCGGACAGCGCCTCCGCAGCCAGATCGTTCTGCTGCTTCCAGCCCGCCTCGCTCCAGATTTCGAAATGGCTTCCCATTCCAACCAGATAGACGGTTTTCTCCAGATTGGCGTATTCGCGCAACTCGTTGGCAACAAGAAGTCGCCCGGCGGAATCCAGGGTTTCGGTACGGGCATTGCCAACCAGCACGCGCTTGATCGAAGCCGCCCGCGTATCGAGGCTGGAAGCCTTGAGAATCTGATCGCGAATTGGCTGCCAGGCCGGCGAGGGATAAAGCAGCAGGCAGCGGTGCGGATGCGCAGTCAGGACAAGCGAACCCCCAGCGGCGGCGAGCAGGGTCTCGCGGTGCCTTGCCGGTATGGCAAGCCGCCCCTTTGCATCCAGACTGAGTGCTATTGCCCCCTCGAACACGCCCGCTCCACTCCCAAATTTCCCACAATTAAACACGTTTACCCACTTTAAGACATGATCCAACACCCGTCAATAGGAAATTCGTGTTTTTTTCTTACGCAACAAGGACTTAGCCATGAATTTGCAGGCGCAATTCAGGTCAATTAAGCCTTATAAATCAATGATTGATTTATGACTCTTAAAGTGACTTGTAAGGACTTTCCGCGTGAACGAACAGCCATCGACGCGTGATGCCGTCGTGGTAAATCAAGGGGAGCGATTTTTGGCCTTTTTAGGCAGTCGACCGCAACAGGCCGACTGCTGGCGTCCGAATGAACGCTACACCGCCACCACGCCTTAGTTTGCTGCGCGGGGCAGGTGCGCTGGGCCTTTCCCGGCCAAAACAGCCAGGAAAGACGCCGCTTTCGGCGGCTCTTACTTCAATTGCCCGAGCTTCTGCTCGATTTTGGCCAAGGGAATGGCACCCGGAATACGTTCGCCATCGGTAAAGAAGATCGTCGGCGTACCGTTGATATTGAGCCGGCGCCCGAATTCCTGGTTCTTGAGCAGTGCTGAAGTATCGCAATCCTCCTTACCAGTCGGTGCCCGCCCCTCGACCATCCAGTCGTTCCACGCCTTGGCACGGTCTGCGGAACACCAGATCTGTTTGGATTTTTTCAGCGAATCTTCCGACAGGATGGGCAACAGGAAGGTATAGATCGTCACGTTGTCGAGCTTGAGCAAATCCTTGGCCAGCCTTTTGCAGTACCCGCAGTTTGGATCCTCGAAGGTTGCCAGGACGCGCTTGCCATCACCGCGCACCTGCTTGATCGCCCGGTCCAAGGGCAATTCGGAGAACTTGATCGCCGTCAGCTTGCGCATCCGCTCGTCGGTGACATTCTTCATCGTCCTGCCATCGATCAACTGACCACTGGCAATAAAGGCGGTCATTTTTTCGTCGGTGTAGAAAATATTGCCGTCGGCGTAAACCTCATACAGGCCAAAGTAGCCCGACTTGGTCACGCTCTCCACCTTGGTACCGAGCTTGGCCTCCATCGCTTTCTTGACGTCCGCCTCGTCGGCACTCGCAGTCGCGATCCAGAGCGAAGCCACAACAAGCGGCAATATTCTTTTCAGCATACGTTTCTCCTAGAGGGTGCCCAGTGCGTAGCGCACCAGGGAGTTCTTTATGAAAGACAATCGGTTGGTGGTGTTCAGACCCAGGTTGCGCAGCGTGCGCAAACCCGGCGGAGATTCCTTGAACAGGCGACGCAAGCCATCCGTCGTCGTCTGCATCAGCGTCGTTTCTTCGCGCCGGGCGCGCTGGTAACGCTGGAGGAAGCGCTCATTGCCAATATCCTGCCAGGGCTGTGCAGCAGACAGCAGTCTGGCTAGCTCGCTGGCATCCTGAAAACCGAGGTTGATGCCGTGGCCGGAAAGCGGGTGAATACCATGCGCCGCATCGCCAACCAGCGCCAGACGCGGCGCGACGGTTTGCGGAACGCGCATCAGGCGCAACGGAAACGCGGCGGGCGGCGTCAGCACCTTGAGCTGCCCGAGCGCATACCCGCCGGCTTCGGCGAGGCGCTCGCAGAATGCCTCTGCAGGTAGAGCACAAAGCTCATCGGCGTGATCATCGGGAGTCGACCAGACGATCGAAATACGGTTCCCCGGCAAAGGCAGGTAGGCGAGCACGCCATCATCGCGGAACCACTGATAGGCGATGTTGCGGTGCTGCTTCTCCGTTTCCAGATTGGCGACCACACCTTTTTCACCGTAAGGCGTGTTGACCGCAACCAGCCCGGCCGTCTCGCGCACCCAGGAATCGCGACCGTCGGCACCAACCAGCAAGCGAGCCGAGAGCGTCGTGCCATCGGCCAGATCGAGAAGCGCGGCATCCGGCGTGAAGGTGAGCTGCTGCGGACGGGTCGGACAGAACAGCGTAAGGTTTCCCTGGCGCTTGACCCCCTCCCAGAACTCACAAGCCATCAGCGAAGACTCGAGAATCCAGCCCAGTTCCGGAACACCTGTTTCGTAAGCGGAGAAAGACAGCTCGCCTCCGGCATCGCCGCGGATTTCCATGCCCCGGATCGGAGCGATGCGCTCCGCATCGAGGTGCCGCCAGGCACCGATTTGCTCGAGAAAGGCGGCATTGGCCGGACTGATCGCGTAGACGCGGGCATCCCAGCCATCCGGGCGACCTGGCGGACGGGATTCGACCAAGGCGATGCGCAGAGAAGTATCGCGCAGGGCAACAGCCAGACTGGCACCGGCGAGTCCGCCCCCGACAATGATCAGGTCAAATTCTTGCATGGCGGCGACAGGCCGTTTCGCTCCGGCCCGATGGAAGCTCAGGCCGGATTACCGGACGGTTTGTTGGGCCGTG
>Ga0116155_10002305_pt1 | contig 13026 bp, 17 predicted proteins | sample AD_UKC032_MetaG_FD_89890 | JGI IMG/M metagenome (GOLD analysis project Ga0116155, IMG submission 89890) | Active sludge microbial communities of municipal wastewater-treating anaerobic digesters from USA - AD_UKC032_MetaG | ecosystem: Engineered > Bioreactor > Anaerobic > Digestate | place: USA...
CATTTTAGGTATATTTATTAATACATTTTTATTTGTTATCTAATGCAGTTAAAAGAGGATAAAAGGGGAATACCTCGTTCAATAATAGCAATTTTAATTATTTTTTCTTTTTTTGCTTCAGTAGGTATTCTTTTTCTTGCAATTAATAGTTTTATAAGGGGGGGTTCTGTTCCCTTGGGAGATTCTTCTTTTAATTTAAAAATTGAAAATGTTCAAATAATCGATAATGAGCTTTTTTTTACTCTTAAAAGAAATTTGGGTGGGGGAACATTTGTTGGATTAAATTTTGAATTTTGTGATGGTTCAAAATCAGAATCTTTTAAAGAAAAAATTTCAATTGAAGAATTTGGGATGAAGTCTTTTAATTTTACTTTTAAAAAAATTAATCCAAACAATTTGCAGAATATCACAGTGCTTCCAATAATTGCGTTAAAGTCTGGAAGGGAGATTAAAGGAGATGTAGGGTATACTTGGGATTCTTCTTCTGATATTTATAGATGTACTTCCAATTGCACAGATAGAATTTGTGGAGATAACGGGTGCAAGGGCAGCTGTGGAGGGTGTTCTGGAGAGATGGTGTGCAGTTTGGGAAAATGTGTGATTAGTTGTGTGGACACTTGTTCTTCTTTAGGGCATGAATGTGATGAAGTTTGCGGAAAAAATTGTGGAAACTGCTTTAATTCCCATGGTTCAAATTCCTGTATAGAAGGAAAATGTAATCCTGTTTGTTCTGCTGGATATGATAATTGTGATAATAATAGAACAAATGGTTGTGAAACTCAATTAGGTACAGATTTAAACTGTGCTTCTTGTGGAAATGTTTGTATAGGGGGAAATGTATGCACCAAAGGAGTTTGTAGTGTTCCTTGCATAGATACTTGCACTTCTCTTAATTATTCTTGTGGAGTCCACACAATTTGTGGGAATAAAGTTCTCTGTGGAATTTGTTAATTTATCAATTTTGCAAATATTTCTTTTAAATCTACTTCTAATATTGCAACAGGCATTTTTATTTTCCAATTTTTTAATATTTTTGGGTGAATCTCCCCAAAAACTCCTATTTCTTTATTATCTAAGAATATTGCTGATGTTCTCCCTTCTATAAAATGATTTACAATTTCATCTGTTTCCTTTAATTCTATTTTAATTCCTAAGGATTTCATAAGATACATCCAAATTTGTTTTATTTCTGTAAAATTTCCAGGAGTTATCGCTATTGCAAGTTTTTCCTTTTCATTTATTTCTTTTTTTAGTTCAAATATTCTCCCGATTTCAAAGATTTTTTGAGGATATTCACAATCAACATTTTCTGAAAGATTTTTGAGAATAAAATGAGATAAATCTTTTCTAAGTATATTATACTCTGTTTTGGAATTTTCAATTTCTACAAATTCTTTTTCTTGTTTTTCTGGGATGCCCATTTTTGTAAATTGATATTCCTTATTTGTAATGTGATAATTAGATACTTCTAACAGAGATATTCCTGCAAGGATTTCAGATATTTTTCTTTTTATATTTTCTTTAGGGTCTTCTTCCCCGATTGTGTATATTAAAGGTATTTCTGGAGATAAGTTTTCATAACCATAAGCTATTGCAACATCTTCAATTAAATCCACTTCATGAAGGATGTCAGTTCTCCATGGACCAATTTCCACTTCATTAGTTTTTGAATTATAATTGTGGCCCATATTTTCAATGCATTGCTTAAATTTTTTTTCATCTATGTTTGTCCCAAGAATTTTGTTTGTTTTCTCAAGAGAAATCTTCATTTTTTCAGAATTAAGTAATGGGGATATTTTTTCAGGAGCTCCTTTTAATTCCATTTGGTAAATCTTCCCCCCCATGTCTGCAAAAACAAGTACAAGAATATTAAGACATTTTTTTAGAGTTTTAAAATCAAAACCAGAGCATTCAATAAATATATCTTTTGTTTCTGCAGTTACTTTTCCAGTCATTTGAGAATTAATTATTGGGGGCATGCTTAGAATATTATTGTTTGCATCAACAAAAACAGGGAATTTGGATTTTCCAGCTAATAAATGAGAATATTCTTTTCCTGTAGGGTGTTTTTGCAGTATTTGTAATCCAGACATTTCTCTTTCAGATTCTAAGGGAATAAATTTAATGTAATCTGGTTCAAGAGCTTTTAAAGTAATTGGGAGTTTTATTTTTTCAAGAGGATAAATTCCTATTGCAAGTTTTTTTCTTTTTCTTCCAAGAGTGACATGTAATTTTTCTTGAATTTCTATTATTTCTTTTATTTTTTCATCATCTAATTTTAAATCTTTTACAATTGCGCATGCAGTGTATGGGCGAACATCTTTTGTAGAAGAATCAATTATTACTTGATAATTTTTTTCAGGATTATTTATCTCATATTTTTTCATCCCTGGTTTTTTTCCTAAGAAAGCTAGAAAACATCTTTTAAATCCCTGATATGAAAGCAAATCAGGTCTATTTGGAAATATATCTATTTCTATTTTTTCTTCATCAAATCCTTCTAAAGAGGTTCCAAACATAGATATCCTTTCTTGCATTTTTTCATCAAGTTTTCCTATTTCTTTTTCAAATATTTTTTTATTAATTGTGATTATTGCCATTTTATTTTTTTATTTTGTCTGCTACTTTTTTTAATTCTTCAAGGGATTTTTTAGTGCCTAATTTAGTTGTTATGTATCCTTCAGATTCATTGGAAGGGTAAATTGGATATAGTTTAACATGTGCATGATTCACTCCTAATCCTTCTATTACTATTGCTACTTTGTTTACTTTGAGTTCTTTTTTTAATATTTTTGCAACTTTTTTTGAAGCAATCATTAAATCTTTGTAGGGTTTATCTAACATTTCAGTGTAATCACTATCATAGTGTTTTTTTGTAATTATCAATGTCATGCCCTCTGTATTCGGATTTATATCCAATATTGCAAGATGGTTGTTATCTTCCCAAATTTTTACAGAAGGTATCTCTCCTTTTGCTATTTTGCAAAATATGCAATTTTCGTTTGTCATTTTATTTAGTTTTTATTTTTTTAACATGATTTATCACTTTTTGTGAAACATTTTTCCAATCATCAAAAGTTTTAACTCCATTATCCCATGAATCAATACTTATTCCAGTTATGTAATTTTCTTCGTAAAAGTCACTTCGTGAAGGTTCTATATAAATTGAAAATAAAGCAGGATCAATCAAAATCCATCTATTTCTTACATATGCTTCAACTACACAATGCCCTTGATTTTCAGGTTTTAATTTATTTATTCCTTCTATGAACTTTGCAGGAATACTTAATGCACGAAGAAATGTCGCTGTTAAAACTGCAACATCATGACATCCAGAACTAAATTTATCATTAATTATCTTATCAGCTGTTCTACTAGCAAAAATCTTTATTGTTTTTTTATAATCCGAATTAAAAGGAACATTTTTGCTAATCCATTCACAAATTTGAGTTATTTTATCAAATTCATCTCCGTCAAATTTTTCAACAATTGATTTTATTCTAGGAGTTATCTTGCTTTGCTTTCCTTCTTTTAACCAATAATTAATTTCTTTTTCCATTTTATTGTTTTGTCCAAAATTTCATTTTTCTTAATTGAGTTAAATTATTTTTATATAAGTCTCTTATATCTTTAATATCAAACATATTCATGATTATTCTGTCAAATCCCGGACCCCAGGCAAGTACTGGTATTGGTTTTCCTAATAGGGGTTCTGTTACTTCTGGCCTGAATATGCCTGCCGCAAATACTTCTATCCACTTTTTTTTGTCTTCATTCCATACATAACCTTCTACACTTGGTTCTGTGTAAGGAAAATAACTTGGTATGAATTTAACTTTTTCAAATCCCATTTTTTTTGCAAATTGAGTTAAGTATCCTAATAAGTTCCTTAAATTTGCATTTTCATCAATGACAATACCTTCTGTTTGATTAAATTCAAATCCATGATTCCAATCAAGAGTTTCATTTCTAAAGCATTTTCCTACTGCAAAGAATTTTGCAGGGAGTTCTTCTTTTTTTAATTTTGAGAGAATTTGTGCAGATAGGCAAGTAGTGTGTGTTCTCAATACTAATCTTTTTGCTTCTTCTTCATTCCAGGTATATTGCCATCCTTTACTTCCAGAAATTCCCTTTTCATGACTTTCTTTTATCTTAGATACAATTTTCTTTTCTGGCAATTCACCTTTTTTATTTATGAAAAAAGTATCATGCATTTCCCTTACTGGATGGTCTTGTGCAGTAAATAAAGCATCAAAATTCCAAAAAGAACTTTGAACAAAATCTCCTGTCATTTCCTTGAATCCCATCTCTGTCCATATTTTTCTGGCATAATCTGTTGATTGATTTACAAAGTGTCTTTTTCCTCCATTAATCTCAGGAACAGGTGAGGTAATATCATATCTTCTGAATTTTTTTCCTTTCCAGCTGGATTCTTTTTTTAATATTTCAGGAGTTATTTTTTCTATTAAATCCTGAGAACTCAATTTTGATTTTATTATTTCTTTTCCTAATTGAGTTATTTCTATGCCTATTTTTTTTTCTTCTTTAACTTCTACAATTTGCTTTCTTGCTTGCAAATTTTTTAATGCAAGTTGATGTTCTGGTGCAAGAGTTTCATAATCTGTTGGCAAAATTTCTAGAAATTGTTCTTCAAGTGTTTTTTTCGTTATTTCAGATTTATTTGCATTTAAAATTATTTTCCCATTTTTTAGTTCAATTAATGCTTTCTTTTTAAGTGCCCCCAGAGAAGCTTTAAATTCATCATCTGAAAGTTTGCTTTCTTGCTGTGCTTCATTTAATGAAACAATGTGTTTTTCTGTTAAAAGATGAAGTAATCTTCTTTCAGGTAAACCTTTTTTTAAGTAAAGAGCCCCATTAATATCTAATTCTATTATTCGCGTTTTTGTATAAGTTATTTTTACAATGTTTTTGTTTTGAAGATATTCAAGTGCTCTTATTACAGAAGTCTTATCAAGATTTGACTTTTTGCATATCTCATTTAATTTTTCTCCCAAATGAGGTAAAATTCTCTTTTCGTTGGGACTTAAAGAGTCTATTAATTTTTGAGTATTCATTTTAATTTATTTTAGTATTAGATAATGGATATTTAAAATTGTTTTGGGGGTTAAAAAAGTTTGTTTTTAATTATATTCCTCTTGAAAGAAAAATTATCATCTACAATGATGACATTTTGAGCATGAAATGGTGTAATGCGTTCCATATAATTTTTGCAATTGTTTTAATCGATAATCAGGGTCTCTTAATTGTTCTTCTGTTAGAAATTCTTTTGGAATATATCTAGGTTCTAAAGTTATTTGTTGCACTTTTTTATCTAATTTCATCATAATTATCTCACTCCTCTAATACTTATATACCTATCTACAATTCTTTTGTCATCCATGTTGGCATTTCAAGAACAATGCCAAGAGCTCTTAAATCATAAATATTTCTCTCATTTTTTTCATTTTGAGTAATAAACTTCATTTTAATCTTGTTTTTATTACACAAATTTATGTTTTGTTTTATTCTTGCAATTATCTCTGATTTTCTTTTGGGGCTTTTTTCTTCTATTAATTCATCAAGATTTATTCCTAAAATTATTCCTTTTTTTTTCATAGTCTTAGCCATAACTTGATTAAATCCAGAATTTCTTTGTTTTTGAAAATCTTTCCTTTGATTTAGTGTTAAGAGAAGAATGTTTATATTTAGTTTTTCAATAACTTTTCTGTTTAACTCATCATCTTCTGAGAAGAAAATAATTTCCTTTTTTTCTTCTTTGGCTTTTTTAATCTCATTTTTTAGCTTATTGAAATCTTTTTGTGCTAAAAGAATTTGTGTTTTTTCCATTCATCCAGAAATCTTTGTGCCTATAAATTCTTTTCCATTTAATAAATTATCCAATTGTTTTATATCATTTCCAAGAATGTATGTTGTAATTTTGTTATCTTTAATTATTTTTGATGCTGTTTGGTCTAAAACAAAATGCTGTCCAGGTTCATATTTGAGTTTATTTGCCATTTTATCAAATTCTCTCCAAGAGATTTCTTTTATTAGTTTTGCATCCTTGTGTTCTTTGGGATTTTTGTTGTATAATCCATTTACATTTGTTAGATTTGTAAAATTACATTTTAAAAATCCTGCAATTTGAGCAGCTGTTGAATCGGATGTTTGTCTTGGGCTATATTCTAAAGAACCGCAAAATATAATGTTCGACTTGGAAATATCTTCTTTTAATTCAGATAATTTATGGGGGATCCCTTTTTCTTGATCATGTTTAAAAAAATAAGACATAAATCTGGCATTCATTCTTGTTGCTGAAATTCCTGCAAATCCTTGAAACATATGATTCAAACCTATTTTTCTAAGAGCATAAATGTATTTTCTGGCAATGCTTCCTCCCCCACAAACAATAACAAATTTATAATTTTTTGAATTTTTTTGAATAACCTTTTTGAATTTTTTTAGATATTCTAAATTTATATCATTTGGTATTATTAAACTCCCTCCAAGACTTAAAACAATCACCTTTTTTTGCATCAATTATTTAAGATAAATTTGTTTATAAAAGTTATCTGAAAGATTTATACCAGTTTATTTCCTTCAATTTCCTGAATTATCTCCCTTAAATCTTTTTGACTGGTTATTCTTCTTGTTATCCCTTTTTTTCCATTTACCTCATCTCCTACTAAACTATAAATCGAATATTCTGAACTTTTTACCAATTCTTCTGGGGTATAATTTTTTATTTTACCCATATCTTCCTTATTAAGAAAAAGATATAACCCGTTTGGGCGCTTTAACATATCAAGCCCATTCACAATATTTCCATTTACAAATTTTATTGCAACTTTTCCTGAATCCAGTATTTCAAAATGATCCCAATTTGCCATTCTATTTTTATCTAAAGGGGGTTTAAAAGAATTTATGAGACTTAATGTTATGTTCAATTATTTTTTGATTACTTCACTGTAAATAATCTATTATCTTTTACATCGAATACATCTAATCTAACTCCAGAATCAATCCAACCGTGTGCATAATTTAAGGCAGCAAAGCAATTCACATAATCTCCTTTTTTTTCAAAATGCTTTGCATCCGAAAGATAATTTTCAGCCATCTCTATTATCTCTTTTGCATATTTTTCTTTTCCTTTTATTATGTTCTTTTTAATTTCATCTAATGCCTGTGAAGTTATTTTGAAATACTTTTCTACTTTTCTTTTTGTAATTATGTTTTCCATTTTAAATTTAAAATTTTTCTTTGATTTTTAAATTCTATAATTTTCTGCTTGTTCTGGTGGAATTTTGCTAATTATAAATTTTGACCCTATTGTTTCAGATATTATTGCTGAAAACATAAGTTTTCCGGATGCTACCTTGAATATCCCTTCATTGGCAGGAATTTTTGTTTCTTCTGAAAATTTATTTATTATTTTTTTTATCTCCTCATCTGTCAAAGCTATTCCAGTTTTTTTAATTCCCATGCTACCCTTAACAAAAAGATTTTCATTTGGTCCATAACACTCAATTATCTTAACAAACCTATCATTTATTAGAGGATTTAATTTTCCTAAATCAATTTCCTTGTTTATTGGAACAGGTTTAATATATTGAATATGCGGAGGAAATCTTGTTTCAGGTATGACAATTTTTAATTCTCTAAAAGATTCTTTATTTTGAGAGTATTCTAGGGGTTTTCTATAAATTTGCATATTTGGAAAATCTTTTTCTTTTTCAATCTTGATTGTTTTTTCATCTTCCCCTCTTTTTTGAAACCATTCTTTTTTAATTAAACTAGGTTCTTCTTTTTTTACAGGAATTGCAAATGTGGGGATTTTTTCTTCTTTTACAATTATCGGTTTTTCTTGTTTTAAAATTTCAGGCATCTTTTCTTCTTTTACAATTTTTTGATGAACTTTTTCAGGAATAAATTCAAATATTTTTTCTTCTTCTTTTACTTCTAAATTAAAAATTTGTTTTTCCTGTAAAGAACTTTTTATATTAAGAATTTCTTCAGGAGCATGATTTCTTATAAGCTCTTTTGTAAATTCAAGAATTATAAATTTTCCAAATCTGTGGTAATTAGATAAATAACCTTCCCCTTTTTCCAATTTGTTTTTACTGTTCATTTAACCTTGATTGACTGGAGGTAATTGACTTATGATATTCTCCGTCATCTCCTTGAGACATTGTAACTCTTGGAACAGGTTTTCCGGGTAATTTTTGTATTTGAGGTTTTGGTACTACTGAATCAATTGATTGGGTTGGGGGATAAGCTGGTTTAGGAGAATAGCTTGGTTGAACTGGAGGATAATTTGTTTGCGTAGACGAATAACTCGGAATTTGCGGGCTTGTTTGTTCATGCACAAGAGTTAAACCTCTTGCAATTGTTTTATTTTGTTCTATTATCTTGTCTATTTTTTCTAATATCTTCTCGTTTTCTTTGCTGTTTCTTCCTTCAAGTTCAAAATCTTTTTCGGCTAAAACTTTTGCAGAGATTTCAAATAATCCAAGTAATTTAGATATTTGGTCAGATAAACTATCAAATCTTGATGAAAGGTTAGCCATTACTTTCTGAAGAGAAACAAAATTTTCTATTAAGGTTCTTTCAATTTGAGAACTTTCTCTTGGAGCACGAATAATTTTTTTTGCTTTTCTTTTTTTTCTTGTCTTTTTTTCACTCTTTTTCTTTTTAGGCATATTTTATTAATGATTTTTATATTTATAAATATTTAGAATTATTTTTTTATTCTAATTCTTTTCATGTAAATTATTAATTCCTTTTATATCTGGAAATTCTTCTTTAGTGTTTTCTTCTGGTTGATATCTTCTTGGTTCCTTATCTGTTCCTTTAATCATGTTTTCTTCAATTTCCTTTACATAATCTGCAATTTCGCTTGCAATATCTGCATTTACACTTATGCTATCAATACCCTTTTCAACAAGGAATTTTACCATCTCTTTTTTGCTTCCCGCCTGACCGCATATACTTGTTTCAACTCCTTTTCTTTTGCAGACTCTTATTACATATTCTAATTGATAAAGAACTGCAGGATGCATTTCATCATACAGATCCTGAACTTTTTCATTTCCTCTATCAACTGCCAACATAAATTGAGTTAAATCATTTGTTCCAAATGAAATAAATTTAATTCCTTCATCACACAAATTATTTATTAATTGGACTGCAGCAGGAGTCTCAATCATTACTCCTAATTTTGCATGTACAAATTCTATTTCCTTAATTATTTCTTTAACTTTTTTAACTTCTTCTACTAAAATTACTTGTGGCAAAAGAATTCCTATTTTTTTACCTTTTTCAGAGACTCTTTTCATTGCATTTAACTCTGCTTTTAGTATCTTTGGATTTTTTATGCTGTATCTTATTCCATGCAATCCCAACATAGGATTAGCTTCTATTTCTTTTGGAGCACCTTCTAAATTTGAAAATTCATCTGTTCTTATATCTGAAGTTCTTACCCAGATTTCATCAAAATATTTAGAAATTTCTTCAATCCCCTGAAATATTACTTCTTCATAATCCTCTACTTTATTTCTTTCTAAAAAATAATTTGGATGTTTTCCTGATTCAGAAATTATATCTTCAATTCTTGTTAATCCAACTGTCTTAATCCCTGTCTTAGCTGCTCTTTCAGCAAAACTTGGTAAATCCACCATAACTTTTATTTTTGTCTTTGTTTTTGCTGTTACTTCATGCACTTCTTTTTTTTCTGTTTCAGCTACTTTTCCCCTGTAAACCTTTCCAGAATATCCATCTACAGTTACAATCTCCCCTTCCTTTAATGTTGTTGTTGCAATATCTGTCCCTACAATTGCAGGGATTCCCATTTCTCTAGAAACAATTGCTGCATGAGCAGTCAATCCTCCTTCGTCAGTTATAATTGCAGCTGATTTTTGCATTGATACAACCATATCTGGATTAGTCATTTTAGTTACCAGAACATCTCCTTGTTTTATCTTTGGCAAATCTTTTAAATCAAAAATTATTTTTACAATTCCTGATGCTATTCCTGGAGAAGCAGCTAAACCAGTTAAAACAACTTCACCAGAAATTTCTTTTGATTCTCCACCTACCGCTATTCTTTTGTTTATTGTTGTTATTGGGCGTGTTTGAACAATATAAATATCATCTCCTTCTATTGCAAATTCTATGTCTTGTGGTTTTTTGTAGTGTTCTTCTAATTCTAATGCAATATTAGATAATTTTATTATTTCACTATTTTTTAGAACCTGCTGTTTGGATTTTTCTTCTTTTAATTTTACAACTGTGTTTTGTCCAGAGGAAGTTCTAGTTAGAGCAATTTTTTTATCAGCGATTTTTATATCAAGTATTTTCAAATCATTAGAGATAACATATTTATCCGGGGTTATTCTGCCTGAAACAATTCCTTCACCAAGCCCCCATACAGCTTCCATTATTATATTCTCGTCTTTGTACGTTGGATCTTTCGAGAAGATTACACCTGATTTTCCAGAATCCACCATTTTTTGGACAACCACTGCCAAATGTGCTTGTTCATGCTTAAATCCTTGTTTATGGCGATAATATGTAGCTCTGGATGTAAACATAGATGCAAAACATTTTCTTATGCTATTTAATAATTCTGAATTTCCTTTTACATTTACAAAACTATCTTGCTGTCCTGCAAAACTTGCTTCTGCTAAATCTTCTGTTGTCGCACTGCTTCTTACTGCAACAAAAAGGGGTTCGTGTGCATTTGTAAGAATATCTAATGCAGTTCCATATGCTTCGCTTAAATCTTCTGCCCCCAAATTTTCATAAGCTTCTAATATTTCTTCTTCCATCTCTTTTGGAAATTTAGAATTAATTATAGATTCACGAACTTCTTCTGTAACTTTATTTAATAATTCTGTATCTTCATAATTAATTGTTTCTAAAAGGTTATTTATTTTATTATTTATTCCGGATTTTTCAATAAAATAATCATATGCTTGGGCAGTTACAACAAATCCTGGTGGGACAGGAACCTTTAAATTGTAAATTTCTGAAAGATTTGCCCCTTTTCCTCCTGCAATTGGCCCAGAATCTTTATCAAGTTCAGAAAACCATTTCACAAAGTCTGGTTGTCCTTCAGGAACCTCTTTTTTTTCTTTAACCTCATATTTTTTATGCATAATTAAATAAAAATTTTTATATTAATAAATGTTTGGGGTTATCTTCTATATTGATTGGAGTTTATTTTGAGATAGCTTCAACAGGACAATTCTCTATTGCTTCTTTTATACATTTTGCATCTTTTTTTGCATTCGCTTTAACTTGAGCTTTTCCATCACTTCCCATTTCAAAAACAGAGGGACAAGTTGAGGCACAGGCACCGCAACCAATACACTTCTTTTTGTCTACTTTTACCATTTTTTAAAATGGAGATTATAGTTTAATAATCTTTTTATAGGATTATTTTATTTTTAATAGAATGTTTAGTCAAATTGATGAGAACTTTATGAGGATTGCTATGAATGAAGCATATAATTGTTATAAGAGAGGAGATTTGCCTGTTGGAGCTGTTTTGACAATTAATGATAATTTGGAAGGAATTTCAGGTAATTCAGCTAAATCTAATGGAGATTGGACTTCTCATGCAGAAAATAGTTTGTTATCTAAGGTTTCTTGGAAAATAAAACAAAATAAGAATGGAATTTCAAAACTTTATACTACTTGGGAGCCTTGTTTGATGTGTGCTGGCGCAGCATTGCTTTCCAGAATTGACGAAATAATCTATGCATGTCCAGACCCTTCAGGTGGAATGGCTAAAATAGATTCTTCTTGTTTAGGTTCTTGGAATGAAAAATATTGGCCCAAGTTTATAGAGGGCCCATTTAAAGAGGAGTCTTACAATTTATTAGTTAAATATATGAAAGAGAATGGAAAGATTTGGGGTAAATTTTTGGAGGGATTTAGCATTTAATTTGACTTAATAGGTAAATTTATAAATATAATTAATTTCTATTTTTTATGTTATGGTGGATTTGGTTAATAATTGTTTTAGTTGCATTATTGGTAATTATGTTTATTAGCTACTATAATAGATTTACTGTATTATCAAACAGAATAGAAAATTCACTCGGACAGATTGATGTTCAACTTAAGAGGAGAGCAGATTTAATTCCAAATCTTGTAGAAACTGTCAAAGGTTATGCAAAACACGAAAAAGAGGCAATAACAGCAGTTACAAATGCAAGAAAAGCTCTTGTTGGAGCAAAAGGAATTGAAGAAAAAGTAAAAGCAGATAGAAATCTTGAAGGTGCTTTAGGAAGATTATTTGCAATTGCTGAAGGTTATCCTGATTTGAAAGCTAATACTAATTTCTTGGAATTACAAAGAGAATTAACTTCAACAGAAGATAAAGTTGCTTATTCAAGACAGTTTTACAACGATTCAATCTTGGATTATAACAATAAATGCAAGACTTTCCCAGGAAAGATTTTTGCAGGAATGTTTGGATTCAAGGAAAAAGAATTTTTTAAAGTTGCAATAGAATCCGAAAAAAAACCTGTTAAGGTAGAATTTTAATTTTTATCTGTTTAATGATATAAATATTTATTAATCTTAATTATAATCCTTTATCATGAAAGAGGCTTATTTAAAATGTGATTATTCTCCTGGTAATTTTAGTACAGAATATTTTGTTCAGTTTAATGGTTCTCAATATCCTGCAGTCCCCTTTGGAGGAGTATATGTAGTAAAAGAGAATGTAATTATCAATAAAGAAGATAAATCAGCAGGATTAGTTAAAATAATTATAACGCGAAAGGGTGACCAAACTTCTCAAATTGCTATTCCTTCAATAACAGATAGTGGCGCATTCTTTAAAGTTTTGAATGAAGATATTGTTTATATTGGAGAAGATTAATTATTTAATTTCCCATACTTCCCAAAATAGTAAACACTGTTACGTCCTACAACATAAGTTTCAAAAGATTTGAGTTTGTTCTTTGGTATTAATTGTTGATAAGATTCTCCTTTTTTGTATTCAGATATTTCTGA
>Ga0116155_10002307_pt1 | contig 13020 bp, 10 predicted proteins | sample AD_UKC032_MetaG_FD_89890 | JGI IMG/M metagenome (GOLD analysis project Ga0116155, IMG submission 89890) | Active sludge microbial communities of municipal wastewater-treating anaerobic digesters from USA - AD_UKC032_MetaG | ecosystem: Engineered > Bioreactor > Anaerobic > Digestate | place: USA...
CGAGGGGACGCGCCGCTCTCCGAGGGCCGTCACGCTGAAGTCGAGGTCGGATGGCATCTTCTCCCCCTGGCACGCGGGGGGGGCTGGCGCCGCCCCTGGGCGTGGCGCCCTTGAGTATAGTTCCGCCCGCGCCAGGAGGCAATGCCGCTTCCCTTGACTATCCCGGAAACGCCGACTTATTATTAGCCGATGCGATGCATTGCGCGGCTTCCGAGCCTCCGCTCCAGGGCTTCCCGGCGGGGGAGGCCGGTCCGGTGAATCCCGTCCGCGTGATTTTCGCCGTCGGCGACCCGGCCGAGCGGGCGGCTTTCGTATCCCTGGCCGGGCCGGACGGCTGCTGCGTCGTCCATACGCCGAACGACATAGCCGAGGTGGAGAAGCTCTTCTCCGCGGACGCGGCCGACGTCATCGTCACGGATTTCTCCTTCCACTCGGGGGCCTTCGCCGACTGGCTGACCTTCTGGCCCCTCCCCGCCGTCCTCCTCGTGGACGCGGGCGACGACCCCGAGCGCATCGAGCGGACGATCCGGGACGAGGCGAGCCTCTTCGTCGAGCGGGATCCCGAGGGGCGCTACCTGGAGAGGCTCCCTATCCTGGTCCGCAAGGTGCTCAATATCCGCGAGAGCATCAACCGCCAGAACGCCCACCTCAAGATGACCGAGCACCAGTACCTGAACCTGCTGCAGGCGGTGCCGGACATCGTGTACATCCTGGACGGCGACGGGCGCTTCATGTACCTGAACGACTCGGTCAGGAACCTGGGCTTCGAGCCGGCAAAGCTCATCGGCAAGCACTTCAGCGAGATCGTCCACCCCACGGACGTGCCCAAGGTGAGCCGCCACGAGGTGCTGCGCTCCTTCAAGGGCGTCGCCACCGGCGCGGACAACGCGCCCAAGCTCTTCGACGAGCGGCGCGCCGGGGAGAGGATGACGAAGAACCTGGAGCTCCGCCTCAGGCGGAACGTCGGGCCCGAGGGCTTCCTCTACGCCTCCGTCAACGCCTACGGCGAGGTGAACTGCACGGGCTGGAAGCTGCCCGAGTACGAGAACCTGGAGCTGGGCACGGTCGGCATCATCCGCGACATCACCGTGCGCAAGGAGCACGAGAAGGAGCTCGAGGACGCGCTGGCCGCCAAGGAGATCCTCCTCAAGGAGATCCACCACCGCGTCAAGAACAACCTGCAGGTGGTCTCCAGCCTCCTCAACCTCCAGGAGAACGTCGTGGAGGACGAGTCGGCGCGCAAGGTCTTCCTGGAGTGCCAGACCCAGGTCCAGTCGATGGCGATGGTCCACGAGGTCCTCTACCGCTCCGACAACTTCGAGGGCGTGGAGATGCAGAAGTACTTCCAGAGCCTCATCGACTACCTCTCGGGCATCTACGACGGGCCCTACCGCGGCGTGGCCTTCGACATCGAGGCGGACGCGGTCACCCTGGACCTGGACGAGGCCATTCCCGTCGCCCTCATCGTCAACGAGCTCGTGTCGAACTCCTTCAAGCACGCCTTCCCCGACGGGCGGGCGGGCAAGGTGAGGGTCGCGATGGCCGCGAGGGACTCGGGCTGGGAGCTCGCCGTCTCCGACGACGGCGTGGGCTTCGCGGCGACGAGGAACCCGGACCGAGAGCACGGCCTGGGCACCGAGCTCATCCATGCGCTGACCGCCCAGCTCCACGGCGAGCTCGAGCAGGACTCCTCGGCCGCGGGCTCGACCACCCGCATCCGCTTCCCCCGCCCCTAGCGCCGCGCTCCGGTCCGGGGCCAAGGCGCGCGCCCGCCGCGGCCGCCCCTAGCGCCCCAGGGCCTTCTCCGCGAGGGCCAGGTCGGCCTTGAGGGTCGGGTCGCCCGGGAGGGCGGCCAGGGCCTCGGAGACCGCGAGCCGCGCGCCTTGGTAGTCCCCCTTGTTGTAGAGGGCCGCGAAGCGGTTGTGCGCCTCCGCGACGAAGTTGCCGCGGTAGGCGGCGGCGTTGCGGGCCAGGCTCCCGTCGCCGGGCGCCCGCTTCGCGCCCTCCGACGCCAGGGCCGCGGCGCCCAGCCAGTCCCCGCCCTTGGCGACGCGGCTCGCCTCCGTCCCGTAGAGGTAGGCCAGCAGCTCCTCCCAGCGCCGCCGCGCCACGAAGCCCTCCGCGAGGGCGGCGTCGGCCTCCGCGAGGGCCTCACGGAAGGGCAGACGGCGCGCCGCGTCGGCCAGCCGCGCCTCGGCGATCTCGCCCAGGAGGCGGCGGATCCCCGCCTCCGTCCCGAGGCCCCGCCCCGACTCGGCCAGTGCGCGGGCGCCGGCGAAGTCCCGGGCCTCGGCCAGGCGGCGCGCCAGGGCCGCCAGGGCCGCGTCCGCGAGGCCGGGGGCCTCCTTCTGGGCGAGTCCCTCGCGCCGCATGGCCTCGCAGGCGGAGAGGACCTCCTCCCAGCGGCCGGCCTCGGCCAGGGTGACGGCGCGGTTGTAGGCGACGACGGAGCGGAGCTCGCGGAGCCGCGGCTCGGAGGCGCCGCCCGGGCCAAGGGCCACGGCGGCCGCCTCGACCAGGGCCTCGGCTCCGTCGTAGTCGCGCCTCCGCTCCAGGTCCACGGCGAGATTGTTCACGCGGTCGAGGAAGAAGCTCCGCCCCTCGGCCGCGGCCTTGGCCGCGACGGCCTCGGGGGGCCGCGCCGCGCCGCCCGGTCCGCCGGCGCTTGGGGCCGCCGCGGTCCCGGCGGGAGCCGACGCGGCGCCCAGGCCGCCGCGCAGGGCGGCGTAGGAGGCCCCGAGGGAGAGGGCCTCGCGGAAGCGCCCCTTGGCGTCCAGCACGGCGGCGCGGTTGGAGAGGACCAGGGAGGCGAGCTCCCGCTCGCCCATGGTCCAGCGCCTCGCGTAGGCCCCGGGCGGCACGTAGCTGTAGCCCGTCACCTTGCCGAAGGCGTCGGCGAACTCCTTTTTCCTGCCGGGGTCGAAGCCGTAGGCGTTGGTCGTCTCCACGTCGATCTCGCGGCCGTCCGTCCGCACCAGGCAGAAGGCGTGGTCCTCGGTGCGCACGCCGGCGGCCTCGACGCCCAGGCGCTTCATCGCGAGGAGGTAGAGGAGGGCCGAGGAGACGCAGTTGTACTTGCCCTCGTCCAGGACGAGGTCGATCGTGGTCGCATCCAGCTCGTAGCGCCTGAAGACTTTCGCGTGGAGGTAGGCGAGGGCGGCCTCGGCCTTCTCCGCCTCGCTGCGCGGCCTGGCGCTTCCCTGCGGCGGCGGTGCCTCAACCGCGGCGGCGAGCTCCTCGAGGAGGCGGCCGAGCCTGGCCTCGTAGGAGGCTAGGCGCGCCGCGGCCGCGGCCTCCGCTCCCGGGGGCGCCTCCGGGCCGGGGCCCAGGCCCGAGGCGAGGAGGGAGGCCCTGGCGAGGAGGGCGAGGGGCAGGGGCTCGGCCAGGGCGCCGATGGCGGCCAGCTCCGGCTCGGGGAGGAGGAGGAGCCTGTACTCCTCGGCGGCCTTCCTCGCGGCGGCGTCGGCGGGAGGGAGGGCCGGGGAGGCTCCCGCGCCAGCGGCCTGGCCGAGGAGGGCGAGGACTAGGAGGGCGAGGAGGGGAGGGCCGCGGCGCTCCGGTCGGGAGCGGGGGCGAGCCCGCGAATCGGTCAGGTCCAGGACAGGGCTCCTTGTCGTGCGCGTCGATGTTTCCGTATGTTCAATATACCGCCCTCGGGCTATACTCGTCATCGATTCAGGAGACCACAGTGGAAAGCGAGTTCGACCTCATCATCGTGGGCGGCGGGGCCGCCGGCCTCGCGGCCGCCCAGTACGGCGCCCGCGCCAACTTGAAGACCCTCCTCGTGGAGGAGATGGCCCCGGGCGGCCAGGCCCTCCTCATCGACGGCCTTGAGAACTATCCCGGCATCCCGGAGCCCGTCTCCGGCTACGAGTTCGCCGAGAACATGCGCCGCCAGGCCGAGCGCTTCGGCGCCGGCTTCCTCACCGCCTCCGTCTCCGCCCTGCGCAAGGAGGGGAAGCGCTTCCTCCTCGAGACGAGCGAGGGGCCCCTCCAGGCCCTGGCCGTCGTCCTCGCGACGGGGGCCAAGCACCGCCACCTCGAGGTCCCGGGCGAGGAGAGGCTCTCCGGCAGGGGCGTCTCCTACTGCGCGACCTGCGACGGCCCCTTCTTCAAGGGCAAGCGCATCCTGGTCGTCGGCGGCGGCGACGCGGCCTGCGACGAGGCGATGTTCCTCGCGAAGCTCTCCGACCAAGTGACCATGGTCCACCGGAAGGACCGCTTCCGGGCCCAGCGCGCCCTCGCGGAGCGGGTCCTCAAGAACCCCCGCGTTTCCGTCCGCTTCGAGACCGTCGTCGCGGAGATCAAGGGCGAGAAGAAGGTCGAGTCGGTCGTCCTCGAGAAGGTCGGCTCGGGCGAGCGCTCCGAGGAGCCCTTCGACGCCGTCTTCGTCTTCGTCGGCTCCCTCCCCCAGACCCGGCTCGCCCCCGAGGCGAAGAAGGACGAGGCGGGCTCCCTCCTCACCGACGAGCTCATGGCGACGAGCGTCCCCGGCCTCTTCGCCGCGGGCGACGTCCGCGCGACCCCCTTCCGCCAGCTCGTCACCGCCTGCGCCGACGGCGCACTGGCCGCCAACTCCGCGGCGAAGTACATCGACGAGCTCCGCGGCGAGGCCTACGTCTGAGCCCTAGGGACGAAACCCCGGCGCGCCGCCGTCCCGGCGGGCGCCGCGGCCCGGGAGGACGCCGGGCGCCGGCCCGTGCCCGGCCCGCGGCCAGGCCCTTGGGCCGGCGCCTTCCCGGGGCGGCGGCCATCCTCGGCCTGGCGCTCTGCGCCTTCCTCCTCGTCTCATCGGCAGCGGGGCCTTCCCGCGATTTCTGGGCCCCCGGCGACCCGGGCGCCAGGGCCGACGAGCTCCTGGAGGGCATGAGCGACGAGGAGGTCCTGGGCCAGCTCTTCATGCTCGCCTACCCGGGCGACACGCCGCCGCCCCTCCTCTTCGACTGGATCGGGAAGCGGGGCCTGGGCGGCATCAAGATCTTCGGCTGGAACGCGGAGGACACGACCAAGGTGGCGGAGGCCGTCGCGGCCCTCCAGAAGGCCGCCCTCGCCTCCGGCCGCAAGGTCCCCCTCCTCATCGCGACCGACCAGGAGGGCGGCTGGATCAGGCATGTGAAGGGCGCGACGAGCCAGACCCCTGGCAACATGGCCATCGGCGCCTCGGGCCGGCCCTACGACGCCTACTGGTCGGGCTACTACATAGCCCGCGAGCTCGAGGCCCTGGGCATCAACATGAACTTCGCGCCGGCGGTGGACCTGGCGACGAGGCCCAAGAGCAGCATCATCGGCCCCCGGGCCTTCTCCGACGATCCCGAGGAGAGCGCCGCCCTGGGCGTGGCCTACTACCGCGGCACGGCGGCGGCCGGCCTCATCGCGACCGCCAAGCACTTCCCCGGCCACGGCGACACGGAGCTCGACTCCCACGGCACCCTGCCCGTCATCAGGACGGGAGAGAAGACCCTCTGGGAGCGCGAGCTCGTGCCCTTCCGCGCCCTCGCCGCGGAGGGGGTGCCCGCCGTGATGAGCGGCCACCTCAACTTCCCCTTGGTCTCGGGCGACAGCCTCCCCGCCTCCCTCTCCAGGCATTTCATGACGGACATCCTCCGCGGGCGCCTCGGCTTCCAGGGCGTCGCGGTCACCGACGACCTCATGATGGCGGGCGCGGCCGGCGCCGGGGCCTCGAGCCTCTCCGAGGCCTTCTACCTCGCCGTGGAGGCGGGGAACGACCTCCTCGAGTCGAGCAGGATCATGGCCCTGGACGACCCGGCCTGGACCCGCCTCCTTTCGGCCTACCGCTCCAAGCCCGCCTTCCGCGCCCGCGTCCGCGAGGCGGCCAGGCGCGTCCTCGTCCTCAAGCTCGACTACCTCAGGCCCAAGGGCCCGAAGGCCCTCGTCCCCGATCCCGGAAGGCTCGGCGAGCGCCTCCCCGACCGGGAGGGCGAGGCCTTTTTCCGCGGCCAGGCCTTCCGGGGCGCCTCGGCCCTGGACGCGGAGCGCCTGCCCTGGAAGCCGAGCGGAAAGATCCTCGTCGCCGCCCCCTTCGCGGACTTCCTGGAGGCGGCGGCCGCGGCCTTCCCCGGCGCGGCGCGGCACAAGTTCTCCTACAGGCCCGAGTCGGCCGCCCTGCCCGAGGAGCTCGCCGCCTTCGAGCGGGCGGCCGCCTCGGCCGACGCCGTCCTTGTCTGCGCCCCGAACGAGGCGGGCATGGACTTCTACGAGCGGGCGAGGGCCCTCGGGAAGCGGGTCGCCGTCGTCTCCGTCTTCTCCCCGGCCCCCCTCTCGCGCTGCGGGCCCGAGGACGCGGCCGTCGCCGTCTACGGCAACTCCCGCGCCTGCTTCGACGCGGGCCTCGCCGCACTCAAGGGCGAGGAGGCCGCCGAGGGCCGGCTCCCGGTAAAGCTGTCCCGATGAGCGAGGCGGCCTGGCGGCGCGCCGGCAGGGAGGACCTCCCCGCCCTCGAGGCCTATCTCCGCTCCCGCGAGCCCGAGGCCGCGGGCTTCATCGGCCGCCTGCTCCGCGACGGGAGGCTCCGCCTCCCGAATCCGCTCCGCGGCGCGGTCTACGTCCTGGAGGAGGCCGGGGGCGAGGCGCTCGGCGGGGCCCTCCTCGCCTCGCCCACTCGCGCGGTCTTCCCCCTCTTGGACGGCGCGCGCGGATCGGCGGAGGGGAGGACCGAGGGCTCCGCCCGCGGCGCGGCTGGCGGCCGCCACGCCGGCGGCGCGTCGGCGGCCAGCGCCGACTCCGACCGCGGCCTCGCCGACCTCCTCCTCTGCCGGGGCTACGAGCCCGTCTCCATCGTCGGCCTCGCGGCCGAGGTCGAGCGGCTCGAGGCGGCCCTCGGCCTCATGCCCCTCGTGCCCGTCTCCTACCGCCTCATGGCAAGGCCGGCTTCGGCTGGCGCCGCGTCCTCGGCTTCGCCCCGCCCCGCGGCCGAGACCCGCGCGCGCGACTCGCGGCATTCCGCGGCCGAAGCGGGCCCCGCGGCCGCGCCGCCTTCGCCTGCCTCGCCCCGCCCCTCGCCCGCGGCGCGCGCCGACGCGGGGCCTCCGACCGGAGCCTGCAGGACGCGGCTCGCCGGCCCGGCCGACCTCGACGAGCTCTATCCCCTCCAGGAAGCCTACGAGAAGGAGGAGGTCCTCACCCTGATCCACCGCTTCGAGCCGGCCGCGACCCGCGCCGCCCTGGCGCGGAGCCTCGAGGAGAGGATCGTCGTCGCCGCCGAGGTGGGCGGCTTTCTCGTGGGCAAGGCGGGCACGAACGCCCGCGCCTTCGGCCTGGACCAGGTAGGCGGCGTCTACGTGGCGCCTCCCTACCGCGGCCGCGGGATAGGCCGGGCCCTCATGGAGGACCTCCTGGGCCGCCTGGCGAGCGAGGGGAGGGGAGCCTCCCTCTTCGTGAAGACGCACAACGAGCCGGCGCGCGGCCTCTACTCCTCCCTGGGCTTCGAGGACCTGGCCGACTTCCGCGCGGACTACTTCGCCTCCTAGGCCGGTCTCGCGGCCCGGGCCGGCCCTTCCTGCCCGCCGCGATGGTTCGCCGTGCCGTGAAGGCCGCCGCGCCGTGAAGCCCGCCGCGCCGTGAAGCCCGCCGTGCGGGCCCTATTCGCCCTCGGGCTCGTCCAGGTGGAATTCGCCCCGGTAGGCGTACTCGGGGCGGGCGGCCGCGTAGAGCGAGCCCGACTCGGCCCACTCGACGAAGACGGCGCCGCCAGGGAGCCGCACGACGGCCTCGCGGTCGGCGTAGCCGGCGGCGGCCGCCGCGGCCAGGGCGAGGCCCGCCGTCGCCGCCGCGTCCAGGCCGCGGGGGATCTCAGCCCAGAGCTCGCCGCGCGCGACAAGGCGCACCGCGAGGGGTGGCGGGGCCTTCGCGCCGCGGGCCGAGGCGCCGATCCTCGCCTTGACCTTCCTCGTCCCGCCCTCGCAGAAGACGGCGACGGTCTCCGCCCTCTCGCCGGGCCGCGTCTCGTCTTCCTGGGCGCCGCGGCCGCCGATGCAGAGGGGGAGGACCTCGTAGCGCTCGCCGCCGGCCTCGATGAGGGACTTGCGCGCGGCGGCCGCCCCAAGGTCGAGGGCCTCGCCCGAGGGCAGGCCCCGCGGCGGCCCCAGGGACAGGCCCAGGCTCGAGGCGTCCAGGACGTCGACGACGAGGGAGCCGCGGGGCACGCGGAGCTCCACCGACTCGCTGCCGCTCCTGCCTGAGTCGAGGAGGTAGCGCGCGGCGCAGAGGGCGGCGTCGAAGAGGCAGGCCGCGGGCTCGCCCTCCCGGTCGAAGGCGCGGAGCCAGACGGCCTCCTCGGCCTTCGAGAGCACGGCGAGGCGGTCCGCCCCCGCGCCGCGCCGCCGGTCCAGGAGTGATCTCGCCGCGGCCGCCCAGTCCCGGTCCCTGCCCTTGCCCGCGAGGTCGTCGACGAGGAGGAGGTCGGCTTCGCAGACGCGGAGCTTGTAGAAGCTCAAGTCCATGCGGGCATTGTATCGAGGCCGGAGCCGCGGCGGAAGCGGCGGCGCGGCCCGTGGACTGCGGCCCGCGCGGCGGGCTATGCTTTCCCCGATGCGCGACTTTCTTTTCGACGACCTGCCCGACCGCTCGCCCGAGCGCGCGACCAAGGCCGGTCCCAAGGCGCTCTCCGGAGCCAGGCCGCGCGCGACCGTCTTGCGCGCCTCGGACTTCCCGGAGGGTCCGCCCCTCGGGCCCGGCGTCTGCGGCATCGACGAGGCGGGACGGGGCCCCCTGGCCGGACCCGTCTACGCCGCCGCCGCCGTGCTGCCCGCGGACTTCCCCCTGGAGGTCCTGGGCGACTCGAAGGCCCTGTCCGAGCGCCGCCGCGAGGAGGCCTTCGCCCTCATCGTCGAGCGAGCCCTCGCCTGGGCCGTCGACTGGGCCTCCCCGGCCGAGATCGACGAGAGGAACATCCTGGGGGCCACCTTCCTGGCGATGGGCCGCGCCTACGGGGCCCTCGAGGCTTCCTTGCGCGGGCGCGGCCTCGCGATCCCTCCCGGCCTCTATGTGGACGGGAACCGCCTGCCGCCCCTCGGGAGGCAGGCCGTCGCCGTCGTGAAGGGAGACGCCATCGTGCCCGCGATCATGGCGGCCTCCATCCTCGCCAAGGTGGCCAGGGACAGGGCCATGGAGCGCCTGGACTGGCTCTACCCCGAGTACGGCTACGCGCGGCACAAGGGCTATCCCACGGCGGCGCACCGCGAGGCCCTGCGCCGCCTCGGCCCCTCGCCCGCCCAGCGCTCGAGCTTCCAATATTGAAGGGCTTCCACGGCGGGTCGGCCAGCTGCCGCAGGCGGCGGCGCGGGGCCGCGCGGCCCGGGCTTTGACTCCCCGTCCGGCGGCCTCTATGCTTTCTGCAGGCGCGGCGCCGCGCCGCGTCTCGCGTGAGCGCGCGAAGGCGCGCGGACGGCCGACAGGGGAGGCTCGATGTGCGAAAGCGATGGACGCCGGGAAGCGGCGGCGGAGGCGGGCGCGCCCGGACAGGCGCCGGACGGGAAGGCGGGACGGGAGCGGGCGCCGCGCCGTCTGACGCGGCCGCGGACGTCGCGCGGCCGGGCGGAGCCGAGCCGCCAGACGCGGGCGCCGCGCCGGCGGGAGCCGCGCCGGCGGGAGCCGCTCGGTCCGGCTCCGCGCGTCGTCGCGCTTTCCTTCGCGGCGCTCTTGTCGGCCTTCTGGCCGGCGCCTTCGCGGTCGGCCTTTGGACAGAGCTCGCAGGCCGGCGAGCCGCGGCGGATCTCGGCGAGCGAGCTCGAGCGGCTCGCCGAGATCTCGAGGCGGCTCTCGCTGCTCAACGAGAGGCTCAAGACAGAGCTCGAGGACTCGAGGCGGAGCTCGGAAGACTTGGCCGCGCTGCTCGAGAGCTCGAGGCGCGAGCTCGAGGCGCTGAGGCTCGAGCTGGAAGCCTCGCGGACGATCTCGACCGGGCTCGCCTCGCGTGCGGAGAGCTCGGAGCGGGACTCGGCCTCGCTGCGGGAAGCCTTGACGAGGGCGCAAGTCTCGCTCGAGAGCTCGGCGACCTCGTTCGAGGCCTACAGGAGGGCGGCGGAGGCCCGCCTTAGGAGGGCCGAGCGGGGGAAGCGCCTCCTGGCCCTCGCCGCGGCCTCGGGTTGGGCGGCGGCCCTGGGATTGCTGCTGTTCGGGGGCTAGCTTGCGGGGGACGGAGCGGGCGGCCGGCCCGCGGGGGCCGGACCGTAGTCGGAGCCTGGGCGCCTTGCCGGAAGGCGGGGCCTACTCCTCGTCGTCGGCGGGGGAATCGCCCGAGGGCTCGGCGTCCTTCGCCTCGTCCTTGGCCGCTTCCTTGCGGCGCACGACGACGCGGCGCTTCTTCTCGCCGGAGGGCGCGGCCTCGGGAGAGCGGCGGCGGGGGGCGGGGCGGGAGTCTTCCTCTGGCTCGTAGCTCAGGGAGGAGGCTTCCTTGCCGGGCTTCTCCATGTACTTGAGGGCGCCCTGGAAGGCCTTGAGGAAGCCGCGCATGTCGTCGCGGAAGACCACGATGGAGCGGCGATCGAAGTTCTCGGCCTCCGTGGGCTTCGACTCCACGATGGAGAGGAAGACGTCGCCCATGCGGTTCTCCTTCACGTTGAAGAAGTAGGTCCGCCCCTCGAAGCTGATCCTCGTCGAAAAGAGCTCGCCGCGTATGCCCATAGGTTCTCCTCTGCCGCCTTCCTTCGCGTATCTTACCGGATTCCGCGGCCCTCGACAAGGAGAGGCGGCGGCGTCCCGCGGGGCGCGCCGCGCCGCCTTGCCGGCGGTGCGCTTTGTTGGCGGGGCGCCTTTCCGGCGGAGCGCGCCGCGCCGCCCCGCCTGGGCGGAGGCCGTCAGGCCTCGTCGGCCCTGCGCACCATCGACGTGTGCCAATCGAGGAGGTAGGCCTCGTCCTCGGCCGGATCGCGGCCCCGGCCGCCCTCGACGTCGGCCATCACGCGGAAGACGGGCTCGGTGCCCGAGCCGCGCATCCAGAGGAAGGCCTTGGGCGAGCCCGAGGCGTCGAGGAGGAGGATCTTGAGGCCGCCCTTGCCCGAGGCCGCGAAGTCGTCGCCGATCTCGCGCTCCGCCGGGCCGCTCGAGGCCAGGGCCTTCCAGGAGACGACGCCCAGGCGGCGCTCGAGCTCCGGACGGCGCGCGGGCCACTCGGCCAGGAAGAGGTCGCGGTAGCGGGCCTTGAGGGCGGCCTGGTCGGAGCTCCGTATGCGCAGGGCGGCCCTCGGCTCGAAGGCGCTCGTCGTCGCGAAGGAGGGCAGGGAGGCGACGACGTCGGCGAGGCCGAAGTCGGGCCGGTAGTCGGCGAGGCGGCCGGAGAGCCGCATCCAGATCCTGAAGAGGCCCTCGCCCTTCTCCGAGTCCCTGAGGAGGAGGAGCTTGAGGAGGGCGCCCAGGGTGGCGAGGGGGTCGCGGACCTCCGAGGGCTCGGTGATGTTGCCGCCGTTCGAGCCCTCTCCCAGGATGCGCACGGCGTAGCCCCTCGACCTGAGCTCCGCGGCGAGCCCCACGACGTTGGCCTCCCCGGTCTCGGCGCGGAAGACTTCTACGCCGAGGCCTTGGCCAGGGCCTCGATCCTGAGGCTCGTGCCGTCGTTCGCCGCGATGGCCGCCTTGTCGAGGGGTCCGCCCCCGGCGTCCAGGCGGAGCTTCCCGTCGCGGACGAGTCCCGCGGTCTCCGCGACGCAGGCGAGGGCGAAGACCTCCTGGGCCTCGAGGACGCGGGCCTTCCCCGCGCGGGCGTCGTACCAGGCCAGGTTGCCCCGGTCGCCGTCGCAGTCGGGCACGTAGCCCGCGGCGAAGGCGGGATTCCGGGCCCCGGCGGCCTCGAGCGCGGCGCGGCAGGGCTCCAGGGACTCGCCCTCGGGCACGATCCGGTGCGCGAAGGCCCGGGGCGAGGCGTTGTGCGACTCCAGCGCCACGCCCAGGCCGCCCAGGAAGTCCGCGTCGATGGAGAGGCTCCTCGCGGAGCCGTTGAGCTCGGCGACGACGCCGACGGGTAGGGCCGCGGCCGTTCTCGCCATCTCCTCGAGGAGCTCCTCCTGGGCCCCGGGCTCCGCGCGGCCCGTGACGACCTCGCGCGCGAAGAGGGTGTAGGCGGAGACCGAGCGCCGCTTCGCCGCGGAGACCGACGAGTAGGTCCGCGCGAGGGCCCTCGCGTCGGCCGCCTCCATGAGGGACAGGACGCGGGCGGGGAGGGCCGGGTCGGCGACCAGGGCCTTGAAGGAGGCGATGAGGCGGGCGGCCTCCTCGCCGGGGAGGACTCCGCCGCCGAAGCCGAACTTGAGGCCGTTGTGGGCCGGCGGGTTGTGGCTCGCGGAGACGTAGGCGAAACCCTCAGCCCTCTCCTCGTCGTCCGCTTCCTTCGCGGCGCAGGCCTTGGCGTAGGCCATGATCTCGGGGGCCGCGACGATGAAGAGGTAGCGCGGCCTCGCGCCCAGGCCCAGGAGGACCCGCGCCATGGCGTCGGCCAACGCGGGGCCGGTGGGCCTGGTGTCGATGCCGAGGATGACGGCGGGATCGGCCCTTCCCGAGCGCTCGCGGAGGCGGTCGTAAAAGGCCATGGCGGCGGCGCCGGCGAGGACCAAGTCGGCCGGGGAGACGCGGGCCGAGAGAGAGTCCTCGTCGAGGGGTCCCGGCCCCGCGCCGGCCGCGCCCGCCGTCGGGGCCGCCCAGGGCGCGCGGGGGTCGCCGGGCTCGGGGGAGGCGAAGACCTTCCTCCAGCCCGAGGCGGAGAGGATGAGGGGGGAAAGGGCCTTTCGCATGTCGGCGGCCGAGGGGAGGTAATCCTCCTCCAGGGGGCAGCGGTCGGGGTCTCCGACGGGGAAGCCCGTCGCGGGATGCAGGATGAGGGCCATGGTACCTTCCGGGCGTGAAGGCGCGACCGGCGGCTCTAAGGGGGCGGTCGGAGCCTTTCAGGATATGGCCGCGAGTCTAGCACGGCTTTCGTTCCGCCGGAAGCGGTGGGCCGGGCCCGGAGCACGCCCCGGGCTCCTTGCCCCGCCGGCCGTCGCCTCGCTATCTTGTCCGCCTATGAACCTCTCCC
>Ga0116155_10002310_pt1 | contig 13009 bp, 11 predicted proteins | sample AD_UKC032_MetaG_FD_89890 | JGI IMG/M metagenome (GOLD analysis project Ga0116155, IMG submission 89890) | Active sludge microbial communities of municipal wastewater-treating anaerobic digesters from USA - AD_UKC032_MetaG | ecosystem: Engineered > Bioreactor > Anaerobic > Digestate | place: USA...
CCATCTTCAAGATTAAAACGCATTTGATGTCCGAAAACACTAATCGTTCCGGTTCCGGTGCGGTCTTCTTTGTGAATGCCCTCTGTCATTACACGATTCAGCAAATCGATATATTGTTTCATGATATTATATACTATTTTTACTAATTAGCACATGGGTAAATTGAAAAATTTATTTAAATGTAGTTCTAATGACCTTAAATTCAGTGCGGCGATTGATCTGATTCGCTTTTTCCTGTTGCTCCGGGGTTAATTTCAAAATAAAAGTTTCATCCAGTACATCATTTTCTTTCAGAAATGGATATACTCGTTCAGTTATTGCGTCAACTACGAAAGGTTTTTCTTCGCCATAACCTACTGCAGTAAGCCTTGCAGAAGAAATCCCGGCTTTTATCAGATAATCAACGACTGATTTAGCGCGCTTTTCCGAGAGAATTTTATTTGTAACGTTATTACTTACATAATCGGTATGAGCACTTAATTCTATTGAAATATTCGGATTGTCTTTCAACACTTTAAGTAACATTTGTAATCCCGGTTCCGATTCAGGAGTTAAATTCCATTTTCCAAATTCATAAAAAATATTGTATAAAAGAACGGGTTTATAAAGTGCCGGCAGTAAAAAATCAAGGTCAATTACTTTACTTTCCTTTAATCCGGTTGTCGAAACTTTTCCTTCGCTATTCAAATATCCACGCGCTGAAGCCATCATCACGCAATCCATATCTTTTTCAAGTTTAATACGGTACGATCCATCTTTTTTGGTCACAATTTTTGTATTCATTCCGGTATTACTTACTAAACGAATGACAGCATCTGAAATCGGATTTTTTTGTTCATCAAGTACTTTTCCCTGTAGAACATATTCACTTGAAGCAAGTTCAAAACTCCACAGCGCATCATAACCACGCACCTCATTCCTGTTTGAAGCAAAATATCCTTTTTCAAGATTATTTTCGAATGCCAAACCATAATCGTCAGCAGAAGAATTAAGCGGAAATCCCATATTGACAACGGTCCAGGTTTCATCTTTTTGCTTTTCGGCTTTAAAAATATCCAAACCACCAAAACCGGTTCGTCCGTTGGTAGAAAAATAGAGAACACCGTTTGGACGAACCACCGGGAACATTTCATCACCGGGTGTATTGATTTGCGGACCAAGATTTTCTATGTACTTACATTCGCCTCCTTCAATTTTACCTTTCCAAATATCTTTTCCGCCCAAACCCAGCGGAGCGTCGGAAACAAAATAAATGGTTTCACCATCGGGAGCAATGGCAGGGTGAGCCACTGAAATGGTACTATCGGTAAAAAAAGTGACTTTTTTGGGTTCAGTCCAGGCACCTCCGGCTCTGTTCGACGAATATATTTCTGTGCCGATAGCCGCATCCAATTGTTGACGGGCACGGGTAAAATACATCATTTTTCCGTCGGGCGAAAATGAACAGGCACCGTCATCAGTAGCTAATGTATTGACCTCAGAACCAATGATTTCTGGTTTTTCCCATTTACCTGTGGCATTTTTTCTTACAAAGAATATTTTATTGTTGGGTAAACCGGTTATCGCACTGTTTTTCTGAACTATTTTCTTATTAATATTGCGTGTAGATGTAAAAAACAACAAATCAGCATCCGTACCAATAAATGCCGGACTAAATGTAAAAGCCCTTCTCACATTAAATGCATCGGCTCGTTTGACTTTATATGCCTGCGATTCCGATTTCATTTTATCAATCAAAGCCATTAATTGAACACCCTCTTTTGCCAGAAGACTCGTAGTATCTTTTTTCAAATAAAGGGCATAATATTTTGCGGCATCGGCATATTTCCCGTTTCGCTGCAATGCCTGGGCATACCTTAAAAAAACAGTACTGTCTGAATATCCATATTTTACAGCATTTGCATACGATTTTTCGGCCTGAAAATAATTTAACAAACGCGCACATTCTCCCTGCTGAAATGCAATTCTCGATCGCAAAAGCTTGTCTTTGGCCGGAACTTTGCCATAAACACTTTTATAAATTTCGCCAGCCGAATAATACTCACCGATTTCAAATTGCTTATCGGCTTTTTTAATGCGTGCTTTCACTCCACAGCCTTGTATGATTAACAAGGCTGTGATAATGAATAGGAAATTTATAAGTTTTTTTTGCATGAAAAAATATTTAGAAAATAGTTGGTAGTTGGTAGTTGGTAGTTGGTAGTACGTAGTTGGTAGTACGTAGTTGGTAGTATGTAGTTGGTAGTTGGTAAAAACTATTCAAACTTTCAAACTCCTCAAACTCTTAAAACTTTCAAACTTTCAAACTATTCAAACTCTTCAATTAACACGAAACCTGAAACACGAAACCTGAAACACGAAACGCTAAACCAACTCATGAATTACCAGCCCCGAACGCAATTTTGGTTCGAACCAGGTAGTTTTTGGTGGCATAATATTTCCCGAATCGGCAATATCGATTAATTGTTTCATCGACACCGGATACAAAGCCAATGCTACACGCATTTCACCACTATCAACTCGTTTCTGAAGTTCTCCAAGGCCGCGAATTCCACCTATAAAATCAATGCGTTTATCGCTGCGAAGATCTTTAATATCAAGTACTTCGTCGAGAATAAGATTCGAAGAAATAGTTACATCTAACACTCCAATCGGGTCGTTATCGTTGTATGTTCCGGCTTTGGCAGTAAGCGAATACCAATTACCCGATAAATACAACGAAAAATTATGCAATTTATTGGGCTTGTAAATTTCAGCACCATTTTTTTCTATATCGAAATTAGCCGAAAGTTTTGCCAGAAATTCATCATCAGTCAAACTATTCAGGTCTTTCACCACCCGATTGTAATCAATAATATTCAGCTGATTATCAGGAAAACACACAGCCATAAAATAATTATATTCTTCGTTGCCGGTATGATTTGGATTCTGAAGTCGCTTTTCGTTTCCAACCAAAGCAGCAGCTGCGCTACGATGATGTCCATCGGCAATATATAACGAAGGGATTTCAGCAAATATATCGGTTATTTTATTAATCGTTTTTTCATCATCAATTATCCAAAAATGATGTCCAAATCCATCGCCCGGAGCAATAAAATTATAAATCGGTTCATTTTTAATCACTTCGCTTACAATAGCATCAATATCGGCTCTGTGAGGATAGGCAAAAAACACAGGTTCGATATTAGCGTTGTTAACCCTTACATGTTTCATCCGATCTTCTTCTTTGTCGCGTCGGGTCAATTCATGTTTTTTAATATTCCCTTTCAAATAATCATCAACATTAGCACAAACTACCAAGCCATACTGGGTTTTACCGTTCATGGTCTGGGCATAAACATAATAATTTTCAGCAGCCTCCTGAACTAACCAGCCTTCGCTTTTGAATTTGGTAAAATTCTCAAGGGCTTTATTATATACTTTTTCGTCGTGCTCATCAGTTCCGGGTTCAAAATCAATTTCGGGTTTGATAATGTGGTACAACGACATTGGGTTTCCTTCGGCCTCAGTGCGGGCTTCTTCAGAATTTAACACATCATAAGGGCGCGAAGCCACTTTTTCAACTAAGTTTTTCGGAGGTCGAATGCCTTTAAAAGGTTTGATAAGAGCCATAATTATTAATTTTGAAAGATGATAATTTGAAAATTTGTAAGGTGCAAAGTTACACAAAAATATTGAAAAAGGGAGATTTAACGCTTTTCAAATCTCAAAGTTGTGGTTTCAATTTAGTTCTTTATTAGTTCATTGCAGGAACTGCTTTACATAGGCTTTTTCTTATCCAAAACCTATATTTAAAAAAAAGTAAGCTTAGTTTTGATTGGGATTGTATTGTTATTTAAAAAAAACGGGAAATATGATCGATTCGTTTTTCCCATTAAAATGTTTAACCTTTAGAAATCCTGAATATTTTGCTTTCTTCAACTTATTTAAAAATGCTGTCATCAAAGGGTGACGCAAACATAAAATTATTATCTTTGTAAACTGATGTACCGTAAAATGATGAAATGCAAAATTGTATTTTCAAAAATTATTTACAGAATTTTGAATGTTGAGGATTATTTAAAACCACACATGAACAAACAGGTTAAACTTTAAACAAATTTCATTGTTTTAATAGCTTGATAATTAAATCAGTTTTCAAAATGCATACATTGAGATTTGCTTTTTTTTCAAATATTGCTAATTCAAAATATAAAAATGAATATTTACCTGATACAGAAAATAAATAGAATTATACGCATACGATTCGTTAAAAATTTTATCGTGTGGTTGTTACACGTTTTAAACTTTCGTTATCTTGCTCTTTACTTCGATCCGGTTTTAGCCTGCAATTTAAGATGTAAATCGTGCTATTTCAGCGATGATGAAAAGCGAAAAGAATTGAAAGGCGTTTTTAAACCCGAGGAATTAAATCAGATTGCTGCTGCTCTGTTTTCGAGAGCAATAAGGCTTCAAATAGGCTGTGGTGCCGAACCTACATTATCTAAATACAATCCGGAACTTATAAGACTGGGTAAAAAATACAACGTAAAGTATATTTCGCTCACCAGCAATGTTAATTTATTAAACTACGAATCGACAAAAAATCTTTTGGATGCAGGTTTGGATGAATTAACTATTTCGGTTCACGGCGTGAGGAAGGAAACATACGAAAACCTGATGACCAATGCGTCATTTGATAAATTGATGGAAGTTATGCAAATTCTTACCGAGTTAAAACCAAATTATCCCGGTTTTAAATTAAGATTGAATTTCACTATCAATAATTTGAATGTCAATGAATTAAAAGATTTTTTCGATGTGTTTGGCACTTACAAAATTGACATTTTACAGTTAAGGGCGCTTCGTAATATTGGTGGAATTATTAAAAGTGTTGATACGAATCAGGATTTTAACACCTCGTTTAAGTTGGCAATGAATACATTAAAAACAGAATGTAAAAACCGAAAAATCACATTTATCGAACCAGATAAATTTATAGCTGAGGACGAGGAAAGTATTGAGCCTGAGAGCGCTTCGTATTGCTACATTTCGCCAAAAATTGTTTGGCAGTCCGATTTTGACTGGAAAAATGAAACTTTCAATAATTATTCGAAGCGAACAAATTACGCATCAAAATTATTCAAAAGCATATTTTCGTAAAAAAGAATCTAAAACTCGTACGTTAAAATGGATAATAGCAATCAATCGCAATCTGAAATAAACAGGGAAATTTCCAACGCTTTTAATGTTTTGATAAAAGGTGGAGTAATATTGTATCCAACCGACACAGTTTGGGGATTGGGCTGCGATGCAACCAACGAAGATGCGGTGAAGCGGATATTTGAAATAAAAAAGAGAACCGATACAAAAGCCATGTTGGTATTGATTGATAATCCGGCCAAATTGCAGGGATACGTCAACGAGATTCCTGAAATGGCCTGGGATTTGATTGAATTGAGCGAAAAACCCCTTACAATTATTTATCCCGAAGCTAAAAATCTGGCAAAAAACCTTGTAAGCAACGATAAAACTATAGGCATAAGAGTGACAAATGAATTATTTTCGAAAAAACTGTGCGAACGTTTTCGGAAAGCGATTGTATCAACTTCGGCCAATGTGAGCGGCGAAAAAACACCGGCTACCTTCAAAGAAATTACTGAAGAAATAAAATCATCGGTCGATTATGTTGTAAATTTCAGGCAAAATGAATCTACTTTACCCAAACCTTCGTCGATTATCAAATTGGGAATAGGAAATGTTATTCAGATAATCAGAGAATAATGTGTAGGCTATTATGAATAAGAATAAACTCCTTTTAAAATACCTTATTTACGATTTTATCGCAGCCATTTTGGTGTGGGTTTTATTTATTATATTTCGAAAAGCGGTGAATGATATTCCTGTTTTCGATATTATTCAGGTTCTGTTGCCGCAATCGTATTATTACACAAGCTTGTTCCTTTTTCCATTCTATTGCATATTTATTCATTATTTGACGGGGTTTTATCTGCAAACTGACAAAGTTAACCGGATAAATATGATTTCAGGCACTTTAGTTTCTTCCGTGATTATTTCTGTAAGTGTATTTTTTATCCTCAAAATCAGAGATGTAACCATCTCGTACCAATATTTTTATTATTCACTACTGGTTTTATTTTTATTTTTGTTTGTAGTTATTTATTTTTTTCGGAGTATTATAGTTACCGAAATCAAAATGAATTACAGAACAAAAAAGTGGACAATAAATACATTGATTATCGGTACCGGAAACAATGCAAAAAAAATAGCAACCGAATTAGAACGCAATGAAGAACGCAATTCATTGATTGGTTTCGTATCCATAAATAAGAAAAATAGTACCACAGCGCCCGAAAAAATTCTCGGAAATATTAATCAAATTGAATCATTCATCAAAAATTATGACATTCAGGAAATTATCGTAGCATTAGAAACTGATGAGGAATTTCAATTATTCGAAATTATAAATTCACTTTTCAAATATAACATCGATATTCAGTTTACGCCGCGTTTGTACGAAATACTCACCGGAAGTGCACGAATAAAAAAAATCGGTATTAGTCCGTTGGTAAGTGTTACCGACATTACAATGTCGGATTGGGAAGCAAGTGTAAAACGATTTTTAGACATTATTATTTCCTTAATTTCGCTCCTTTTACTTTCCCCGTTCCTGATCTATTATATGATTCGGATAAAAATGGATTCGAAAGGACCGGTATTTTACAAACAGGAGCGAATAGGTCGCTACGGAAAACCATTCAACATATTGAAATTCAGAACTATGTATCTGAATTCGGAGAAAGGCATGCCAAAATTGAGCAGCGAAAATGATAGCAGAGTTACACCGATAGGTAAAATACTAAGAAAATACCGGATTGATGAAATACCGCAGTTCTGGAACATTCTGAAAGGCGATATGAGTTTGGTTGGGCCTCGACCGGAACGGAAATTCTACATAGATCAAATTATTGAAACTGCTCCGTATTATTGTCTGGTTTATAAAATCAGACCGGGACTTACCTCGTGGGGCCCAATAAAAATCGGTTACTCTGACACGATTGAAAAAATGATCGAACGATTGAATTACGACATAATTTATATGGATAATATGTCGTTACTCAACGATTTAAAGATTTTAATTTATACCATTGAAATAATATTTAAAGGAAAAGGTGTTTGATTATCAGTTATTTAAATTTATAATTTTTGAATTTGAATAATGGCATTTATAAATATCAGAACGATTAATCAATTTTAATTATTTATCTTTGTATCGGGTATAATTTCTAAAATTAGGTATGGAGAACAATGAATGGTATTTGAAAATGATTGCCTGGCGCGATCAGCACATCAAACAGCAACAATTTATTTTAATATTAAGTTTGTTAATTGGTGTATTTGCTTCAATTGCAGCTTTCCTGCTTAAATCTACAATCCATTTTATTCAACAATTACTCACCGAAAATTTCAGCCGGGTTAATGTTAATTACTGGTACCTGGTTTTTCCGGCTATAGGTATTTTAATTGCCTCATTATTTGTTCGATACATTGTAAAAGATGATATAAGTCATGGTGTTACCCGAATTCTGTATGCCATTTCGCAGCGAAAAAGCATTTTAAAACTCCATAATATCTGGACTTCACTGGTTGGTAGTTCGATTACCATTGGTTTTGGCGGGTCGGTTGGAGCCGAAGCACCTATTGTACTGACAGGTTCAGCCATTGGATCCAATTTGGGTAACTTTTTTAAGCTCGATCAGAAGACTTTATTACTTTTGGTTGGTTGTGGAGCTGCCGGAGCAATTGGTGGAATTTTTAAAGCTCCCATTGCCGGACTGGTTTTTACTCTGGAAGTACTGATGCTCGACATGACACTTACTTCTATTGTTCCAATATTAATAGCCTCAGTTACTGCCACAGCCATGTCGTATGTTTTTTCGGGCGAATCATTTTTATTCAAATTTACTTTACAGGAAAGTTTTTCGGTAGAACGCATTCCATTACTTATTCTTTTGGGTATAGTCTGTGGTTTGGTATCGTTGTATTTTATTCGTGGCATGAACTGGATCGAAAAATTATTTCGGAAAGTGAAAAATCCATTTGTAAAACTTGCCATAGGAGGTGTAACGCTGAGTATACTTATTTTTTTCTTTCCACCACTGTATGGCGAAGGCTACGAAACAATTAGCGAATTATTGAATGGCGATACGGTTACAGTATTAGAAAGAAGTTTCTTCCTGAATATGGGCGACAGTCCGTGGATTATTGTCATCTATTTAACATTGATTGTTGGGTTTAAGATATTTGCTTCGGCTGCCACCAATGGCGCAGGAGGCGTAGGAGGTATTTTTGCACCTTCGTTATTTGTAGGCTGTCTTACCGGATTTATTGTAGCCCGAATTATTAATATTTTCGGAATGTCTGTTCCGGAGGAAAATTTTGCATTGGCAGGAATGTCGGGGCTTATGTCGGGCGTTATGCACGCACCGCTTACCGGAATTTTTCTAATTGCCGAATTAACAGGTGGTTACAATTTGTTTATGACATTAATTATTGTTTCTACTGTTTCATACATTACCATAAAATTATTCGAGCCACACAGTTTATACGCCATGCGGCTTGCTCAAAAGGGCGAATTAATTACGCACCACAAGGACAAAGCTGTATTGACATTGCTCAAAATGGAAAATGTTATCGAAACTGACTTGAGTATTTTAACTCCCGACATGACTTTGGGCGAATTAGTTAAAATTATCTCCCGTTCGAAACGAAATATTTTCCCGGTCGTACATCACGAATCAAATGTTTTTATGGGTGTTTTGTTGCTCGATGAAGTCCGTAATATTATGTTTCGACCTGAATTATACAATCGCTTTACAGTTCGGAAACTAATGATTTCACCGCCTGCTGTTCTCAATGAGGAATTGTCGATGGAGAAAGTGATGGAAATATTCGAAGATACGGGCGCATGGAATTTACCGGTGGTTGATAATCAGAAACGCTATGTTGGTTATGTTTCAAAATCGAAGATTTTTAGTTCGTACAGGCATGTACTTGTGCATTTTTCGGACGAGTAAAATTATTTACTATTTTTCTATTTACAATTTAAAACAGCGAGAACTTCTCATTAAAAAGCACTTCGAACTTTAAAATCATCAATATCAATAGCTATCGGGTCAAACTTTTCAAACTTTTCAAACTTTTCAAACTTTTCAAACTTTCAAACTTTTCAAACTTTTCAAACTTTCAAACTCATGACAAAACCAAAAATTACTTATTCAGAAGCAGTTACAGAATTAGAATCAATTCTGCTGGAACTCGAAAACAATCAGGAAGTAAATATGGACACAATTGCCGAAAGGGTAAAACGTGCTGCCTTTTTAATGGAATTTTGCAAAAAGCAATTGCACGAATTAGATGAAGAGCTTGAAAAAATGCTCGAACAACTTGATTAAGAAAGATATTTTATATCGTAATTTGTGAGCTTGGCATATTTTTTCAATAAATCAGAAGTAAATTCAACTGCTTGTTGCAAACCAGCAATTCCGCTGTAACTGTTTATGATTATCAGCAAATTGGAGGTGTCGTCTGTTATTTTTGTCCGTTCATTATCGCTTGTAGGTGTGCCAATTCCACCAATATTATCGCGATAAAGTGGCAAACCTTCTACATTTAACAAACCACGACCGATGGCGTCAAACTCATCATTTGCAGTTCCTGCGCCCAAATTAATATCTCCCTGAATTTTATCAGCATCGAAACCACCAATCGAAAATCCACTTTTTATAGAGACTATATTGATAATGTCGACTATCGTATTTACCTTATAAACAGGAATTTCGCGCACAATTCGCCGACACAATGCCTCTGCTGATGGTCGGTATCGGTTCGGATCTTTCCCTAAAGTTTTGTATATTTTTCGGGTAGCAGCTATTTCCAACCGTTTATTGATTTCTTCTAACAGATAGTTAGAGTGAATTTTTTCAATTTCAGACTCCATTACGGTCCAAAGTTCATCGGAAGTTGTAGAATTCTTAACTGCGCAGGTAATTATTCCCAATTGAATTTCGGGACAGGCTTCTTTAATTGTCGAAGAAATTTCTATATTCATAAACTACTGATTTATTTCAACATAATTCCACTTAACATTCTACCCGATTTAATACCCAAACGACGCGCAGAAAAGAATTTTTCATTTTCGCTAAAAGTGCAAATACCGGCCATTTCAATTTGCTGTTCAGGAATTCCTGATTCAGTTAATAACCAACGATTTGCATTCCAAAGATCAAGGAATAATTCGTTGTTTCTTGTTTCAAAAAATATGTCAACCGGAAAACCGGCAACTTCAAAAGCGTGCAAAACTTCTTCACCTACATTATAAACTTGTTGCGAAATAGAGGGTCCGATTACAGCAAAAATATCATTTGGATCGCAGCCAAAATCCGTCCCCATTTTTTCAATCGTTTTAGCGGCAATTTTTCCACACGTGCCACGCCAACCGGCATGTGCCACGGCAATTACTTTATTTACAGCATCATAATACATTATTGGAACGCAATCGGCTGTAGTAACACCTATACAAATGCCTTGTAAACTGGTAATTAATCCATCCACACCGTTTAAATATTCAATTCGCTCGTTCTTTTTTAATTGGAAAAATGTTTCATCAATATTTTTCACAACAGTATCATGCGTCTGAAAAGGAAAAATGATATTATCAGATTCAATGGAGAATTTTTTGCAGAGAATTTGAAGATTTTCATTCTGATTTTCAGCATTATCACCACTAAACGGACTGATATTAAACGATGAATAATTGCCCACACTTACACCTCCGATTCGGGTAGTGCAAAAGTGGGCAATGTTATTAAATTCGTTAAATGACTGATAGTTGATAAATGTCATGGAGAAAAATGAATTATAGGTCGTCCCAACCGATTCCTCGGTATTTGCTTATATCATCGTCATCATCCTCTTCTTCGTACGGAAAGTCCTCTGTTTCATCATCATCGTAATCGTCATCCGGATTTATTTCAGGTTCTGATAATTGCATTGGGCTGTGCGATATTTCAATGATTTTGTTCGATTCTTTGTTAATTTCCTCCCAAATCAAATCCTTTAATTCAGTGATTCCAAGACCGCTGACTGATGAAATGAAAACTGTTTGAACATTTTCAGGAAGTTCCTTTTTAACTTCTTCAATCAACTCATTATCAAGCATATCACTTTTAGTAATGGCAAGTATGCGCTGTTTTGTTGTTAGTTCCGGATTGTAAATTTGTAATTCGTTAAGTAAAATATCAAACTCCTTTTTAATATTTTCGCTATCAACAGGTATCATAAAAAGCAATATTGAGTTGCGTTCAATATGTCGTAAAAATCTCAATCCAAGTCCTTTACCTTCCGAAGCTCCTTCGATAATACCCGGAATATCGGCCATTACAAATGACTTTCCATCGCGATATGATACGATCCCCAAATTAGGAACTAAAGTAGTGAACGGATAATCTGCTATTTCGGGTTTTGCAGCCGAAACGACAGACAACAAGGTTGACTTTCCGGCATTTGGAAAACCAACTAAACCAACATCGGCCAACACTTTAAGTTGTAGAATAACCGTTTTTTCAATGGAAGATTCGCCCGGTTGCGCAAATCGGGGTGTCTGATTCGTTGCAGTCCGAAAATGCCAGTTTCCCTGTCCGCCGCGACCACCTTTTATTAATACCACTTCTTCACCATCGTTGGTAATATCGCACAAAAAATCGCCGGTTTCGGCATCATATACCACTGTACCACAAGGCACATCAATAATTTTATCCTCACCTTCTTTACCAAAACTCCGGCTCAGACTTCCACCTTCACCATCTCCGGCATGAATATGTCGCGCATATTTCAAATGAATAAGCGTCCAGTGGTTTTTATTGCCCCGAAGTATAATATGACCACCACGACCGCCATCACCACCATCAGGTCCGCCTTTTTGCGTCAATTTGTCGCGGTACAAATGTTTTGAACCGGCACCACCTTTGCCCGAACGACAGAATATTTTTACGTAATCAACGAAATTTGAACCAGACATATTTTTTATTTATTGTAAAGAAATATAAGTAAAGAGAATAATATAATGTCACTTTAATAAAACAGTAATGTGCAGTTTATCTTCTTTTTATTAAATAGTAAATGGTACATTTTTAAATAGTAAATAATTAAAGTGTTATCTACTTTATGAATAACAAACTTTATTGTTTTATGTTGTCGAGCACCGTCGAAATCCGGTTAAAAATTTCATCTATTGTGCCCATGCCATTAATACTGACATATTTATTTAAATTTTTATAGAAATTGCTCACCGGCTCCGTTTTTTCATGATAAACTTCCAGTCGCTTTTTAATAATTTCAAGATTATCGTCGGCCCTACCCGAAGTTAAACCTCTGGAAATAACCCTATTGATAAGTTCTTCTTCATCAACAATTATGTCAATAAGAATATCGGTGTCGGTATTACGGTTTTTCAGCATTATTTCAAGTGTTTCGGCCTGATTTACTGTGCGTGGAAAACCATCAAGTATTATTCCTTCCGAATTTTTGGGCATGTTATCAATCGTTTTTTCTAAAATATCAATAATCATATCATCAGGAACAAAATTTCCATTGCTAATATAACTTTCAACAATTTTTCCCAAATCCGAATTCGATTTAATCTCGTTGCGCAATAAGTCACCCGTTGAAAGATGCATCAATTTATATTTATCCACAATAAGTTTACTTTGGGTTCCTTTGCCACAACCCGGAGCACCACAAAGAATAATATTAATCATACTCATTGATATTTAAAAAAATAATCTTAAAAAAATAAATTTCAAATATTTACTAAACCACTGTATAAATATCTCTCAAATTCCGACCGTAACCATCATAATCTAAGCCATATCCAACAATAAAATCGTTTGGAATTTTCATGGCTATGTAATTAATTTCTATGTCACGCTGCAATGCATCAGGCTTTTGC